>PDWI01001745.1_pt1 | contig 33861 bp, 18 predicted proteins | sample 1430891 | NCBI WGS metagenome assembly PDWI01 (sample SAMN01162508, study PRJNA174530) | Oral metagenome, whole genome shotgun sequencing project. | biome: Marine environment; feature: Marine mammal; material: Swab sample of the gingival sulcus; isolation source: swab sample of gingival sulcus... | reverse complement strand
ATGGCAAGCTCATTGAAAATCGTACTTGGGAGGCAGAGGACGCACGCTTCGGCTTCCAAGGGCAGGAACGTGATGATGAGATTGCGGGGGCGGGGAACTCGCTGAGTACGCTATTCAGGCAAAATAGTCCTTTATATGGTGCATGGCTGTCGATTGACCCGTTGGCGGATAAATATCCTGGTATCTCTCCGTATGTTAGTATGGGGTGCAATCCGATAATGATGACGGATGTTTTAGGATTAGAGCCAGATATTGATTTGAATGCTCAAGCAACTGCAACTGTTACACTTGGTGGGGAATTTGACACATCTTCTTTTAATGTAGGTTTTTCAGTTGGTGCATCTGCAAGAAATAATTTTGGACAAATAGGTTTAAATGTAGCAGGTAATTTAACAAATGGAGGGCTAGGTTCTGCTAATGGTCAATCTGGAGGGGTAAGAGGAAATTTGGTTATTTCCCCTTCATTAACCTTGGGTAAAGGAACTACCCTGACTCCAGCACCTTTAAACACATTTCAATCAGGTTCTTTAACTTCAGTAAACAATACCTTTTCTTTATCCGCAACACATACTCAGAACTTTGTATTCAGTATATCGAATCCTTTTCAAAGAGTTGGTGCATATGGTATAAAGGCTGGTGATTTTTCATTGAATGTATATAATGATACCAAGAAGTTTTTAGGTGATGGTGGTGATAGATGGTGGACTGGTGGAGGAAATGCTACCATTACAAATTTCCTTGGGAATAATACTAATACTTTAAGTTTTGGTAATGATGTATTTACTGGAAATTCTATCCCTGATATGATTGAAAGTGCTTCTGTAGACGCATCAATGCCTACTTATTCTTATGGTAATGGGAAGACGTTGCATTATGCTGGTCAAAATTCCAGAGACCAATCATTAAATATGGGACAATCATTTCTAAAGTTAAACACGACTAATGGAATTTTTCAAGTAAGCCATTCTGGTTCTTTTAATATGTTTAGTCAAAATATGATTCATGATGCAATGGATTTCCATCGCTTTTTATCAACAACACCTAATCAGTTAAATTTAACAGGTGGTATTAAAACAGGTAATTAAAAGCTATGCGAAATTTATTATTTATATTTGTATTTATCGTTTTCTATGCATGTTCAACCGTAAACGAGCATACAAATTTTGAGTATGCTAAGAGTGAATTTACATTGCAACAACCTACGTTATTACGAACAGATGGGGTTTACTTATGTAGAACTACTGATGTTAATTACGAAGAAAAAACAATTATAGGGTACTCTTTCTATAGGTTTTATGAAAATGGAAAGTGTTACACATCTGAATGGAGATAAGGAACTCCCAATGACAGCATTTTAATGTCAACAAATAGAAAAACGGGACAAAGAACCTTTTTTAGAAATGAAGGTAATAGTGTTACAATAGAATTATGGGGAGGGGAATATACTGGTTATGTTTATCATTACGCCACTATCTACTCAACCTTTCTAATAATCAATGCTTTTAAGTCAAGAGGGTTTTGGACATCGAAACACAAATATCATGATAGTATAAAATATGAGTTTAAGCCGTTGAATTTATCAGATAAAGCAGATTGGTAAATATTAGACTAAAATACAGAGATGCTCGTCGTCATTTGTGGTTGGATGTTGTTGGTGTGTACCACTATTATCCTTATGGCAAGCTCATTGAAAATCGTACTTGGGAGGCGACTGAGTCCCGCTTCGGCTTCCAAGGGCAGGAACGTGATGATGAGATTGCGGGAGCAGGGAACTCGCTGAGTACTTTATTTAGACAGAATAACACTCAAACTTGTAATTGGTTGAGTATGGATCCTGAGGCTAATCTATTTCCGGGGCGTTCTACTTATACTTTATATGGAAATAATCCAATAAATCGTATAGACCCAAGAGGGGATGCGGACTATTTTTATCAAGGATTGGGATACAGATCAGTTTGGTGTGGTACAGATGGAATATCAGATACAAAAATTTATTATGTATCAGATACAAAAATGAAGAAAAAAATCATAAAAGCAACTAAAAATGGAAATTATTTCTTCGTTCCAAAGGAATATTCAGAAAATAGATATCTTATGGAAATACCAAGTAGAAAAGTATTTGCTGCTATGAAAAACTCATATAATAAAACAAAAGATAGAGCCAATGGTTATGAAGAAGGGGGATTTGCAATCGAAGGTGATATTATATATGAATCTATGACAGGTACATGGAGTGAGGAATTTAGTTCATTTGTGATTAATATTTATGATGCAAAGAAAGAAGGTACAAATGAATATATAAGTTTTGATGATTATTCAAGTGTTAGATGGGAGTGGCATGTACATGCTGCAGATGTGGAAGAGTTTGGGTACACCATACTAACTAATAAGAATCCATCAGAGCAGGATAAAACAGGTGTCGGAGAGTTGATTAATACTGGTGATGTCGATCCCAATAAGTGTAATTTTATGATGATTCAAGTTCAAACCCAAAAAGTGCATTATTTTGATAATCAGGACAAAAATAGGGGTAGTATTTACTGGGATAACTTTAAGGACGCTGTTGAAGGAAACAAAAATATATGGACTAACAAAAATAAAGAAAGGAAAAACAACTTTTTAGAGAAGAAACCATCTAATACAAAGAATAAGCCTGAAGGAGAATAATCAATGAAAATATTTAGATTTGTAATAATAACTCTATTAATAGCTTCCTACTATGAAGTTTTTGGACAAGTGATTTTAGTTGACCCTTATCATGAGAATATGATTGAGCAGGAGTTTCATATTGTTAGGTATCCAAAAACACTTAGAACTCGATTTATAACTATGTTTTTTGGTGCTGATAGTAATAAAACTTCTATTAAATATTATAATTTCAATTTCATATATAATGGAAAAATCACAAGACCTGATTCAATAGATTCTGGATATAACATGGAATTTTATGATTATATTAACAAAAAATTTACTAAGGTATCAGAAGATAAATATTTATCAGAGAATTTATATTTTGATAGTTTAATAAATAAATGGGCACTTAGAAAAATCAATTACGATTATTTTTATCAAGATACATTACGGTTAATGCCATATTATGATTTAAAAGTATATTATGGAAAATATTATTATGAAGTGGGGCTTTATAGCCGTAGTTATTGGATTATGCCGATGTTGCTTAACTTTGTTGTTTCAAGTAATTTTTTACATGATGATAAAAGCCATCGTGCACTTCGTCGTTGGTGGGAACCATTTAAAAAGGTATATTGGATAGAGCGTTCAGAGAGTACCATTGTTCAATATGCAGTTAAAATAAAAAAAGAATAGATTGCTCTATAATGTGGTTGACATGCCTGAATGGTATGTCTATGGAAATTCGATGCAGGGGCAGTTTGCAGATGTAGATCCTTATGAAGAACAGATTCATAGGATAGTTATGGCGAACGGAAACTGTACTTTTATCGACCCTGGGGCCTTAGACTCGGAAGAGTTCGATTATAAGAAAACCTATAAGGACTATACAATTAAAGACCATCTTGGGAATATTAGACTAAAATACAGAGATGCTCGTCGTCATTTATGGTTGGATGTTGTTGGTGTGTACCACTATTATCCTTATGGTAAGCTCATTGAAAATCGTACTTGGGAGGCGGAGGATGCCCGCTTCGGCTTCCAAGGGCAGGAACGTGATGATGAAGTTGCGGGGGCGGTTCAGCAGTAGTCCATCAGAAACTAATATATAGCACATAAGAATCATTCAAAAACACAATCCCCCATTTGCCACATAATATACATTACGTAAACTTACTTTAAAAATTACATACAACGTACTCCTTAGCCAAACTGAGTAGGAAAAGCGTTTTTTAGCTTATCTATGACATCATCAGGAACATTACGAGTACCGTCCTTGTAGTTGTAAAAAGTACGTCGCCCAATACCCACAGCTTTACAAAATGTGGTTATATTCATATCCGCTTTTGTGAAACAATCCATAAACTTTTCGTTATTCATTGCCTTTTTCTCAACTGATGTTAATTTTTTATGATAGGTCTCTTTTTTATCCTCAATCTGCTTGAGTTCAAAAGTCATCCATTCAGGCGGATAGAAGGTCAAAATACAGTTCATCGGGTCTGCGGTTTGAGACGGTTTCAGATTTTCATCATCATCACATAGCCAACCACCGAGATAATTTTTCTCAATCATATAATCCAATTCTTTTTCAAGTTTATGGATATTCGTGCTTTTCTTTTTGCCGGTACTTTCTAAATTGCACCATTTAAAAATCGATTCTACAGAAAATTTTCGTTCTATATTCATTCGCCAAAATATCGCCAAAAGCGGAGCCCAAATAATGGTAATAGGATGTGAACGGTGGGATTCTTTCACAATAGATTTCAGCAGTTTCGTATATTTAGGACTGGCTTTTTCGGTCAGCTGAAACGCCGAATTATACCAAAAATCCTCCGCTCGAATGGTGATAGATTCATTAATTATTTCACTGTTATTATGCTCAATATCAAACCCCACAATCGAAAATAGTTTTTGTCCTTTGATAGAACTGTTTGCCCCATGTTTTTTATCGGCAATAATCATTAGCTGGTCTAATGTTATCACAAGCTGAGAAGCCATTCTTTTCAAATCGGGATTGAATGCCCCATTTGTTTTTCTTCTGTAACCGAGTTTTTGAAGATGTTCGTTCACATTCCAAATAAAAGTCCCTGTTCTCCCCTGCTCTTCCATACATACGATTAGTCCAAGAAAATGCCTAAGCCCCTCTATCCCAAAAACTTGTCGCATTTTATAAGCAATATTATCATTGTGATAACTCTTCAAATCAGCAAAAAGATTTTGATTTGTCGCAACCGCTTTTGCATCAACAATAGAGTTTTCCGGCAAATTGATGAATACAGAGACGTTCTCTTCCCCACTGGCAGAATACCCCTCTGTTTTTGTTTCGACGAGGGCATCCATATATTTCGCAACTTCTTCCAATTCCTGATTATAATTTTTCCCGTCCGGTTTGCTTAGGAGTTTGGCGGGGATATTCGGATAACGCCCCGTAAACAAAGGAATTATCGTCATCATTGTTGTAGTCGAAGGCATAGCAAAAGTAAGCTCCGAATACTTTATGGCTTCCTTTTGTTCCGAAAAACCAATAGCATAAATCGACCGTAAAATTTCACAGAATGCAGATTTGTTTTTCTCAACAACTTCAATAAAATCATCTGAAGCCTGAAATTGTTCTTTCAGAATCCTTCTAAAATCCTCCGAAAGTATATCCTCCTGCAGGATCATTTGCAATTCAGCATCATCAATATCCCTCATCTGATCAACCGCCAAATTAATCTGATGTTCCGCCGTTTTATCATCTATTTTCATGGAGCGTGTCAGATTGAAGAAATCCGCTTTAATTGTATCGGGCAGTTCCCCTTCCTTTTTCGTAGGTCGAGTATTGATTCTTCGTAACTGTGCCTGTATCCCAGCTTTATCACTTATCGGGATACTGTGTTCCGGTTCTATCTCTATATTTTGTTTTTCTTGGCTCATAACTATTCAATAATTTCCCAGTGTCCAGTTTTTCGGGAACCAACACGTTTGAGTTTACCGTTTTCTATTATTTTCTTTATGTTACGTTTTATCGTTAATTCAGTTACTCCAATTCGCAAAGCTAACTCTTTGATAGTTATATCTCTATCCTCCCTTATATGTATTAAGATTGCATCATCAGAGTTTGATTTTATAGTATCATTTTTAGGTTTTATAGTATCATTTTCAGGTTTTATAGTATCATTTTTAGGTTTTATAGTATCATTTTTTAACTGTAATTTTTGCAGATACTCCAACGCCTCTTGCGGTGGATTATCATTATCGAAAGCATTTTCGCTAATTTTCCAGTATCCTCTTGTTCCTCCTATTCTTTTCAGTATCCCTATTTTTTTTAAGTACTTAACATCTGACTTAATAGTCGTAATAGATACTTTCAAAATATCTGATAACGTTTTTATGCTCCTGTTACAATCATCATCTATATAGGTTAAAATTTCGTTTTGCCGGGCATTAATAGGAATTTTGTTGATTAGGTCAATTTGGTCAGTTGTACTAATTGGCCTAATCTTATTAGCCAGTAGTAAAGATTGGTCAGACACCGTCCAACCATTCTCACGAAACACCAGATAAAATTTCCTGAACAGTTTTAAATTTGTTAATGAAACTCCTGATAATCCAGCTGTTTTTAGAGTTCGTGCAATGCCTGAAAGCACTTCTCTACCATACATATTCCGCCTATCAGATGCAGCATTTTCAATTTCGACAAGGTACATTCCAAATAACCAATTTCTTACTACTAACGAGGCATTAACAGCCTGTACCGCTCTATTCTGTAGAAAGACATGAGTATCAGTAAAAATTTTACTTAGCTTTTCTATATTTTGTTTTTCTTGGCTCACCCTATCCCTTCAAAATTTCCTTCATCATTCTAAATTGTCGGCGGATTTCTTTCATCGCTTCATATTTATCGGTATCTTCCACTTTGCGTAAGTAGTTAATAATTGGTTTAACTTTTTTCTCAATATCAAGGGCTAAATCGGACTTGATACTCCCCCCTATTCCAGTTACTTTTTCTTCGGTCTTCTGCTCCAGCACTTTGTATTTATCCTTACGAATTTTAGCAAGAATTCTTTTTGCCGTACCTTCTGAAATCCCTGTAATTTGTTCTACTTTTTGAGGCAATGGAATCAAAAGTTCATCTGAACTTTTGGTCTGAGCTTCGGCGGAACGCCTGTCCCCTCCCCTATTATCAGTATCTATCTCATCTCCAAAAAGCTCTTCTATAATCTTTCTTTTTTCATCAGGCGTTAGCTGACGACGGACAACATTATCTTTAAAAAGAAATTCCTTTTCCTGGTCTTGAGTAAGCACATCACGCACATACTGAACTGGTACACGCTCTAAACGTAACTCTATCGCTGCTGCCAAACGGTTATGTCCAGCTAATAGAACGCCGTCAGATTTTGCAATAATCGGAACTAACATACCCCGCTTTTCAATATCGTCTTTGAGATACGCAAATTCTTCTTCACTTAATTTATTGAATACAAGATTGAGAGGATTATTTAACAATCGTGCAGGCTCGACAAATTGAACTTCTGATAACTGAATACCCTTTGGAATATACTGAGTTTTCTTACTAAGCCAATTCAAATCCGAAGTTGGTTTAGCAGAAGTTTTAAGCATACTTGTATTTAATTTTTTAGCCATAATATCCTCCTACATACTTGCAATTTCACGAGTTAAATATTTGAAATCAACACCGCCCCTGCTATTTCTACTGTATTCAAAAATCGTCTTCCCAAAACTGACCGATTCCGCTAAAGCAACATTATCATGGATTTCAGATTTGAATACAAGTTCGCCGAAAGTCTCTTTCAAATACGCCAAAACTTCCTTATTTATATTTTTTCTTGAATCATACCGAGTTGGAATTATTCCTGAAATATAAATATTAGGATTTAATCTACCTTTGACTACCTCAATCGTTTCCAAAAGCATATTAATTCCCTGTAGAGCCAAATATTCAGTTTGTACGGGAATCATTACCTCATTGGCAGCTGTTAGGGCATTCAGAGTTAAAAGTCCCAATGACGGCGGACAATCGAATAAAATAAAATCATAACTCTGCTTCATATTCCCAATCGCTTCTTTGATTAGAAATTCCCGTCCTGCCACCGAAGACAACTCCATATCCGCAGCAGAAAGAGCCAATGAAGCCGGCACTAAATAGAAATTCTTCGAGCGTTCCAAAGCAACCTCATCTATTGCAGTACGATTTGCCAAGACATCATAAATTGTTTTTTCCAAAGTATGTGCCTCAATTCCCAATGAAACTGTTAAATTATGTTGCGGGTCTAAATCAAATAACAATACGGATTTTCCCATTTCCGCCAAACCTGCTGCGATATTTATTGAACAGGTTGTTTTCGCTACTCCGCCTTTTTGATTTGTAATTGCTATTATTCTCGACATTTAGTCTTCCTCTATTATATTATTTTTTCTTTCAGTTTATAGTGCGTAGCTCTACCTTTGCCAAAGCGTTCCAAAATACATTGCTTCGTTAGTTCAGCTAAAATTTCAGCGGCCAATGATTGAGAAATCCCCAATTCCTTAACAAAAATCTGATTTGTTACAATCTCTCTGCTATTTAATATTTTTGTGATTTGAGGAATATAATAAGAATATTCTTTCAAATCGTCCAAAGATGTAACTTCTTTTACAATATTGGACGATTCCACACTCCCTTCCCCGTCTAAATCGTCCAAAGATGTAATTTCTTTCGCAGTATTGGACGATTCAATCTTAGGAGCTTCCGGCAAATTCAGAATTACACGCCCTTCGTCATCTGTAATATGCCCATTAATGGTCCATATCGGCATTTCTGAAACAAATATTTTTTCTCTTCTTTCCTCATCAGGACGAGGAAAACGCACTCCAACCATACTTCCTATATCACTAACTTCCGGTGTATCTAAACCAATTTTTGTTGCTACATCTATTACTTTTTGGATACCACTACCCCATTGCTCCATGATATGCAAATATCTGAAAACATTGGCAAGATTAGGGTTTCTTGCTTCGGAACGTCCACCTAAAATAATCTCTTCCACGGTCAAACCAAAAGGTAAACTTCCCGGAGAAATAAACTCAATCCTATCATCATAAACCGCTACTTTAATATTACTCCTATTTGTTGTATAGTCCCTATGAATTAAAGCATTTACAACTATTTCCCTTAATAGAGGTATAGGAATTTCAAAACGCTCTCTTCTGCGAATATCAATCACCTCTGCCCTATTGAATAAATGAGTTTTTAAAAATCCGATAATACTATTTAACTGCTCAAACAAAGTACCGCTAAACTCTTTTTTATCAATAAAGACTTCCATATTATTACCCTTGAAACGGCTACATTGAACAGATTGAAAAGGCATCAATCCAAGTAAAATAATTAAAGCATTTGTAGGCAGTAGCACCTTATTTTCTTCTCTTATAAAGCGTAAATTTTTAAGTTTTTCAATAGAATATGGAATACCATAAATATTAAATTCATTTTCTAATACTTTTAAATTCAAAGAGTTAATATCATATTCATAATTTATTTCATCATCAAAAGTTGTATGACGTTTCTGTCTTTCAAGTTCATCAACAGCAAAAATATCTGCGGGCTTATTTCTTGCCCCTATACGAAGATAGGTTCCTTTTTCAATTCCCAAACTACGTAAATGATAAGGAGGCATATTTCCCCTAAAAACTTCAATTACAAGTATAACTCTATTTTGATAATTAACGGTGTAAATATTAGGAATGATAATTGGAGCAATCAAATCGGAAATATAATTACTTATCTTATCCCGCAATTCTAAATATTTTGAAGTATCAATACCGATTATTTCACCATCATCTTCCACACCAATCATTAACTTACCGCCTCCTGTATTAGAAAAAGCAATAAGAGTTTTAGCCACCGCTTCCCCTGATGGTAGTTCCCGCTTAAATTCAAGTTTCTTCCCTTCGCCTTTCTTTATTTCCTCTAATATCAGCATTATTTTTCCTCTGCCTTTTCTTTCATATTATCTTCTTTCAGTTTATAGTGCGTACTACTACCTTTGCCAAAGCGTTTCAATATTCCTTCCTCAGTTAATTGGCTAAGAATTAAAGCAGCCATTGATTTTGACGCTCCAAGCCTCTCTCTTAACATCCGAGTTGTCAAAATATCAGAACTTCCCAATAAATCTAATGTTTCTTGTTTAAATTCGCGTATATATGGATCGTCTAATTGAACACCTTTTTCGCTAATTGGACGATTGAGACCGTCTAATCGTTCCCTTTTTTCGCTAATTGGACGATTGAGACCGTCTAATCGTTCCCTTTTTTCGCTAATTGGACGATTGAGACCGTCTAATTGAATACCTTTTTCGCTAATTGGACGATTGGAAACTTCCGCAACAGATGTTTTTTCTATTTCTTCACCATTTTCATCATAAACAGGTTCGCCCTCAAAAGAATCTTTAAATTCAGAATGCAATAAAATCTCAATCACAAAATATGCCCTATTTTGTTCATCAGTATCGAATAATGGATTAGGAGAGCCATTTTTTTTCAAAACCTCATAAATCGTTGGAATACCTGTACCTCTGCCCTCAGTCAATTCTAACTCTTTCAGAAACTCACCAATACGACGATTACGATACCTTCTTACTCTAATTACTCCTTTTTCAAAATCAGATTGTTTGATTGATGGATCAACGCCATTATAACTAATAATTTCGATTTTATCAGGCAAAATCCGCAACTCTATTGGCTCTCTCAATTCATAATTTCTATGATATACCGCATTTGCCAAAGCCTCTTCAAGGGCTGCATACGGATAATTATAAATTGTTTTCGCCTCTGCCCTATCTGCAAATTTGATAACCTTACTTTTGACAATATTTGTTCTCAGATACGACAGAACATCTAATAATTGTTTTTGTATAGGTCCTTCAAATATTTTTTCGTTAAATTCTTTGGAACCAATACCATAGGGAAATCTTACAACATCAATTTGTATATTCGGAAAATACTTTTTGGGATTAGGAGTAAACATTAGTAAACCAACATTTTTAGGAAAAAGGTGTTCTCTCCCCCCTTCGCATAAATTCAACGCCTTCGCCAATTCTTCATTAGTCATTCGAGCACTTGCATCAGCCAATTTACTCTTAGTCTTGTACAGGTGTTCACGCATTAATCCGAAATCAAGCTCATCTACCCCAAAATTGGTATTTACCCTGTCATCATAAGGAATTCGAGCAGTAAGCTGTACTAATTCTCTTTCCTGTTCATCGGAAGGAATAATACTACTGGAATACATTCTAATACGATAATTATAATTTTTGTGTTTAGCCAAAACATCATCAGGCACCCTGTAAGGTCGATTACTACCGCCGGGAACCCATATAACTAAAACCTGCTTATCATCAACATCTTCAAGAAATAATCTCGGAGAATATGTCGGTTCGATAAGATTAGAATATCCAATCATTTCCTTTTGAATTTTCTCAAAATTATTAGGATTAATACCTTTCACAGGGCGAACGGCTCGTCCGTCTTTTTCCTCCACGCCAATAATCACATAACCGCTACCGAGATTTTCAAAATCATTAGCAAACGCACAAACTGTCCTCATAACCGTAGTCGGATTCCAACCCGTTTTAAATTCGATTCGTTCATTTTCCACAATTTTTCCCGAAAGCAATTTTTCTATGTTTATCGGTAGCAACATATTTTCTTTATCTCAATTTTTATCAATCAGCTATAATATCAGTAAACACATATTCCCATTTCAAAAATTTCATTCTATTTTCAAAAGTTCAACTGAACTTTTGATTATTTCAACATATTTTGAAGCATTTAGAATTTCGGTTCATCTTCAAAAATCCGCAATTTTGGTCTATCAAATTGTAACATTACTTTCTCGTTAGACTTCCCATTTCTATTTTTCAAAATGGATAATTCCAAATCTACAATCTCTCCAAACTCTTGCGACGTATCTTCAACAGAATTGTTATATAAACCGATAATCAAATTTGCATCATTTTCAATATCGCCCGATTCTCGTAGATGTTCCATTTTCGGTTTTTGATTACTTGAGGCTTCTCGATTGAACTGAGCCCCCATAATAAGCGGCAAGTTTAATTCTTTGGCCAATTCTAAAAGCTGCTCCGAAACCTTTTGTAATTCAATTTGTCGGCTTTGAAATTTCCCTTTGATTTTTATTTTCTGAATGTAGTCAATAAAAATCGCTCCAATATCATATTTAGCAGTCATATAACGCATAGTTTCGCATAGTTCGTCAACGTATAGGGGAGAGTCAATAACTTTCATTCTGTCATTAGAAATGTAGGATTTGACATTTTCTAATGCTTCTAATATCGGCTCGTGTCGAGTTCTTGCCTTTCCATTATGCCAACCTCTCAGATAATATTCTATCTGTTTGACATTCTGAGAATTATTGATTTTGTAGTCCGCCAAAATATTAATCATTTTCACAATTATATCCTTTCTTGCCTCCTCGTATGAAAAGAAAAATATTGTTTTATCCGGTTGGAGACGAATTTGGTTAAGAGCTAAATTCATTAAAAAAGTAGTCTTCCCATGTCTGGGACGACCTGCAATAATGCTAATGGCTCCGGGCATAAATTGAGCTATTCTATCAAGCATAACATACCCGGAAGGTAAAGTCGCCGGAGCTAATTTAATTTCTTCTAAGAAATCATCAGAAGTATAAACATCAATAGTAGGGGAGGCCGCACCGCTGATTTTTCGTAAACCACCGCTGAGAATTTCTTTAAGTTCATCAGGATTATTTTTGTTTAGGGCCTGCTCTGCAGCCTTAATTAAATTATGATAATCTTTCAGTTTAGCCTGTTCATTTTTTGCATGGTAGTACTCTGCAAACTCTCTTTCCAAGCCCTTCTCATCAAGTTCAAAAGCTCTTTTCGCCTTATCCAAAACATACTTAATATCAAGGGAATCTTTAAGCGATAACGCAAAATTAATCAAGGCATTCTTAGCATTTTTACGGTCAATTTCGTTGGTAAGATTATAGATTGAAAGAATATCATCTGCCATCCATTTCGAGGCACTTTCCGCATTTTTTACAATGTGCTTAAAGGAATCTATCCCATTTTTAGAAATCAGCTCGTCAGGGTCTTTATATTCATCGGGGATTTCCGCAACATATACTGGAACACCTTTTTCCGTAAGCCTTTCTATCGTTTTTCGCATACCTTTAAATCCGGCACTATCATTATCCAAAGCAAGAATAAAACTACTGAACCCCCGATTAATCGCATTATTTATCTGCTGTTCAGTAGGGATAGCTCCACCTGTCGCAACAATATTCTTAACTCCCTTAGCAGCAGAATTTAAAGCATCTAAAAATCCCTCGACAATTATCAAATGTCCCTTACTCTGGACACGGTCAATATTAAAAAAGTTCTGCTTCTCTATTCCAAATGAAAATTTATATTTAGGATTAACATCAGAATTCAAAGCCCGAACAATAAATCCCGTAATGGCCCCCGAACCGCTACGGTAGGGGATAGCAAGCAAATATTTATCACCAAAACCAGATGTAGTCAATCCCGATTCATTAAAATCAGTTTCGCTGAAACCTCGACTAAGCAAAGCAGATTTTAAATCTTTGATAGGGGGGAGGCTACCAACTTCAAAATCATTAATTTCATTTTCAGTATAGCCCCTTTCAAGCATATACTTACGAGCTGGATTATTAGACTTAGAAATTTCGATACGGGCAATATTTAGTGCTTCATGCAAAATCGAAGACTTCTTTTGACGTTTCGCATATTCTTCTGAAGAATTTTCTCCTAAATTCGGCAGAATTACATTTGAAGCTGATGCCAAATATTCCAATGTTTCACGATTTGACCAGCCACGCTCCTGCTGTAAAAAATCCCAAATTGAGATACTATACCCGCACTTATTCAAACGACTACAATTTATATGCGAACTACCTTTGTAAACATAAGCCTCGCGTTTCTCACAGTTCGGACAGGCAAGCTGATAATAATCGCCTTTTTCAATAGGGGAGAGGCGGTCTAAAACATCTAATACATTAAGATTCGGATATATATCATATTCTAATATTTCGCTTACTTTTTTCATTCATTCTTCCTAAGAACATTAATTTTAACAAACTAACCAATCAGCGAAATAAAATTCTAACTAATTCGCTTGTGATAATTTACAAGTCAGCATATTACAAAAATACAAAATTATATATAACATTTACAATCAATATTAAATTTGTGGAAAAATATTGGTACAGAATTTAATTAAAACGACTTATAATGATTAGACTAAGAGTAAAGACTATAAATGAAGTTTTACGTACGTTTTCTTCCAACACATTTTTTTAGGAAAATGTGTTTATCTCTTAAAGATATTATTAAAAACGTGCACAAGGAAAATAGAACTATCTAAGTTTAAATATTTATCAAGATATGAATATATTAAAAAAGATTATTTCCATTAATGGGGTCGTTAAAATATAAAAATAGGGTCGTAAGCAGGCACAGATTGGGAATAATAGAGGTCGAAAATGTACACATCCTTCCATAATAGAGGTCGAAAATGTGCACATCAAATTGCTGTTATAGATTGTGTGCACAATGTTAGTGTTTTTATTGGAAAATAGGGTGTCTGCGGTATAAATTCTATGTTCTATAAATCAAAGGTTCATTTGAACTTTTGAAAAATATAGTATTATTTTCTAAGTGTTTTATTTGCTTATAGTTCGGATATATTTAAAATATTAGTCAATATTTCTATATTAAAAATGATACTAATCATGGTAAATTGATTAATAGTTTAGTACTAATATCTGTTTTTAAATTTTTTTTATCAGCTATTAGACTATAAAATCAAATAGATATAAAAGAGAGTAAAAATAAATATAAAAAAATACGTTAAAATTACAATATATGTTTTGTTTCTATGTTTTATATACTTGATTGGCATTTTATTAAGGCGTATTTAGTATGTCGAATCTCTGGTATATTAGGAAAGTACGCCTTTTATTTTTTTATCATATATGGAGTATATACTATGAAACAAACACGAAAACAACCGGCTCAAAATGAAATGAATCTATTATTTGAGTTCCAAGCAGAAACCAAAGCATTAGTAAAACGGATTAATCATCCATATTACGGAGGTGCTTTATATGATTAGATTTATAAAAAAAAATAGGGAGTAAAAAATACTTAAAATATTATTTGTAAATACTTTTTGGATTTCTGTTTTATGGGTCGATTGTGTGCACATAATTAATTGTCTTTCTTATATGAGGGTCGATTGTGTGCACATGATAATAATCCGAAAATGGTTTTGTTTAAGCAGGCTGAACGAAGCCCGCCGTTGCGTGGAAGCCGGAAGCAAAACGAAAAAGCTACCGCCCCTTCGACTTCGCTCAGGGAGCTTGCTTGGTTCTTCGCAGGTAGGCTGAGCGGTAGTCGAAGTCGGAGGAAAAACGAATTATGTCGCCCCTTCGACTCCGCTCAGGGAGCTTAGTTGGGCTCCGCTCAGGGGACTTGTGTTAAAATCCCGCTATTGTGGGGTCAGGGAACTCGCTTAACGAAAATACTAAACCAAAGTTTGGTTACGTAACAATTTATTATTATTTTTGTTCGGGGATTTAGTTGTAAATTATGTTTTTGGGTATCGTTGAATAAAGAGAATACGAGGTTTTAGATTATGGAAAAAATTGAAATAGCATTGTTGCCGCCTAATGTAGATTGTGAGTCTGTGAAAATTTTAAAGCAGCTTAACAGGGCTTCTCGTGCGTTGGGGCAATTGAAAGGCGAAATTTCTAAAATTCCGCATTCTCAAATATTGATTGAGACTTTAACACTCGAAGAAGCAAAAGACAGTAACGAAATTGAGAATATAGTTACAACTCATGACGAAATCTATCAAGCAAGTATTGATGAAACAATCTCATCATTTACCGCCAAAGAAGCAATAAATTATTCTAATGCTATCAAATTTGGGTTAGAGATTATAAGAGCAAAAAAAATATTAACCATAAATGATATAAAAAAAATACAACATATTATTTCACCTAATCATCCACTTAGGAAAATTCCCGGAACGGTTTTGAAAAATCCTAAGACGGAAGAAGTTATTTATACTCCGCCTCAAAATTATAATGATATAGCCGAACTTCTTAGTAATTTAGAACAATATATCAATATGCCGGAGTTTCACGAAATCGACCCTTTAATCAAAATGCCAATTATTCATTTTCAATTTGAAAGCATACATCCTTTCTTTGATGGTAATGGCAGAACAGGGCGTTTGTTAAATATTTTGTATTTGGTACAGCAAGGTTTATTAGATATTCCTGTTTTGTATTTAAGTAGTTACATTATTAAAAATAAAAGTGAATACTATCGGTTACTACAAGAGGTTAGAACAAAAGCTAATTGGGAAGAATGGATTCTTTGGATGTTGAAGGGCGTTGAAATAACAGCCTTAGATACTGTTGTTATCATAAATGAAATTAAAAAATTGATGGACGAATACAAACGAAAAATCCGTGAAGATTTTAATTTTTATAGCCATGATTTAATCAATATACTTTTCAAACACCCCTACACGAAAAATAGTTTTTTGGAAAGAGAATTAGGCATACACAGAAATACAGCATCCTCTTATTTGAATACCTTGTCGGAAGCGAAAATGCTTTCAAAGACTAAAAGAGGAAAATCGAATTATTACATTAATGAACCGTTATTGGAATTATTACGAAAAAGATAACATGCACAAAGAATGCCGTTTTATTGTACATGAAACATTAATATGCACAAAGAATGCCGTTTTATTGTGCATGAAACATTAATATGCACAAAGAATGCCGTTTTATTGTGCACGTACACATAACGTGGCTAAAAATTCCTTTTTTTAAGCTAATTTCCATATACTGAATATGGATATACATGGATATACGCGGATATACGTGGATGTACATGACTTGACACGACGTTACATGACTGACAACAGCTTTTTCCATCTGATTGAGTCAGGATCGAATGAAATTTGGAAGAAAAATCGGCAATTTGGTTCCGAAAAGATAGAAATTATTAGAAAATTGTTGTTCGGATAGGGAAATACTTATTAAATCTCTAATTTTACGTAGGAAATAAATTAATTTTTATTCATAATTGCAAAAATATTTGCATATATGAGTAAAAAGTTGTAATTTAGAGTCAGAGCCTAAAATAATATGTGGATTTGGGGAATTCTATATAATTTTATGGGTAGTTGGTATCTATTATGATATAACCAGTAGGGATTGATATGAAACGAGTAAGGTATATATTAGGTATTATAATCGTTTATTTTGTGTGTTCGGTTAGTTATGGTGATTCTCTTCAAACATTGGGTATAGAGTATCGGACTTTGTTTTGCTATTATAGAGATACCGATATCAAATCCGAATATGCTGTGTTTAGGTTTCAGGAGCCTTTTGAAGTTGAAACTGTTAGGGTCTTGGTGTCTGGGAAAAAAGGTGTCCGAGGAAAGATTGTTGTTTATGGTGAAGAAGGTGGATCTGCTTATCCGAAATTTCAAAGAAAGCTATATCCAGATATCAAAATTGAAAAATCAATCGACGGTCAGGAGTAGATTGAGTTAGAAATAGATGCGAAGTTGTTGATTGAATCTCAGCAATGTTTTATTGGCTTGGAGAAAATAGATAATGAGATACATTTATTGAGTGATAAGGCCGAGATTAATGCTCAATGTACTTCGGAGACTGTTGGGGAATATTCGAATCAAGTTATATATGATGGTGATTGGAAAACGGGAAAATATTCTTATTTTGTGAATCTTATCGGTCGATCAATTAAAACTACAGATACATTATTCCAAATTGTTGATTTACCGGAGCTAAACAAGAATATAGAAAGGACAATTAAAAATGAAAGTATAGCAGTCGGAGATGTTAACAATGATTTATTATTGGATATATTCTGTAACGGGCGTTTATATATTAACAATGGTAATTTTGATTTTGATGAAGGGATTGAGCTTATTTCGACTGATTCTATCGCTGAGTTCATAAATGCGTTTTCTGATGTTAATAATGATTATGCTACTGATTTAGTTTTATTGTCAGAATTTGAATCATATGTTTTTATAAACGAGGGTCAGAATTTTAAACAAAATCAATTACAATTTAATTTTTCAACTATGCCTCAGGCATATTGTTGCGATGATTTTAATAATGATGATTATTCTGATTTAGCAGTGGCTTTTGAAAAGAAAATTGAATTTTACTATAACAACAAAGACATTAGTTTTGGTAAAGGGAAAAAATGTAACTATTGTATAGAATTTGAAGAACCAATAATTGATTTTGAATATTGTGATATAGATTCTGATGGCATTGAGGATATTGTTATTTGCTTTGAGAATAAAGTTGAAATTTTTAAAGGCTTTGGAAATATGCAGTTTCTATCGTCTAATCTCCAATATTATTCAGAAGGGTTTGACATTAGACATTTGAATTGCCAAGATATAAATAATGATGGAAAACTGGAAGTTATTCTATCTGGTTATATTAGTGACATTGCAAAGGAAGAGTTTAATCCCTTAGTTCTTACAATCAACACTTTTGGAGAATTAGAACCCTTGTTTTATAGCATTGATAATCCGACTGATGAATGTGAGGATGTAATTTTGGGTGATATTGACAATAATGGTAAAACAGATATGCTTTTATTATCATCATGTTCCTGTCGCAATGCTAATCTTTATATAAAAGACTATTTTGGACGATTTGTTCATATAGGCTTTGAAAGTGGTTTATATCCCTTTAATTTAGGTAGTTCTGGAATATTTGCAGATATGAATAATGATGGTAATATTGATTTACTGACCTGGTATGAAAATATAGTTGTACTCTTGGAAAATACGGGTGATTATTCTAGAAATTATGTTGATTTATTATCATACTCTCAAACTGATGATGTTATTGAGTTATTTTCAAAAAAACATGTATTACATCATGACCTAAGTACTTATCAAGGAAGATACAATCAGGTCTATAATAGAGCTCACTTTGGTTTGGGAGGTATGAGTATTGATTCTATATGTTATAATTCTTCAATTGCCAAGACAGATAGAAAATTGCTCAATGATATTTTTGATGTTGCTATATTTGAAGATAAAGAATTTAAGAAGTATTTAGCACATAATATCAAACCAAATCCGATTACTGATAAGGCTATTTTGACTGTTTATGCAGAAGAACCAAGTGTCTGTAATATCTTCATAACTGATTTGAGTGGTAAAGAAATTGCTAATATTTACAATGGACAGTTAGTAATCGGAGCTAATAAATTTCAAATATACAGAACTGACTTTGGGCGACAAATTGCAACAGGTACATACTATTATTTTGTTAGTACACCTAAAAAGACTTATTCCGGTAAAATCATTATTTCTGAATAGGAGATGGAAATGAAACAGCAGTTTTTATTATTAATTTTGATATTTCAAGCATATATTGCATTTGCACAACCTACATCCCCTACCCAGCCGGAATTCACAAAATTTCAACCGATAGGGAACGATAATTTAGTAGATACCTACAGCGGAGGATTCAACTACAATATTGTTATTTTAACCATCCCTGGAGAGGACGGATTTGACTTTCCGATTAATCTTTTCTATAATAGTGATGTCGGCTATGGTGAAGAAGCGTCTTGGGTTGGCTATGGTTGGAATCTAAATGCTGGCTCAATTACAAGGCAGACGCGTGGTTTTCCCGATGATATGAAAAACTATCCTATTCAATATTTCACTAAGTCACGTCCAATACGAAGTTATACTGTTGGCTTGGATGTTGGCTTGGAGTTTTATTCAAAAGCAGATTCAGACGATAACATTAAATGGAATGAGTTGTTGTCGAGGATATGTAAAGCTACTACTATTGATAGTACTAAGGCTAATGGAGCTTTTGGTATTGGACCAAAACTTGGTTTTTCTTATACCTGGCATAATCGTAAGGGACATATTTTTGATTTTACATGGGGAATAAGTGCCGATTTATTTTCTGTAGCAGATATCAGTTATGGTCAAAATTCAAGTGGAGATTTTACTGGTAATTTTAGTATTAGTCCGGGTAATTTATTTCGTAACGAACTTTCGGAAGCTACTACAAAGTTTGAAAGAGGAAAAATCCAATTTAAGCAGAAAAGTTTTGATGATGTGGGAAGGCAACTTATTGGGCATTATGCGTATTCTTCGTATCCTGTTTTTACCCATTCATACCATGGTACTATGACGAGCGGGACATACGCAGTTAGATGGGATCCCATTCCCAAAATAGGAGTTAATACTGGATTTAATTTTAGTTCTACTGAGATATTTACATTGCCATTTCAAATTATTCCTGCATACGGATATATGTATAATGAAGAGGGTAGATTGAAATCATCAGCTAAATTAGATTATTATGTTGAAAAAGACATGGGATTTGTTGAGCAGGATAAGTTTTTAGGCGTACCATTTAGTAATAAGGATATGTTTATCGTTGCTGGGCATGGAATAAGTGGCTCATTTAGTTTAAGAAATGGAGTAATCAGTAGTTTTAGACCAAATAAACAAAGTTCAGTTATTATTGGTAGTAGTAGTACAGTTGGGGTAAATGCTGGGAGTGATTTTGGACCGCAGCTTACCGCTTCAATGGGAGTACCACTAAAAAAAACGACTATTTCTGGTTGGGCAAAGGATGCTGTTGGGCCTGTTGGGCATTATAGTGAGTCCTCAATTGCTTATTTGAGAAATAAACCTCTGCAAGAAAAAGTATTTCGGTTCCATGGTGATTTAGGAGGAGAGGTAGATTTTGGAAATGATATTCCTATTGCTGCCGAATTAGCATATTGTGGAGCTAAATATCATAATCAACTCCACGAGATAAAATTAGGTAGAATAGATTTAAACGATATGTTGCACTATAAAGCTCCAATTGGAAAAGGTATGCTTAGCCGGCACATGGATAAATTTGTAATAACTGGTAGCAAGCACATTCAATATGTAACACGTCAAGATATTATCGACGAGTGGCAAAAATTTGTCGAAGAGTATGCTACTGAACATGGAAAACAAATATCTTCTCTAAAATATTCGGACTTAAAGGATATTCCAAGTATAGCTTATTATGATAGAGAGACACTTTTCGAATATTGTAGTGGTAATCAATTCATAGATTTTACCGCCGAAGATGGAGATGGTAGAATTCAGTATCCTAATGCTCCTTTTTTAGATAAAGCTAGCGATGACTATAACGCCTCTATCGTACAGATAATTATTACTAATGAGGTTGGGAACAAATATGTATATGGTTTGCCTGTTTATCATAGAAATGAGATGGAAGTAACGTATGGGTTTGCTGAAGTAAATCCTGCTGAAATAACTAGTAACACAATTATACATACGGAGGTAAAAGATGATAATAAGAATATTATTTCAAAAAATGGGCATTTTCAGTCAATGCCTTACGCGGGAACTTTTTTATTAACATCTGTTTTGAGTAGTGATTATATTGATATGAAATTAGACGGACCAACTCCCGATGATTTGGGATCATATGTTAAATTGGAATATGATAGGGCAGCTGGAACAAATAATAAATTTGATACAGACACTACTCAACGTTGGTATCAATGGCGTAATCCATATACAGGGTTACACTATAACAAAGGAACTTTGACGGATCCTAAAGATGATACTGGTTCTTTTACGAGCGGAGAAAGAGAAAGTTATTATTTGAAAGAGATACATACTAAATCTCACTATGCTCTTTTCAAAAAATCGAATAGAGCCGACGGTTTGGGGGCTAATCCTAATTATACTTTGGCAAGTAAGAATGCCTCAGCTATAGCGATTACAAATGATAATGTATGGAAGTTAGATGCGGTACATTTGTACAGTAAGCAATATATAGGGGATATTATCAATAATACTTATAACTCTACACTGATTAAAACTGTATGCTTTGATTATAATAATGAAGTACAAAGTGGAACTAATAGTGAATTAAGAAATACTACGGGAGATATTACCGGCAAGACAACGTTGAAAAAATTATGGTATGAATACGGTGGAACCAAAGAACCGTATATTTCGCCCTATCAATTTGACTATAAATATGATTTAGCGGATTTGACAAGCTGTGGAAGTTTATATGATAATATCAGAGCTGAATATGACGGAATTAATGAAACTCCTGAATATCAGGAATGGGATATTGATGCTTGGGGTAATTATCAGGAAGGGTTAGATTCGAATAAAATAAATTTGTTTACTTCTGTTGATCAAACTCCAGATACTACATCGTTTGATCCAGCTGCTTGGAAATTGAAAAACATTACTTTACCTTCAGGAGGGGAAATAAAAATAAATTACGAGCAGGACGATTATCAATTTGTGCATAATAGATCTGCTATGGGGTTAGCTACGATAACAAGTTATGATGAAGGGGAACCTGAATCTATCGAATTATCATATTCGAAAATGCGTTGGACACTCGGTTTCCCAAATAACGTTTCCAATGGAGCTACAGACCAATATATATTATCATTAGTTGAGAAATTGAATGCAATGAAAGACAGAGGGGAACGCTTGTATTTTAAAGTATTAGTTAATTTCAAAGGTGTTGATGAAGTTGAGATAGATGCTAATATCAATAATTGCCGTTCGGAATATATTACCGGATACGGTGGTATCAATATGGTTAGTACTACATCAACCGGAGTTAAAATAACTTTCAATTCTACGCCAATTTCTGATGCTATGGACCAATTTAAAAAAGCTAATAGGGGGAGAACGGTTATTGGCAGTAAATGTGAATGTACTGCAAGCTATGATAATAACGCTAGTGCTCATCAAGTATTTAACCAAATGGGAGATGCTATAGATTTTTTAAATAACAATGCTAATATATCCCCAGTATTAAATAGCAACGGTAGCTTATCTTATGTTCGTATTCCTCTGCCTATAGCTAAAAAAGGGGGCGGTGTTCGTGTCAAACGTATTCTATATTATGATGGGTTCGATAATATGGTTGGAACAGATCCAGGCAGAGTTTACGGAAAGGAATATATCTATAAATTACTAGATGGTACCTCTTCTGGGGTTGCATCTAATGAACCAGCCATAAATAGAAATGAAAATCCTCTTATTCAATTCTTGAAGTCCCGACACCAAAATAATGATTTTAAACAATTTTTTAACGGGAAAGTCAGAACGGATTTTGAAGGATTATATGGGGAATCAATCTTACCTGGAGCTAAGGTTGGGTATTCAAGGGTTGTCGCAAAGGATATTCATCCATACAAGTCTTGCGAAGGCTTTATAGTAAACAATTACTATACTTATAAGGATTATCCATTTGATTTTGACTTTTATGATGATTCAACGATAGCTAGGTCAGCTTCATTCAATACCAAAATTCAGAAGCAATCTTTTTCAAGCTGGATGTTTGCTTTATTAGCAACTCGTATGGCTAGTGAGCATTATGCTTTCCAAGGGCATCGTTTTATTACTACGGATATTCCAGGACATTTGAAAAATACAATAACTTATAATGGGCAATATAAACAAGGGGATCTTTCAAAAAATGGAATTACAGCTAAGGTCGAGTATTCTTATTTCGACCCAGGGACGGAACAAAGCGTGTATCAAGAATTCAAATCTCCTAAAAATAAAAAATTAGGACGTGAAGTAGAAATCATAGAGGAAAGATGTAAGGTAGAAGAGAAAATAAATAAACTTAATATTGACTTTGATTGCGATATTTTAGCAACACTCATTCCTCTACCATTACCAAGTTTATTTCCGACCTATAATGTTACGGATAATAAAGTATATAAGCATAGTATGAATAAAGTGGTTTCCTATCCTGCTATAGTTAGGGAGGTGAGACAATATAAAGATGGAATCGAACATATAACAAGAAATAAGGTATTTGATAAATTTAGTGGGCAGGTGGCTGTTACCGAAAGTCTCGATGAATTTGACAAAATGGATAATACCAGTAGCGGAGCTTATAATGGAAGTATTAAAACTTTTACCAAACCTGCATATATGGAATATCCTAAATTGGGGATTAAGTCTTATTCGCAAGGTCTGCAATTAAATCGTGGGGCTTCTCCTTGTTTGTTATTCGAAAAAAATGGTGAATATTATTTGCAAAGCTATTATTTATGGAAAATAGCAGCATTAAGAATTTCCGATATTTTGACTGAGGGAGATATTATACTCATAGAAAGTCGAAATAATAAAAAAGTGGGATATGCGATAGTTGAAGAGCCTGGTGATGATGTCGCAAAAATACGACCTTTCTGTACCCCTAACTCAAGTGGCAGTTTTAATATGTCGCTATTAGGTGATTATGAAGATGATGGTGCCTTTAAAGTCAAGGTTAGAATTATTCGTAGTGGTAGGGATAATCGTTTAACAGAGCCAGCTGAAATAGTTAGTGTTTATGCAAAACATGAAGATTATTTGTTAAGAGGTGATACGATAAGAGCGATTGGAGTGCTACCATCACAGCAACGAAATGCTGAATATCTTTTGATTGATTCATTGAATTCATTTTTGAAAACGCTTGAATGTGATAAAGTTAAGGAAGGCGATGAACATAAATTTGTTTATGCGGGGTATTCTCAGTATAATAACTTTGTCAATAGTTTGGAAGAACCTATTCTTTTGAGTAGTAACGGAGGAGAAGGTATATACGTTCGTAAGTGGGATAGTCCTGACTCTGATTCAGTTTATTATAGGATTACAGTCAAAAGTAGCAATAACTACTATTGTGCAAATGTATCAAATAATAATGGTTACGTATTTGGTCATCCGAAGAATATTAATTATCATTCGTATTTTTACATAGATAATGGGAACAGACTTGAGTTAAATGATTCAATCAGAAGACGTACATTCACTAATGAAAATGGGACTAGCGAATGGTATGTCGGTTATCCTACATATGGTTTTAGCTTTTCAGATAAAGATATGGATACTTATTGGATGAAAGCGAATAAAGTTTTATCTGCGGCAGTATTTACATATCAAGATACAATAGTTGATAATACTCAGTTTTTAGATTCCATAGGGCTAGCCGATAAAATGAAACATGACTCATACTTCAAAAGGGTAAAACCAGCGAAAAGTTTAGGATACAAGGCTCGAAATGAAGATAATCCGAATTTAAAATTACAGCAGCATAGAGGGATTCTTGATAGTTTTGCATTTTTTAATTGGAAGCGTCAAGAGTATAATGATTCTATTTCAAAAGGTAGCGGGACTCAATTTAATAGTACTTCGGACATGAATGATATGGCATGGTTAAAAACTAATGAAATTACAGGATATAATCAGCATGGCAAGCCTACTGAATACAAAGATATGAATGACATATATTCAGTTGCAAAAACTTATTTAGAACCGGAGTTGCATAATTTAACAAAGTTAGTTGCAGTTAATGCAGAAGCAGACGAAGTTGAATTTACTTCCTTCGAAGAAGTTGGCACTGAACAAATAAGCAAAAGAATTGCCCATTCCGGGGAGACTTCTTTTAAAATCCCAAATACGGTAACATCGTCTGAATTTTTTCCTAATATAATTACTAATAGTCCCAATGTTGTGATTCGATTTTGGGCTTGCCGAGATGACCGTGAACCAATTTTGAGTAATCAAATCCAATGTGGCGGGGAAAATCCAACTGAAATTAAAAGGGTTGGCGATTGGACTCTATTTGAGCTGTCTTCTGGGATTAGTTCATTAACTTTGAAAAATTTATGTGGTTCAGATTTGTATATTGATGATTTACGTGTTCAGCCAGCTGATTCAAGAATGCAATGTTATGTGTATGATAATCAGTGGAAAATTGTATCTATTTTGGATAATCAAAATCTTGCGACATTCTATCAGTATAATATGAAAGGCGAACTTGTTAGAAATGTTTCTGAAACTGAGAGAGGAATACGAACAGTAACCGAACAACATATAAATTCTAAAAAAATACCAAGAGAAGCTAATTATAATCCAGGTGGCTGGAAATCTGGTATTCTAATTCCTAACGATGGTAAAGATAGTATGATAAAGATGAATAATTATCTAAAGAATTATAATCAAAATTCTCGTTTTGTTCAGCCTGCCAATAGGGATGTTGATGTACTCAATAGTAGTTTTGATATATTCAAATATAAGTATAAAGATGGTAAAACTGAAGCCGAAGTATTAGATATTGATAGAAAAAAAATTGATAACTTCTTTAAGTCTAAACAAGATAGTATTGAAAACGTTTTACCGGGACTACTGAAAAAAAATAACGATATAGATAAGAATGAAAAGGGAGGACAAAATGAACAATAAATTGTATGTTCTGTTATTAGCACTTTGTTCAATTTTATTTTGTGCTAATAATATCAAAGCTAATGATGCTTTGAATAGTCTTCTTGAAATTAATGAAGCATATTTACCGAAAGGAACGGAATGTTGGTTTTTAAATTTAGAAATTACCACTAACTTTAAGGAATATTTTTCTGAACCAAGTAAAGAATATGTTGAAATTGAGTATTCTCGTACGTATTATAAATACAAAAGTTCTGTCTTTGAATACTTATATGATTCTGATGGTATTTGCATAGTTGAAAATGAAAATAAGATAGTTATGCTTAGGGATGTACCGGATTCAGTACGTTTTGATATTAAAACACAGATGAGTTGGCTACTTGCAGATACTCTACTGCAAGAGGATGCTTATGATATTCAAGCCTTAAATGATAGTGTAATATATATTATTATTTTATCGAAAAACTTTTCATTAGGAGAGATGACCAAAATTAGATATGTGCATGAACAGCAAAAAATGAAATCATACTGTATCACATATACAGAGCACCCGACTGTTGAAAGTGTGAATATCAAATGGCTAAGTCAAGAAAAGAAGCAGAATCCGAATAAGCATATAGTAAATCAGTTTATTAAAAATAATATAGTCAATGGTGAATTACGGGGACAGTTCGATGATTATATTTTATATGATGACAGGAGGGCGAAATGAAAAATAGACTATTATATTTCTTTTCTATCAGTATGTTAATTTTTCTAAACTTACATTTATTGGCGATAGACAAAAAGGTAGAGACTTTACAGTACTTGTATGATGAACCTGAAAATGAAATAATCAAAGAAGGTACAGCAATATCTTTAGATGCTGAATATCAAATGGTTTTAAAATCTTCTATGAAGGATGTTTGTACCAATGAAATTATGATTAATCGGGCTTACTTGGAAGTTTCTTTTTGTCAAGAAATATATAGCCAGGGAATAACGGATTATGAAGCAAATTTGAATCTCACCTTCCAATTATTTAACGGTTCCATTTTTAAAGATAGTATTTACAACGTGAATTTCCAAATCGGACGTTGGGATGGTATAAATGAAGTTTCAAATCATAAAAAACTAATTGAAATTCCTATTCATTATGATATAGATAATATTACAATAAATGTGCGGGGATATAATTCAGTAGGAATCTTAAGCCCAATATTGAAAATTAAATATATTGAAGATATTAAAATTGCACCTACATATACGGGACAATTCGAGACTAATAATATTATAGCATGGTCCCCTATCGGAGAGGTTTCCTTAAATTCCTCTGGATATTCACAGCAATATGGGAATCAGGTGATTTTTAGATGGACAAGAGTAGGAGATTGTGCTGACCATCCTGTTCCTTTACATCAGATCCAGGTTTTGAGATTGTATAATGTAGAGTGTGAAGGGGACGCTATATATGGTTGTGGTATCTCGTTTGAGAGACTTTGTTGGAGTAATTCTTCTACTTTTGATATTGATTGGTCGAACGCACTAATGTTTGAATGTTCCAACAAACCCAATATCGACGAGCTTGGCTTAGAACCCTTCTATGCTGATACCATAACACTAACTCAAGGTACGGGATATTACTTATGGAGAGTTCGTCCTATTGGCGATATGTATGGAGAGCCACTATCGGATAGCAGGAACTTTGGAGATTGGAGCAAAGTTATTTTTAGAGATATTAGCTCCGAACATTTTTATCAGTTACTCTGTGGGGAAGATGGAAAAGGGGGACTAATTTGTTCCGATGATATGGGATGTGGTATGGAGTTAATAGATACCTTGAAATACTTGAGTTCTTCGGTACATTTTAATCCCGATGACGTATTAGTAAATGGTATCTTTTTTTATAATCAATTTGATGAAGAGCTGAACTGGAGTTATTCCAGAAGTTTTATGGAAGATGGATACGGTACGGATATGCTTGAGCAGATGACATATGCCGATGACTTACTCAAGTCCCGTCAGGTACAATCTTATATGCCTGCTGACAAGAAAAAATTAGTTACAGAAAACGTTCCTGATTATGCAGGTAGAACAGCTCTAACTACAATACCTGTACCTGTCGATAATTATCAACAAGATGAAGGAACTATTGGGCATATCCCCAAAATAATAAAATCTTCAAATGGTAGCTCCATCTTTTCCGCTAAAGATTATGATGCCGGCAGTTATTATGATCAAGCAGGTAATAATGCCTTTACTAATTCAACCTTTTATAATCCGAAACCAATCTATGATGAGACTGGAGAATATTGGGATTATTATAATGGAGAAACTTATGAGAATCGTGTGGCTGACGCAAAAGGTTATCCATATATTAGACAAAAATACTTTTCAGATGGAACAGGTCGTGTTAAAGAAACAAGTATGATTGGAGAGACGCATAAAATTAAAAATGAAGACCATGGGTATATTGATAATACAGGGAAAACTATACAGCATTATTATCAAAGTGTTACCGAAGAAGAAATTCTTGCCTTATTCGGGAACGAAACCCCTGATCCTAAAGATTGTCGAAAATATATTGATATTGATCAAAATGGAGTTGTCAATATTTCATACAAAACGAAAGACGGTAGGATACTTGCTACATGTTTGGAAAATGAATCGGCAAATTCTCTAAATTTAGATACACTGAACGAAAATTCGAGTAAGCAATATAAAAAAGGTATAACGATTCCGATAAGTCCCGTGGGATGGAAGGATGGGGTTTTAGAATGCACCAAGACATTTGTGTTATCACAAGAGAAGAATGTATATCTTAATTTGAATATCCACGAAGTTAATGCTGCTATAGAGGCTTGTGGTGATGAGTTCTGTGTTGCATGTGATTATATTTTTAATTTCAAATTAATAGCAAATGAAAACGGAGCAATCTGTGACGATTATACCGAGCAAGTTTCTGGTAGTATATTAGAATGCCCTTCTGAAACAGAGCCGAGAGTACTCTTTAGTAACAAAAAATATCATCTTCCAGCTGGTAGTTATTCTTTAGTTTGTAGAATGACTACAAATGAGGAATATATAAATCAACTAGTTGCCCAAAAACGTACAACTTACGTAGAAAATTATTCTGAACTATTTAGTGAAGTTTACAGTACTATTGCAGATATGGAACTGTATGAATTCGATAATGACAAAGTAGATATGGGTGGTTTTTATTCCTTGCTTGATGATTATGTGAATAATACTAAAACTCTTAATGGATATACGGTTACGACTAAGGTTGATAGCAATGCTGAAGTCTTTGAATATGTTTTTGTAGATGATTTCGGATGTAGCAAATTGACTATTCCCGTTCTCAAGTGTCCTGAGTGTAATTTGTATGATAAGGAAGGAAACATCACTTTTGAAAATGATTTGAATAATATTTGGATTAAGAAAAGAGAGGAAATTGAAACAGTTATATTCCAAAGTAAGAAATTATCGAAAGATAAGAAATTTGATACAACTACATATCACAAATTGAAGACTCTTTTTTCTGATACCTTGGATATCAAACAAATACTCTATTTCAACGGAATTCCTTTCGAGACATATTTTAATATTAATTTTGATACAGGACTGGAGGAAATTACAGCAGGGGATTTAAATCAAAGGATTCAGAATATTGTTAGTAGTTACCCAGGAAGCGAAAAAGAGGTCTGCGAATGCCTCAACCTGCTTCTGAATCAATTCGAGCAGGCTTTCGAATATGTCTATGGCGAGAATGATACGTTGAAACTTTATCCTATTGCAGTCATCTTTGATAAGCAGAAAGCTTTTTCTTTGTTAGAGTCATTGAATCGATGTTTTCCGCCAAACTATAACGATAGTACACACAGTCAAAAAAAGTTCATTACTAATCCGGAGTTGGTTTATTTTGGTAATAATGCTCCGCCAGAACCAAATTGTGTATGTGATGTTACCTCATCAACGGGGGAAGATTTCAAGTGGGGTGAATCATGGATGAGTAGTATTCCTAAAACGAGTGATAATGATTGGGAAGAGAGTTATGGTGTGCGTCCATGGGAAACTTTCTATCATTGTATAAATAACTTGGCCATGGATATTGATGATGATAACTTTGAACTAAGTGACGATGCCAAAAAGCTTTTAGAGGATAAATACGGTGAAGGATTTTTTGATGAGGCGAACCTTGATAATAATTCAATTATAGAAATGTATAAAGTTTTACAGGAGGATTGTGAAGCAATCTGTGATAGCAGTCTGCCGAGTGTGCAACAATTAGTGCTGAACTATCTAAATGAAAATCATAATACCGTTCAAGGGCAGTATTTCTGGTATGCCTATGATACTCAAGATATGGAATACAAGAAAACCTGGTTTGACTCTGAAGAAGATGCAAATTCTGAGGAGTACTTGGGATATGCATATGGATATTACGGACCATATCGTATATCAAAATATAATTTTGACTGTATTTGCGATGCTGTATATAACCACTGCTATACTAAGTGTGAAGTCTATGAACTAATCAATAACTATGAAGATTTTATTGATACAGCTAAGATTTGTGATAAATATATTATGCCCGAAGAAATGAGCAAAAATATTCGGGATGTAATGGGAAAACAACTGACTATCAGATATATTGAATGTAATATTGAACAATACACTCCGTCTCAATTTCTATATTCATATTATAATCCTTGTGCTGAACCAGCGGAGCCGGTGTTTGTATATGGAAAAATGGCACGAGTTGTTGCTAAAATGAATGCGTATTTGAAGTCAGATTTCCAAAATAAATTGGATTCTTTATGGGATATTCATATCGTTCCGTTGGTTGGAAATGATTATAATTTTCCTTATGATTTAACACAGCCCTACGGACAGGTAATAAATTATAATGGAGATGTGAAAAAAACATTAGAATGGAAAATTACAGAACTATTAGATTCTCTTTATGTAGGGTGGGAATATGAATTGCCTTGCGTTGCCCAAGATACTAATAGCAAGTACTATTTTGTTTTGGATGAATTAAACTGGGAGATTAAAAAGGCAGAAGATTTATTACATCCTGGTCCACCTAACCTAATGGAAAGTTCTATTTGGAAAAGTATTTTCTTTATTATCCCGGAAAGTATTCAGGATTCCTGTGATTATCGAACAGATTATTCGTTTGAAATGAATTTGGATTATTATACTTTTAGTGAACTTACTCTTAAGCGTAAATTAACGGATACTTATAGTGGAATTGTGGAGTTGTGTTCTTTCTCCAGTCCCTGCGACTGTAAAGTATGCGTGGAATATATTGATCCCGAAGATAAATTCGAAGATATCGACTTTACTGTGCCGGCTATATATCCCGAAGATTGTGCTGCCGGAAATGCCGAAACAATTCGGGCACTTGTGGATTATCATATTCAAGAAAGAGCAGATTTTGCAGCCTCCCAAATAAAATGTATGTATCGTGGCGGGTGTACCGGACTTGGATATTACGGTGATTTTCAGGATTCTGTGAAGTATTATCATTATACTTTGTTTTACTATGATCGACAAGGAAATCTTATAAAAACTATACCTCCAAAAGGTGTAAATATTAATGAGACTTACACACGAAATACTCCGACAACTCACTCCATGGCGACAAAGTATTACTATGATGCTCTTGGTCAGCTGATAGAAAAACAGATTCCGGATTGGGATTTCCCTCAGAAAATGCAATACGATGTAACGGGACAATTAACCTACTTGCAGACCCCGAATCAGTGTGAATATAATACGAGTCAAGACGATTCGTTGAAGGTAACATATTTCGAGTATGACGATTTGAAGCGACTTGTTGAGACGGGGGAAGCAGTGATTTCCAAAACTGATTATCCGAATGCTACCTGGGCAGGACTTAATCCGAATCTTCCTCTTGGAACAACGGTAGCGAAGTATAGCTATAAAATATTCACGGAATATTCTACGGCTTTGGACCCGACTCTACTTCCTAATCTGCATAGTGATTTCGAGCAGACACATATCCGCAATCGCATCAGCTATACCTACCGCGATAACGATGGCGACCTTAGTTCCATTTCGGACCGTGTCTATACGGTTTATTCTTATGATTTGCATGGCAATGTTACGAGCCAACTTCAGTTTGTTCCCGACCTTTGGGATGATGTAACGGGCACTGCTTTTGAGCAGACTCACGATAAATACCGCTCTGGACGGGTGGATTATGATTTTGATTTGCTGAGTGGTAAGGTAAAAAAAGTGTCTTTCAATGCCGACCGCTTCAATGAGTTCTACCAACGGTATGCTTACGATGCAGAGCTCCGTCTTCGAAAAGTTGAAACGAGCCGTGAAGGTGAACATTTCTATGAGGATTCAAGATATGAGTATTTTCCGCATGGTCCGCTCAAAAGAATAGAATACGGTGGAACTGACCGCTTACAAGGCGTAGATTATACCTATACTTCTAATGGTTGGCTAAAAGCGATAAATTCGAGTGAGGGACCGGGCATGGAACCTGGTTTAGATGCTTGGGATGGCGAGCATAGAGATTTCTGTAACGATGGTTTTGGAATGACTTTGAACTATTTTACAGGTGATTACAGATGTCAGCCCGTAACAGATCCTGACAAATATTCTTATTTTGATACAGAATTTTCTGGTAGTTATCGCTGTTTATCTGACCGCCCGCTCTATGATGGCAATATAAGTTCTTGGGAACTCCAATATACTCCGATAATATATGATAAAACAGACTTCCATGAGGAAACGGGAATTCATATCGATGGCTATAAGTTCGAGTATGATGTACTTGGAAGACTTCTTAAAAATAACGCATTTAAACGAGGCGGGTATCAGTCTGTTTTTTCTCCGATAGGTTCACTCAACTGGCCTTTCAGTCATTATAAATATGATGAGAATGGTAATTTTACAGATTTAGTAAGAACTTATCAGAATAATCAAAGTCCTCCGGTTCAGTTAACTATGGATAATATGTATTACAGTAACCGTATTGGAACAAATCGCTTAGACAATATTTTTGAGCAGGCAATACTAACTCAGGATGTAGAGAATGATTTTGAATATGACCACTCTTATAGCTACGATGCTTCGGGCAATATGATACTTGATTCAATTCCGAACGATATAGTTATTCACTATACTTGGACGGGTGATGGTAAAATTAAGTCAATTAAAAAGACTCAGCCATCACCTCCATACCTACTCAATAAAATTGTATTTCTCTATGACGCTTCGGGCAATCGTTTCAGCAAAAAAGTAATTTCAACTGAGGGGCTTTACTGTAATGATAAAGTCGCAGACAAAATTGAATATTATTTTCGCGATGCTTCCGGTAATCCATTGGCAATTACGACGATAGACAGTTATGGAAGGACGGATGAATATGGCTCGTTATGTGGTGGAATGTCAGAGTATTTGGTGGATTCTCTTCAGTTTTCGACCGAGTGGAATATCTATGGCAACGCCCAAGAAGGTAATTTTGCAACAGCTTACAGCTATCCTACTCAAATTGATAGTCTTGTCGTTCGGTTGCAGTGTAATAATCCCTGCTCGGAGATAGATATTGTTGCCGAATCTGACAGCCTGACTTCGGCTGACTTTTCCAATATAAAAGGTTGTAAAAATTACGTTCTTAAAGACCATCTTGGGAATATTAGACTAAAATACAGAGATGCTCGTCGTCACCAGTGGTTGGATGTTGTGGGTGTTTACCACTATTATCCTTATGGCAAGCTCATTGAAAATCGTACTTGGGAAGCGACTGAGTCCCGCTTTGGCTTCCAAGGGCAGGAACGTGATGATGAAGTCGCAGGAGCAGGGAACTATATTCATTATAAAGCCCGTGATTATTCTGCTCTTACCAGCAGAATGGAT
>PDWI01001744.1_pt1 | contig 33872 bp, 28 predicted proteins | sample 1430891 | NCBI WGS metagenome assembly PDWI01 (sample SAMN01162508, study PRJNA174530) | Oral metagenome, whole genome shotgun sequencing project. | biome: Marine environment; feature: Marine mammal; material: Swab sample of the gingival sulcus; isolation source: swab sample of gingival sulcus... | reverse complement strand
AAGCTATTGCAAATAACCAAAAGCTTGTCGAAAAAATCAAAGAGATCTCTATTGAAAAAGGTGTTACACCTTCACAAGTGGCATTGGCATGGGTACTTGTAAAAGGTGATGATATCGTTGCGATACCAGGAACACGACAATCAAAATATCTGAATTCAAATTGGGCTACTCAGAATATTTTTTTGAGTGAAAACGAAAAAGCAAGGTTAGACGATTTTTCTCAGAATTTTAAGGTTGTTGGTGGACGCTATTGAAAACTACTTATTAGGAAAGAAAGAATAAACAAAGCATAAGAAAGTCGTTTCACCGGACTCGTTGCACTCGCAGGAGAGCTCTGCGTTCTCTGTGTTCCTGTGCACTATGGGGCACACTCACTGGCGATTACCTTCCATTGCCTGATATTCGCTTGATTTTTTGTGGGTTCATAATGCTCTTAAGAAAAACAAATATTTTTCAAACATTCCTTGAACCTTAGAGTGTTTTTTCAATTTAACCAACTGTTTTTACGTAAAAAAGAAGAGACTCCTTCAGCCTCTTCCTCCAACAGAGCAGGCAGCGTTATCTTAAAAACCGCTCTTGTCCATAAATTCCCTGCCTTTTCTGGTTGGCCAGAATCGCTTACAAAGCGAATGAAACGGGCTGTATTGCGATACACATTGTTTACCAGGACAAGGGATGCCAACAAGATACCATGGCAAGGACATATATACTTATACTATAAAATGTTTTTCACTCTAAACGTATTTTAGGTGTTGCTAATTATATTGTGAGCATTAGAGTATTGGTCTGTTTTAGTGAAGACGCAGCTTTCAGGAGGTTCTAACCGTTATTGAAGGAGCGTCTGCGCAATTATTAAACTCTTTCTGAGGTACTTAATCATGAAAAAATTGTGTCAATTGGCTGTTGCTGCTGTGGTACTGGTGTCAATGGCCCTCCCGGTCTACGGTGCCGATGAAATCAATCTCTATTCGTATCGCCAGCCTTTTCTCATTCAACCCCTGATGGATGCCTTTACCGCAAAAACCGGCGTTAAGGTGAATGTGGTATATGCTAAAAAGGGGATGCTGGAAAGGATAAAGGCAGAAGGTGCTCATTCCCCTGCCGACCTTGTGCTTACGGTTGATATCGGCAGGTTGAATGATATGGTTGAAGCCGGAGTGCTTGCAGATACAAGCTCTAAAGTACTGGAAGCGGCTATTCCTGCTCACCTTCGTGATCCGCAGGGTAAATGGTATGGTCTGACCCAACGCTCAAGAGTTATCTATGCGTCAAAAGACAGAATCCCCATGGATGAAACTTTTACCTATGAATCCCTGGCAGACCCGAAGTATAAGGGGAAGATTTGTATCCGTTCAGGAAAGCATGTGTATAATATCTCACTGATCGCTTCCATGATTGCCCATCATGGCATTGACGACGCCAAAAAATGGCTCAGCGGCTTTAAGGACAACCTGGCGCGGAAGCCTCAGGGGAATGACCGGGCGCAGGCAAAAGCTATTTTCGAGGGTGAGTGCGACCTTGGGATCGGTAACACCTATTATTACGGCAAAATGGTCACCAATGAGAAGAAACCTGAGCAAAAGAAGTGGGCTGACTCCATCAGAGTGGTATTCCCCAACCAGAATGACCGCGGTGCTCACATGAATATCAGCGGTGCTGGCGTACTGAAGAGTTCTAAAAACAAGGCAGCTGCACTTAAACTCATTGAGTATCTGGCAAGCCCTGAAGCGCAGAAAATCTATGCACAGCAGAACTTTGAATATCCTGTGATCAAGGGCGTGGATGCTGATAGCGTCACTGCCCGCCTTGGAGATTTCAAAAAGGATCAAATCAGCCTGGCAGAAGTAGCAAAGCAGAGAACCGCTGCAAGTAAACTGGTCGATGAGGTTGGGTTTGACAACTAGGCTCTAAGCCTGAAATTTTCACCTAACGTGTTTTCATAAGCGTGGGGGCGCAGAGCTTGACAGTATCAAAAGCCCTTACCAGGAGGGCTTTACCATTACTCCTGTACTAAAGCATTTACGACCCGGTTTCTCTGTCTGGGGAGCTGGAACCGGGGTTGTCTGTCTGCTCATTGGTCTCCCCATCCTGGCTGTCTTTTATCTTTGTCTGGGCGATAACAAGGGGATCTGGCAGCATCTCGCCTCCACCGTACTACCAAACTATATCACCACCTCCCTGCTGTTAATGCTGGGAGTTGGTGTCTGCACCTTGTTTATCGGGGTCTTGACCGCGTGGCTAGTCACCATGTGCCGCTTCCCCGGCAGCAGGTTCCTGGAATGGGGCCTGCTGCTCCCCATTGCCATGCCGTCCTACCTGATAGCCTTTGTGTATACGGATCTGCTTGAATACGCAGGACCTGTTCAGGGCCTCCTGCGGGACATCTTCGGCTGGAGTTCCCCCCAGGACTACTATTTTTTTGAAATCCGCTCTCTGGGTGGAGCGATCAGCATGATGTCGCTCACCCTGTACCCTTATGTGTATCTCCTCTCGCGGGCAGCTTTTCTAGAACAATGCCTGTGCGTTCTTGAAGTCAGCCGGACCCTGGGATCAGGAGCCTGGGGCAGTTTTTTGCGGGTCGCGCTTCCGCTGGCCAGGCCATCCATCGTGATTGGGCTGAGCCTTGTGTTGATGGAAAGCTTAAATGATTTCGGAACCGTTGACTTTTTTGCAGTAAAGACCTTTACTGCCGGCATTTTCGATGTGTGGTTCAACATGAACTCTGTTGCCGGTGCAGCGCAGATAGCAGTTGTACTCCTCCTGTTTATCCTCGCGCTTATCGCCCTGGAGCGATGGGGGAGAGGACAGCGAAGTTTTCAACATGCCACAGGGAAGTATGCGCCTATCTCGCCTGCCCAGATAACAGGCTGGAAAGGCTGGCTGCTGAGTATTGCCTGTTTTTCGCCGGTCCTTTTGGGCTTTGCCCTCCCGACCTCAATCCTGCTCAAGTATGCTATAACGCATTATCAGGCGACGCTTGAAGCAAATTGTATTTCGTTTTTTGTAAACAGCCTGCTGCTGTCTGGCAGTGCTGCCTTAATTTGTACCCTGGTCGGCCTTTTTCTTGTGTACGGAGTTCGGCTCAGCGGGTCTGCTGCGATAAAAGCTGCGGCTCGCTTTGCTTCTACCGGCTACGCCATTCCAGGTGCTGTCCTGGCTGTGGGAATTATGATTCCTTTTGGTGCCATCGATAACACCATTGATGCTTTTATGCGAAACAGTTTTGGGATCAGTACCGGGTTACTGTTGAGCGGCACCACCGGAGCCGTGATATTTGGCTATGTGGTTCGCTTCCTTGCCCTCGGGTTCGGCAGCGCTGAGTCGGGCCTTGTAAAGGTGACTCCCTCACTGGAAGGTGCCTCGCGGACGCTTGGGGCTGGGCCTCTTGCGACCCTTGGCAGGCTCCATTTCCCGCTGATACGCAGCTCACTGCTCACTGCTGTCCTGCTGGTTTTTGTCGATTGCATGAAGGAATTACCGCTAACCATCATCCTGCGTCCTTTTAATTTCGAGACGCTGGCCACCTTTGTCTATCAATATGCCTCTGACGAACTGCTTGAGGAAGCTTCTCTTGCGGCCCTGACTATCGTTGCAACGGGCATCCTTCCTGTCATTTTACTGAGCATGGGGATTCGTCAGGGACGTCCTGGAGAAAAGGCAGCAGAGTAAATTATGCATATTCTTAAAATGGATACTATTTCCCATTCTTTTACTCGGGAACACCAGGTTCTTCACAACGTCAGTCTTTCTTTGGGGACAGGAGAATTTGTTTGTCTGTTGGGGCCGTCGGGATGTGGAAAAACCACGCTCCTTAGACTCGCGGCCGGGCTTGAGCAGGTGCAAAAAGGCACCATTACCATTGATGGCACCTGTGTGGCCAAGGATAAACAGATCCACATTGCCCCGGAGAAACGAAAAGTCGGGATGATGTTTCAGGATTACGCGCTGTTTCCACATCTCAGAGTGATGGATAATATCCTTTACGGAGTTCCTAAAAATAAACGGCAGGATATGGATCATATCCATAAGGCTATGGAGGATATAGGTATTAAAGGGCTGGAAAAAAGTTATCCCCATACCCTTTCAGGCGGTCAGCAGCAACGTGTTGCCTTGTTGCGTGCGCTGGCACCGAAACCGAAACTCATGTTGCTTGATGAACCGTTTTCCGGTCTTGATATTTCGCGGCGCATGGAGATGCGGGAGCAGATTGGCGGGTACCTGAAAAAACACAATATTACGACCCTGATGGTAACCCATGACCCGGAAGAGGCGATGTACATGTCTGACCTTATTCTGGTTATGCATGGGGGCTTGGTTATTCAGAATGGGACACCAGAGGAAATCCTCTATTCGCCTGCCAATGAATATGTTGCCGGGCTCTTTGGCCAGATGAACCATTTCCAGGGAAAGGTTGCAAAGGGAGTGGTGAACACGGTTGTGGGCGCTGTTAACGCTGATCAATATAGTGAAGGAGCTGAGGTGAATGTTTTCATTCGCCCCGAGGCGTTCCGGCCCTGTCAGCCTGATGCAGCGACGGCTCTCAAGATGAAGGTGCTTGATGCCCGACTGCTTGGTAATGTCATCCAGCTCCGTCTAAGCCCTTTATCAAAGGCAAACACGGAGGCCTCCATTCTGGTGAGAATTCAGGCGGATACGCTCCCTGCAGTTGGAGCTGAACTTTTTTTTACCCTTGATACAAAAAACGTTTTTATCTTTGCCGTTGAGCAATGAAGGTTAAGAGGTTGGCATGGTGAAGAAATGGCGCTATTGGTGCCGCAGTGCCTTTCCAGTGAGAGGAAGGTTTTTCAATCCTGAGATCTGTTTCATAAGACGCCCAGGAAGGAACCACCGCTTTTATTGAAAAACGCAGGCCCACCTTCAAAGGATCACGAAACACGCAGCAGGGAGCTGAGGGGCCAGGCGTCACATCGTATTTTCCAGAAAAAGACAAAAAGGCGGAGAAGTGCTTGCTCTCCGCCTTTTTGTTTTGAGTCAACGCCCTAATCTACTGCAGGCTGCTCACTTACCTGAGCTGGAGTTTGGGGTTGTTCTTCGCTGCCAACTTCTGGCGTCTCTTCCGTTACTATCCATTGTGCTCCAACGCATTGTTTAAGGATGGGATCAACCACATAGCTTTCAAGCTGAAAGTATTCATCAAAGTCAGCAACCTTGAGCAGAAACTCTTTCCCGTCTTGTAACTTATTGAACTGGTACGTTCTCGCACTCTCTTTCATGGACAGTTCAAGGCCCAGCTGCGCCCCTTTCTCATCAATTTCCGGAGGTGTTTTTCCAAGCACCTTACCAATGGAGATTCCTGCAAGAGCAGACACACAGGATTGTACCTGTTCTTCCATCAGGTTTGCTGCTTGAGGATTCACTGATTTCCAGCGTACCATCTCCTTTTCCTCTCCCTCTGCAGGGATGACTACCCGCTTGACCTGGACATCTCCTGAGGTGAGCCCCGTCACCTCATCTTCTCTGAACTGGAGGAGAGTTTTATCCTGCCATTCATCAACAGCAACCGGCACATCATAGTTCCCCAAGGCCACAGCATAGACCGCATCCTGATCAGCTCTGCGAGCATGGCTGTGGCGCGCACCAGCTCCTGTTCCCAGGTAAAAATCCGCTATGATGGTATCAGCTGCTTTAAGTTGGAGCCTGCGATTGTACGTATCCTCAGCAACCTTAAAGCGCTTGAGTGCTTCAGCACTGGTGGCAACCGGCATTCCAAACTGGAGATCCTTTAGCCGCAGCAATAACCCATCAATTTTATGCTTATCTGCTGGGAAACCAGCTGCGGTCTGCCAGCCATTTTCTGTTTTAGACAAAGACAGCTTTTGACCATCACCAAAAATCGTCAGTCCATCAATATGCTGCCGCTCAAAGCTCAACAGCTCGCTCCGTTCTACCTTGGAAACCAGCGGCCGGTTATCCTTCCAGTTCACACCAACCAGAACCAGCTGTGCTGCTGCAAGGACGCCCAGTAACAGTATACTTTTTTTCTTTTTCATCTTACACCTCCGCTAAAACCTGTGCATAGTGGCGTTGTCTGCGTTTACGCCCCCAGCTTCGCCATCCCCAGACAAGGCCAAGTCCGGCCAGCGCCAGGCCGTAATTCAGGTATTCCCAAAACAGCTTGGCTGATTGCCCCATGGGTACCAACATCCGGGCAAACTGGGCCCTGGATCGAATGGACATGAGTCCCTGATCATCCAACGACCAGTCTATGGCGTTTTGGAGAAAATCCACCCCTTTCAGATACGGTGTTCCTGAACCTTGTGACATCAGGCTGATCACCTTGTCGCTTGCAAAGCTGTTAGAGCTGATCAGGATAAGGCGGGCAGAGTCGGAAGAGCGTTTAATAACACCGCTTATTTGCGGCTCTTCTTTGGTTTCTTCTTCACGTTCTTCTGCTCCTTGCAGCTCTGCTTGAAGCGGCTGTGATTCATCTTTTTTTGACAGTAAAGGTGATTGTTTTCCCTCAAAAAAAGAAGTGAACCCACCGGACACAGCAACAGCTAAAAGCTCTGAGGACTCGGCATCGCTTCTGGAAAAGCCAGAGTCTGGATAGCGGTCATAATCCGGCAGGATGTTCAAGACATCAGATGTCCAGGTTTTGGGGGACGAATGGAGCAGCTCTTCGACCTTCCTGTTGTGATTTTTTTCCTTATCAACAAGCAGCGGCGAAGCCCAGTTCAACGTTAACTGACCAAGGTTTGCGGTAACGGGATTGTCAGCGTTCATCCCGGCCCCCCGAATATCTGGAAAATGGGGATAAGGCATCATCTGGATCTCGTTTACCGTTAAAGGGCCGATTTGTCGTTGTACAGGGACAGGCAGGGAGGCATTCTGCGGATCAAGCACCATGGACTTTTCAATGGTCAACCCATTGTGGAGCAACCACTCTTCCAACCCGGAATGATGAGGTTTTGCCTGCAAGGTATTGGTTATACTTACGTCATAGGCAGAGGTTGCAGCCACCACTGTGCCACCCTGCATAAGGAACTGATCCAGAGCAAAAAGTTGGTTTTCATCCAGATTTTCCGGCCCCAGCAGAAGCAGCAGGTCGGCATCAGCGGGTACCTGCCCTTCTTTGAGGTCTGTATCTTTCACTCGTACATTTTCAGCCAGCATCTCACGCAGCGCCCCATACCGTTTACCCGGTTGAACTGGCATGTAGGGATTCTGCTGGGGAGCGGGCGGGGTTACCAGGGCAATGGTCTTAAGATACCCCGGTGCCATACGCTGCACAGCTGATTCAATGGAGCGCTTCAGATCCTCCCGGTTGAGTTCACCTGGCAGGGGTACCTGAACCGTCTCCCCTGCTCCCTGCAGCTGCATGTAAAACCAGAAGGGCTTCGGATCAAACAGACTTGCAATCTGCGGTTCATAGCCATACTGCTCGTTGAGCTGGGTTCCAAGCTGTCCGCCGTTGGCATCAGGATCCTGGATGGAGACGCTGAGTTTATCTCCGCTTTGCTGCTTGAGTTCTTCAAGGATGTCAATCAGTTGTATTTTAAGTTCAACCAGCACCTCCGGGAGTTGCTGATCAGCAGAGATATAGCCATGAAAGGTGAGCGGTTGCTGCAGGTGAGCAAACACATTCCCGCCGGAACGGTAAGCGCTGGACACCTTACGCAGGCTGGAAGTGATGGCATATTCTGGATTTTTCAGCAGTACCTCGGGCTCTCCTGTGCCCTGGGCCTTGACGTCAATAAGGTCATCAAAAGACAGGGTTTCAAACTGATCACCATAGACAATGGCCAGGTTAAAGTAGGAGTTGACCACTCCAGCCTCGTAACGGCTGGCCATCCGGAAAGGAACCGGACGGATATTAAATTTTTCCGCTGCTTCCTGCTCAAGGGTTTGATCGGTATGTGGATCAACAAATTCCACCCGCACTTTATCCCCTCCGGCCACCTGGTATTCTTTAAGCAAATCCTTGATCTGCGGTACCAGGGGTTCCAGTAAAGGATGGCTCTTTTCAGAAAAATAGCCGCGAATCAGCAAGGGTTCTTGTACCAGTTCGAGATACTTTTTGGTCGTATCTGACAGTGAGTACATCTTGCCTTGGGTCAAATCCATCCGTACCCAACCAATGGGATGCAGCCAGATGTTGACCAGGATACAATTGAGCACCGCAAGTACAGTGAGGATGGTCACCCGTTTGTGGTTTGGCTGGGCAACATTTCCAGCCCAGCGAATACGCTCTAAACTGTACAGGTTGAGGCTTAAAAAAATGCCAACCAGGGACAGATAGTAGCAGATATCCCGCACATCCAGTACACCTCGAGTGATGGCATCAAAGCGGGAACCTGTTCCCAAAAGCTCCATGAATCCACCGACACTATGGCCAAACAAGGTGGTAAGCAGCGGAGATCCAATGAGGTAGAAAAATCCTGCCACAGCAACGGTAAGAATCAACGCCACAATAGGGTTGTCGGTACGGCTACTCATGTTGAGCCCGATGGCGATGTAGGCAGCTGCAAGAAACAGGGAGGCAACATAGCCGCCAATCACTGGTCCCCAATCAAGCGGGCCAAGCAGAAAGACGGTAATGGCAAGTGGCACAGTTAAGAGCAGCGCCACAAACACCAACCCAAAGGCAGCAAAAAACTTCCCCAGCACCAGTTGCACAGGGCTCACCGGGCTGGTCAACAAACTCTCCAAGGTTCCAGCCCGTCGCTCTTCTGACCAGGAGCGCATGGTGAGCGCTGCCACCAAAAAGATAAGCAGCACCGGCATCCACTTAAACAGCGGTTTCATGTCTGCTATGTTGCGGGCAAAAAAAGCTTCACCCCAGAAAAAGGTGAACAAATTAACCAAGAGAAAGGCCCCCAAAAACAACCAGGCAGCCGGGGTGGAAAAAAAGCTGTTAAACTCTTTGAAGCAGACCTTGAATATCTTAAGCATGAGCAGCCTCCCTGGTTTCCATGGTTCCCGCAACATTTACCTGGGCAAAAACAGTTTCCAGGGTGTGCATTTCCTGCTGCAGTCCGTACAACTGATCGCCAGCTTCCACCACAGCCCGGGCAATAGCAGGAGCAAGGTCGTTTGCTGCCTGTACGGTGTACAGGTAATGCCCACCTTCCTCCACAGGTTCTCCCACAGGTTTGGTTATCCCTTCGATAGTGTTCAGATACGATGCTGCCCCAGGAGTATTTACGGTAACGGTGAGGTGCTGTCCGGTTTGCAGTTCCTTGAGCTGGGAATCCACAGCAATCTGACCAGCATGCATGATCAACACGCGGTCACATACGGCCTGAACCTCCTGGAGGATGTGGGTGGAAAGGATGATGGTTGCATTTTCCGCTAGCTCCCTGATCAGTTTCCGCATCTGGGTGATCTGCACCGGATCAAGCCCGTTGGTCGGTTCATCTAAAATAATGATGTCCGGATCATGCAGGATAGCCTGGGCCACCCCAACCCGCTGGCGATACCCCCGAGACAAGGTACCGATGAGTTGATCTGCTTTTTCAGTTAATCCAGTTCTTCCAATGGCGCGGGCCACTGACTGCAGTTGGGCTGAAGCACTTATCCCATGCAGGGTTGCCTGGTATTCCAGGTAATCTATAACGGTCATCTCCGGCCACAGAGGGCAGTTTTCCGGCAGGTAACCGATCCGCTTCTGGATGGCAGCGGTCTTTTCTCCTACCTTCATCTCGCCAACAGTTATGCTCCCGGAGGTCGGCTCCAGATAACCGGTAAGCATTTTCATAATGGTTGTTTTCCCGGCACCATTATGACCGAGCAATCCGACAACCTCTTTTTGCTTAATCTCAAAAGAGACATCATTAACCGCCTTAAACTCGCCATAATGACGGCTTAATCCATTAATTTGAATCATATGCTCCTCTTATACAAATATAGATCGCTGCAGCTCCTGCCACATATTGAAAATCTGCTCATGGTTTAACAACAGAAAGGATACAACCAGGGAACTCCAGGGACAACGAAAGATATACTTTTTCAAGCTATATTTTTGAAATATCAAGGGGTATCAGCACCCTTATTTAACCAAACAAACAGTATAATAACCAGTAGTTATACTGCATATTTTCATTGTAAACAGATCCTTGTTTTTGTCAAGCCAATGAAGAACTCTTCAGCATACATGGAAAACGTCCCCCCCTACCGTGAGATGTACCTGTTCAGGAGTGCTCCATCTGATTAGGCTCAGGTGGGGCGCGGCTGAACAGGTACGCCAAGAATATGTGTCCGGTCACTGTTTTACCATCATGTTCTTATCTCCCACCGTCTTGACATTGGGTCTTTCTCAAATATATAATTTTTTTATGAGACGGATTTTGAGTGGCTCTAACAGGGAAAACTGATTGCAATCAAACGGCGGTTCCATCAACTCAAGTTTCTCAGTGACCTAAGATATTGCGGTTACCGATCACAACCCGTTTTTTGAATAACAGTTAAAACCGTTCTTCCTGAAATAATTACATATTTCAGCTGAAAGCTCTTAGAGAGTATCGCAGTTTTAACAAGATAATCTGAGCAAAAAATAGTCCTTAGCCTTTCAAGGTTGCTTTTTTTAGCCACCATTTCTCATTAACAACGCAACATACCGCTTTAAGCGGTTCACAACTTCAAGTCACCGATTGTATCGGTGGTCACTTACTAAGGCGTCAATTCATGGAGGATTGAAATGAAAATTACAACGAAAGTGCCGCTTATAGCCATGGCGATTATTCTCACTTTTTTTATCGCCCTAAGCGCTATCCAGTACAAAATCGTACGTGACTCGCTTTATTCAACCTGGCTCAATAACGTTACCGAGACATCAAAAGCCGTGGCTAAATATGCTGCCGAATGGCTTGATGAGAAGTTGGTCATTATTGACATGATGGCATATGCTATCTCTGAAAACTACAGCATGATGCAGTTGCAAAACGTGATGGACAACCCTCTTCTTAAAGAGCAGTTTGTACTCATTTTTGGTGCTCTTGAAGAAGATGGAAAGCCCATTTCAAACACTCCGAGCTGGAATCCAGGTGCAACGTGGGATGGACGTAAACGGGCCTGGTATACCCAGGCAAAAGCTGCCGAAGAAGCGGTGTTTACCCCGCCATATAATGATTCCGCAACAGGTCGCCTTCTGATTTCTGCCGTGGCAAAAATTGAAGACCAGGGTTTTTTTCTGGGATCTTTCGGCGGTGATATCGAGTTGCAGACCATTGCCGATGTTATCAATGAGGTCGATTTTAACCAGAAAGGATACGCCTTCCTTCTTGACAAGGACGGAACTATTATCAGCCATCCCGATACCACGGTGAACGGTAAGGACATCAATACTGTCTTTGCGATAGACGCACCCAAAACAACTGCAGAGTTCATAGAAACAACGGAAAAAGGAAAAGATGTACTCCTCAAATTTACACCACTCAAGCTGAAGAAAAGAAATACACCTTTAATGATAGGCGTTGCCATTGACCCGGAAAAGGTTATGGAAGAAACAGATACGTTTAAGCTCCTTGCCCTTATTTTAACCTTGGCAGGTACCTTTGTGACCTCATTTGCTTTGTACCTGACTCTGAATCAAATGTTACTCAAGCCCCTGGTAAAGCTGACTGAATCTGCTGACAAAATCAGCCTCGGCGAACTTAATGTTACAATTGATGGAACAGAGCGCAATGATGAAATCGGACTAATAGCAAAGGCCATTGAACGCTTGGGAGTCAGTATTTCCCTGGCCATTAAGAAACTCAAGAAAAAATAACCCAACAAAAGAACGTGCTGGTAACACGGTAACTGCAGATCAAGAGACCAAGAACGCCCATTTTGGAGTTGACTGCAGTAATCAAAACACTTTACGTAACCCAATACCACCCTCTAAAGGGTGGTATTGGGTTTACCACTGAAAGGGGAGTAGAATACCTCTTGCCTCCTGGGGAGGCGAGGTTCTTTTCCCCTTTTTTATTGCACCATCTTTCGGAAAAGCTTTTTGGTATCTTACGGCGAGGCTGGAGTAAGCAGTAAAGCATAACGAAAAAAGTCAGTGTGCCCCAAGGCACACTGACTTTTTAAAGATTGTGGAGAATAGACAGGTTCGACCTTCTTAAGGCGTCCTTACACTGCCCTGCCGCAGCATTTCTTATATTTCTTTCCTGAACCACACGGACAAGGGGCATTACGGCCAATCTTTTCCTCTCTTCGCTGCTGGGGCCTGTTGTTCTCTGCCTTGGACTTCAGCGCCTGTTTGGCTTCTTCCAGCTCTTTTTCGCGCTGGAGGCGACGCTCCTCTTCAATGCGCTCCAGATCCTCATTCTGCACAATCTGAATCCGCATGAGTGTTGAAACGGTCTGGAGCTTGACCGCCTCAATCATGGCAGAGAATAAATTGAATCCTTCACGCTTGTACTCGTTCAGAGGATTTTTTTGTCCATAACCGCGGAGTCCAATCCCCTCTTTGAGGTGATCCATCTGGAGCAGATGATCCTTCCATAGGGTATCCACCATCTGGAGCAGCACCATGCGTTCAATTTGGCGCATCTGCTCAACACCATTGCGTTCCTCCTGTTCCTTATACCACTGCCCTACTGACTCGGTGAGCTTATCAACAAGCATCTGCCGATCCAGGTCAACCTTGTCATGCTCATCCCATGCAACCTGATTATTGAAGAACTGGCCTACCCGCTCGTCAAACGCTTCCCAGTCCCAATCTTCTGAAGGGGTACGATCCACAGCGGTTGGTGCACACACCTCTTCAACCAAATCTGCAACCATATCCTGAACAATGTCCTGAACATCTTCGCTCTCCAGCACTTCGCGACGCTGTTTATAGATGATTTCACGCTGCTTGTTCATGACATCATCATATTCTAGCAGGTGCTTACGGATATCAAAGTTATGCCCTTCCACCTTGCGCTGGGCATTTTCAATGGCCTTGGAAACCATGGAATGTTCGATGGGTTCATCATCCTCCATGCCCAGCTTATCCATAATACCGCCCAGTCTGCCAGAGCCGAAAATGCGCAGCAGGTCATCTTCCAAAGAGAGGAAAAAACGTGAAGAACCTGGGTCACCCTGACGACCGGAACGACCACGCAACTGGTTATCGATCCGGCGACTCTCATGCCTGCTGGTCCCTAGAATGTGCAATCCGCCAAGCTGGCGTACCCCTTCACCGAGCTTGATATCCGTACCACGTCCAGCCATGTTGGTGGCAATGGTAACCTTCCCCTTATGCCCTGCTTCGGCAATAATCTCTGCCTCGCGCTCATGCTGCTTGGCGTTGAGCACTTCATGGGGAATGTTTTCCTTTTTCAGGAGCTTGGAAATTTTTTCAGAAATATCAATGGAAATGGTCCCCACCAGAATGGGTTGGCCCTTTTGGTGAAGTTCCTTGATCTCGCGCACAATGTTACGGTATTTGGCGTCCTGGTTTTTATAGATAACATCAGGAAAATCATCACGCACCATGGTCATGTGAGTAGGAATGATGACGACATCAAGATCATAAATCTTTTTAAACTCAGGTGCTTCGGTATCTGCTGTACCGGTCATCCCAGCCAGCTTGTCGTACATCCGGAAGTAGTTCTGAAAGGTGACTGAGGCCAGGGTCTGGTTTTCCTTTTCAATCTTGACCCCCTCTTTTGCTTCCAGGGCCTGGTGCAGCCCATCTGAGTAGCGGCGGCCTTCCATGGTGCGGCCAGTGAACTCATCAACAATAACCACCTGGCCGTTTTTGACAATGTAATCCACATCGCGCTGGAACACAAAATGGGCCTTCAATGCCTGGTTGATGTGATGGAGATGGTTGATGTTATTAGGGTCATAGAGATTCTCAAGCCCTAAGAGTTCTTCACCAAGCGCTACCCCTTCATCGGTGAGCATGATCTGGCGGGATTTTTCGTCCTTGGTGTAATGTTCCTCTTCCTTGAAGTGGCGCATCATGCGATCCACCTTAAGGTAATTATCCGTGCTCTGTTCAGCAGGGCCAGAGATGATCAGCGGGGTCCGCGCCTCATCAATCAGGATGGAGTCCACCTCATCCACGATGGCATAGTTAAATCCGCGCTGACAGTAGTCACTGCTATCAAACTTCATGTTATCACGCAGATAGTCAAAACCAAATTCATTGTTGGTTCCGTAGGTAACATCAGCAGCATAGGCCTGGCGACGCTCTGCATCATTCATTTCGTGCAGGATTGCACCGGTGGTCAAACCAAGAAAACGATAGACCTGACCCATCCACTCCACATCGCGGCGCGCCAGATAATCGTTGACGGTTACCACGTGGACGCCCTTGCCAGTGAGCGCATTGAGGTACACAGGAGCCGTAGAGGTGAGGGTTTTCCCTTCACCGGTTTTCATTTCGGCAATCTTACCGGAATGGAGCACCATGCCTCCTATGAGCTGCACATCGTAATGACGCTCTCCCAGCACCCGCTTGGCAGCTTCCCGAACCACGGCAAAAGCTTCCGGCAGGAGTTGATCCAGGGTTTCCCCTTCAGCATACCGCTGTTTAAACTCGTCGGTTTTTGCCGCTAACTCTTCATCGCTTAGAGGCTCGACCGTTGCTTCCAGGTCATTGATGTGATTGATCGTTTTTCGTAACTGCTTGATGATGCGATCATTCTTACTGCCAAAAACTTTGGTAAGTGCTTTACCCAGCATAAAAATCTCCAGTACCGAAGCTGCTGCTTCGTACAACGTGAATCAAGAATAAATGAAAGAAACGTACGTCTAATAAGGGTGCGTTGGGGAGGAGTAGATTAATGCTTCCTCGTCGCAGTCCGGAAACTTTGAACAGTGAACACAATCACTCCAAATTTTATGGGGGAGCTCCTGCTTATCCTTATCAACAAACCCTAAACTTTTAAAAAAATCAGCCCGATAGGTGAGCACAAAAATCTGTTTAATCTCAAGGCTCCTGGCCTCGTCAAGACACGACTGCACCAGCTGTCTGCCAATGCCGGCCCCCTGCTTTTCCTCTGCTACTGCAAGTGAACGTACCTCGGCCAGATCATCCCAGCAAATATGAAGGGAACAGATGCCTTGTATCTCCCCCTGCTCTTCATAAACAACAAAATCACGGAGGTGATCGTACAAGGCACTGATAGATTTAGGCAACATCAGGTCACGATTTGCAAATATCATCAGCAATTTATGAATCGCTCGCACATCCCCCATTCGTGCTGGTCGAATCCGACCCTGGAGTATTTCAGGAGTATTCTTTTCCATTATGGCTGCATCTATTCTTTCGTAAAAGGCCAGAGATGTAAATGTTTTTTGTTACTGTAGGAAACAAAAGCCATTACTTGCTCAACGGCACCTTTTTCCCTGCTGGACGAATGGCAGGCAGTGTTTCCTGCTGCTCAGGCTGGGGAAGCTGAGCAGGACGAAGTTTGGAGGCCATTGTATTTATCTGCCTACCACCTTTTGGCGGCAGCAAAATGGTCTGCCCTGCCCATACTCCAAGCATAAACATCCACAAAAATAAGCAGAAAGTGACCACTGTCACCCCAAAAAGTCCAGACCAGCCTAACTGAAACTGAAATCGCTTTGCAGTTTTAGTGGTTTTCCTGCGGGTCGTTTTTGCGGTTGTTTTTCGAGCCATAAATCCATTGTGCTTGCAGATTACATCCGCTCAGGACTGGTTAAGCCTGCCAGGGTCAGTCCGTTGCGTAAAACGATCTTCAAACAGTGACACAGAAATAATCTTGCCTGGGTCTGCTCCGCATCATCGGTGAGCACCTTGTGCTCAAAATAGAAACTGTGGAACTGTCCAGCCAGTTTCATCAGGTAAAAAATGAGCCGGTGAGGTGCCAGGTCTGCAGCAGCTCCTGCCACCAGCTGCGGATAGTCAGCCATGGTCTTCAACAGCTTGTCTTCTTCAGGGGTTTTAAGCAGGCTTACATCAACGGATTCATCACAACGGTTTTCAATCCCTTGTTCCTTTGCCAGCCGCTCAATGCTGCACAAACGGGCATGGGCGTACTGAACATAGTAGACAGGATTTTCCTTACTCTGTTCCGTAGCCAAATCCAGATCAAACTCCAGTTGGCTGTCTGCCTTGCGCATTAAAAAGAAAAAACGCAGAGCATCGGTGCCCACCTCATCAACCAGCTCATCCACGGTGACAAAGGTGGCTTTACGGGTGGACATTTTCACCTGTTTACCACTTCTAAGCAATGTCACAAACTGATACAGGATAACCGTTATCAAGGAATCATCATAATCCAGCGCACGAACCCCGGCCATCACGTCAGGAACAGTGGCAATATGATCAGCACCAAACACATCGATCATCCAGTCATAGCCGCGCTTAAATTTTTCCCGGTGGTAGGCGATGTCCGGGAGGCGGTAGGTAGGCTCACCAGTATTTTTGATGATCACCCGGTCTTGCTTCTGTCCAAACGCTGTGGTCTTAAACCACAAAGCCCCATCCTTTTCATAGGCCAGGTCTTTTTCCTTAAACGTGGCAACCACATCATCGATCATACCGTTTTCATACAAAGTATGCTCGTTAAAGTAGCTGTCAAACTGAATGCCGATCCGTTGAAGAGTTGCGTCGATATCGTTAAAGATGGCCTCTTTTGCCTGCTCTTTAAATAACGTAACCTCTGCATTTGTTAAGCTGTCACCGGACTCGTCGATCATGGCTTGGGCAATATCTCCAATGTAATCACCCAGATAGCCATCTTCAGGAAATACATTGGGCAGCCCCAGTCGTTCCAGATACCTTGCTTTGGTAGACTCCCCAAGGACACGCATCTGGCGGCCTGCATCATTAAAATAATACTCCCGGTCTACTTCATATCCGGCTGATTCAAGCAGCCGTGCTATGGAATCACCAATGATGGCATTGCGGGCATGCCCTACTGAAAGCGGCCCGGTTGGATTGGCGCTGACAAATTCCACCAGCACCTTTTTGCCTTTGCCTGTTTTACTGGACCCAAAGGTCTCTCCCTGCTCTTTAATGGCAGGTAAAATCGTTGACCAGACAGACTGGTTCAGAAAAATATTAATGAACCCTGGCCCAGCAATTTCAAGCTTTTCAATAACACCCAACTCTTCTGCAGCAAGCGCAACAAAGGCGGTGGCTATCTCCCGTGGATTTTTCTTTTCAATCCCTGCGGCAACCATGGCAAAGTTGGTGGCAAAATCACCCTGCCCCTTGTGCTTGGGCACCTCAACACTGTACCTATTCCGGATTTTTTCGCTCCACAGGGAAGCTTCTATTCCTTTTTCAAAACAGTGATCAACAACGGCTTTAACTTGTGACTTAATCATTTTTTCTCTGTTACAACTTCTTGATCAACGAACACCCTGTCATTCATCTGCCCAACTCAACAGAGCACTTCGTCGCTGATGGTTCCCGTCCATCCGGGCAGTTCATCTGCGCTCATCACTTCCTGATTCTGCTGTCCAGGCAGCACGGTTTCGTCACCAGCCTGAACTCCGCCAATATCCGATACATCCACCATGGTCACATTCATAGAAACCCGCCCCGCGACAGGTGCCCGCTTTCCCTGATGAGTACCTCAGTCTACCTGATCACAGGTATTTCATCTTTGCACGATGACGCATTCCCGCATACTCTTGTATAGCGACAAAAGTGGTTGCACAAATCCAAAGCACCCAGAACCAGCTCCACATCAGGAGTACAGGATAACGCTGAAGTACAGATCCCGCAATTGGTTACTATCATGCTTGTATTTCGCGCAACCAGGCGAGCCAGCCATGACGGCTTGAAAAAAGTAATGCCCAGCCGATAGCCAGGTAGCAGCTCCCTAAAAGTGGGTTGGGATCAAAAATTAACCGAATCAACACTCCCATGCCCATCATGCAGCACACAAGTATCCATGTTCTCTTTGAAAAAACAGCCCCAAGACCGGTCCTATCCTGTAAGGAGATAATCCGCTTAACAGATTTAACCACAGCCTTATCAAGTACCAGAGCGGACTTTAACGTCCCTAGAGTAAAACCAACAAGAAGAAAAAGAAAGACGGAACTCCCTGTCATCATGGCAATGCCGCGAACAATAAGCATAGCCCCGACGGAGGCCCATAAAAAAGGGGCTGCAAAAAGATGAACCAGCCTGTTTACACCGGATTTAAACAACTCAATTCTCTATACGTAGTTAAGAAACTTGCTACGCCTGGGTTCACAACACGTCCCTTAAAACAGGATAAGCCCACCCCGTGAGGGATGGGCTTATCAAACACACTCTCTAAAAACCGGTAACTTATATTTCAGTTACAGTGATAGCATCTTCTGGACAAACTTCTACACAGGTTTCACAACCAAGGCATTCATCAGCTTCCACAGGCTCAGCTTTGCCGTCTACCATATCAAATACCTGCGCAGGACATGCTGCTACACATTCTTCATCGCCAACACACTTCTCTTTTTCTACAACTACTTCCCACATAATGACAACCTCCCAAAAAAAATAAAAATGTCACGCAAGCGCGACAATGGTCACAAAACCTTGTCAACCAAGGTTTACTTATAAAAAGTGATTTCCCTCTACCTGACAGGTATGACTTTGTCAAGACAAACACGCTTAATTCATCACACTTTTTAAGGAGCATAATTACCAAAAGCGGAATATACATGGTGCATTCTACGTGTACCCAGATATCGTTTTGCATATCTGCCTATTTTCCCATTGCTCAACTAAGCAAAACGGAATAAGCTGACAAAAAATAACCAAAGGAAACAGACAAACAAATGGTAAAAAAAACACACAAAAAAAAACGCCAGCATAACCCTGAACAAGGTGAGCAGGCCATGGTTGCAGCAATCCTTGACGGGAGCCCAAAAGCCATAGGGGTAGCAGTTATACGCCTGGACTGCGGGTGCAGGAAGATGGCTGCGGTGAGTAAAGAAGGTGAACCAGCAAGTGAGATAATGATGTACCGCGACAGTGCCGAATCCATCTGCGACAAATGCAAGCAGGATAATGGCGCTTTCATGCGTGTTACTGAACAGTTTATCAGCTGGAAGCCCCCGGAGCCTGACCATCTCACCAAACAAATGATCACCACCAAGGTGTTGGGCAGCGAGAATTAAATACAATTTGTAGCGACGCGTACACTATAAACAGTACCGAGTAATCGGGTACACACTCATTTTTTTAGTATTTGGAGGAAATTATGGCAGATAAGATTTATCGCGTAAATATGTCCAACCTGAGTACATCTGTGGAAGATGTGCCTGGAGAGTGGGCTGGGTATGGTGGACGTGGATTAACCTCCACCATTGTGGCAGCTGAAGTTGAGCCGACCTGTCACCCGCTGGGATCAAAAAACAAGCTCGTTATTGCTCCTGGCCTGCTTTCAGGAACCAACGCAGCTAACTCTGGCCGTCTATCCATTGGTGCCAAGAGTCCGCTCACCGGAACCATCAAGGAAGCCAATGCCGGTGGAACCTCTGCCCAGATGCTGGCACGCCTTGGGGTAAAAGCCATCATCATCGAAGGGCAGCCTGCTGAAGATAAGTGGTACAACCTCCACCTGGATGATGACGGTATTGTGATTACCGAAGAAGCCGAACTGGTGGGCAAAGGCAACTTTGCGGTTGTTGACGCTGTGGAAAGTCGCTTTACCAAGAAGACTGGTGTTATCACCATTGGTACTGCCGGTGAAATGAAAATGACTGCGGCTAATATCTCTGTCAAAGATCCGGATTCCAAAATGCGCTCCAATGGCCGAGGTGGTCTCGGTGCGGTAATGGGCTCCAAGAAGATCAAATTCATCTCGATTGCTGAAACCAACCGTAGGGTGGAAATCGCCGATCCTGAAGCATTCAAAACCGCTAACCGTAAATTTATTAAGGCTCTGGTGGATAACCCCATCAGCCAGGCTCTGGGACAATATGGTACCAACGTGCTGGTGAACATCATCAACGAAGCCGGTGGGATGCCCACAAAAAACTTCACCCAGGGCCAATTTGAAGGCCATGAGAAGATCTCCGGTGAAACCATGTATGACACCATTGTAGAGCGCGGTGGCAAGCCTTCCCATAACTGCCACCCTGGTTGTGTGATCAAGTGCTCCCAGGTGTTCAACGGACCTGACAAGCAATACCGCACCTCTGGTTTTGAGTATGAGTCCATCTGGGCGCTGGGTGCTGACTGCTGTGTGGATGACCTGGACTATCTTGCTGAAGCAGACAACCTCATGGATGACATTGGACTGGATTCCATTGAAATTCCGGTGGCCTTTGGTGTTGCCATGGAAGCTGGCGTACTGGAATTTGGTGACGGTGCTGGCATCTGCCGTATTCTGCGCGAAGAAATTGCCAAGGGCACCCCATTGGGACGCATTATCGGTAATGGCGCTGGCTCTGTTGGCCGCGCTTTTGGTGTTACCCGCGTTCCTGTGGTTAAAAATCAGGCGATCCCTGCTTATGACCCACGTGCGATCAAGGGTATTGGTATCACCTATGCCACTTCCACCCAAGGCGCTGACCACACCATGGGCTATACCATTGCCACCAACATCCTTGGTGTAGGTGGTTCTGTTGATCCGCTGTCCCATGAAGGGCAGGTTGAGCTTTCCCGTAACCTGCAGATTGCCACAGCTGCCATCGACTCCACTGGGATGTGTTTATTCATCGCCTTTGCAGCCCTTGATGACGAAAACTGCCTGCCAGCTCTTATTGACATGCTCAACGCCCGTTTTGGCATTGCCCTGACCGCTGATGATGTTGTGAGCCTTGGGCAATACATCCTCAAGACGGAACGCACGTTCAACCAGAAAGCCGGGTTCACCAACCTGGATGACCGTCTGCCTGAGTTTTTTGAAACAGAGCCTATTGCTCCACACAACGTGGTTTGGGACTTCTCAGGCGAGGAGATCGATACCTTCTGGGATTTCTAATAGCAAGGCATCGTCTATTGGTTTAACACCTTTTACAGCAATGGGACCTGTTCTTAAGGGGGCAGGTCCCTGACTTTTTCCATTGACGCCCATGAAAATTACCGTAAAACTCTTCGCGTACTTCCGAGATAATCGCTTTATCCGCCAGGAATGGGATATTGAGGAAGGCACCACTGTTCGAGATATTGTAAACACATTATCCATTGATGTTGAAGAAATAGGTGTGACCATGATTAATTCCCGCCACTGCACGCTGGATCAAGCAGTTGCAGAGGGCAATCAGGTTGCAATTTTTCCGGCCATTGGGGGAGGCTGAGAGAAAAACTGCCGCCTTGATGACCATCACTTCACATCAGGCAGGCATCTCTAATGAACCACGTCATTGTTGTCCTTAGTTGTTTTTTTTGCCCACACCTTTACGCCCCCCACTTCACCCTGCCCAGGGCATGCTTGTTGATCATCAGTTTCTATCCGCCACTGACCATGTGGCTGGCGGGATTTATTGCCTAACCCCCGCCGACGCACCATGTTAACCAAACCTAAAAAAATTACATTATCCCAACAAGATAGAGGTCGTCTATTTTCTCCGTAATGCAGATTTGCCTTGCCAAAACGGCCCATTTTGTGTGATATAGATTACCCATGCACATTTCGCACAAATCAGCATAATTATTTGTACCTGGTAATAATAAGGTTATCTGTCTTACATGGTCTACGAAGTCAAAGTCAATGAGCTTGCCGAAGAATTCGGCGTGCATCGAAACACCATCCGCAACTGGATCAACTCCGGCACCCTGCCAGCACAAAAAGCACCGGGACGCCGTTACCTTGTCCAGGAAGATGACTACCTCAGATTGTGTGAAAAGTTTAGCCGCAAACCCAGGGTGCATGGCGCTAAACGGACTGAAAGCCCCACACAAGAGCACCCTTTTGTGCCAGAAAAAGCCACACCCAAGGTTCAACTCAGCCTCACCAGCGATCTCAACCTGGCAATATCCACTGAAAGCTGCACCACCTGCGGCAGTTGTGCCAGTGCCTGCCCCTTAACTGGCGTGGATGGTCTTGATCCGCGCAAAATTGTGCGCATGGCAGCTCTTGGCCTGAGTAAGGACATTCTTGAGACTGACTGGCCCTGGAAATGTACACTTTGTGGCCGATGTGAAGAGTCCTGTCCCATGAACATCGATATCGTGCTGCTCATGGAGCGCCTGCGAGCCCTGCGAAAACCGCACAAAATACCGCACCTCATACAAAAAGGGATAACGACCTCACTGAGAACTGGAAACAACCTGGGTATCCAAAAAGCAGACTTTGTGGAGTTGTTAACCACCCTTGGAGAAAACCTTGCGAAAACCAGCTGCCCAGGTTTTACAACTCCGGTGGATGTCCGTGGCGCCAGGTTGCTGGTCACGGTTAATTCAAAAGAGCCTTACGTTAGCCCGGAGGATATGACCTGGTGGTGGCGCATCTTTTATTGTGCTGGAGAATCGTGGACTATTCCCTCTGAAAACTGGGATGGGGTCAACTGGGCACTCTATTCAGGGGATGAGGCCGCCCTGAAAACCATTGTCGAGCGTATCGTGGACAACCTGGAGCGACTCAATTGTGAAGCACTGCTCCTGCCGGAATGTGGACATGCCTACTATGCAACCCGTTATGGGCTGGAAAAATGGTTTCCTGAGGTGCTGCAGAAATACAAAATATACACCGTGTTTGACTTGCTGGTGGAATATCTGCATACAAGCAAGATCACCCTGGACACCACAGCACATAGCAAACGTGCCGCGCTACACGACTCCTGCCATTATGGCAGGAAATCACTCAAACAATTTGGTCACGGCTACTTTGCAGAAGGCAGGCAGATTATGCAATCCTGCTGCTCTGAAGTGGTTGAGCTGACCCCGAACAGGCGAGACAATTACTGCTGCGGTGCCGGTGGCGGATCCCTGGCAACCCCTTATGCGGCAGAACGTATCTATCATGGCAGGGAAAAGGCCCGTCAGGTACAACAGGCAAAAGCAGAGCTGTTAGTCGTTCCCTGCCACAGCTGCAAAGATCAACTGAAACACTCCTTAATCCGTGAGTTTGACCTGGATATCGAGGTAAAATTTCTATGGCAGTTGGTTGCAGAAGCCCTGGTCTTACCTGAAACAGTGTAACCAAATAAACCAAAATCACAGACAAGCGACCTGATGGAGAATACAACACGAGTTGGAGCAGTAATGGTGGTTGGCGGCGGTGTCTCAGGTATGCAGGCTGCTCTGGACCTTGCTGATTCCGGGTACAAGGTTTATCTGGTGGAGCGTAGTGGTGCCATTGGGGGTGCCATGCCCCAGCTGGACAAGACCTTTCCGACCAATGACTGTGCCATGTGCATCATCGCTCCCAAGCTGGTGGAATGTGGACGCCATCCCGACATCGAAATCCTGGTGCTCAGCAAGATCCTTGATGTGGAAGGAGAAGCAGGTAACTTCAGTGTCCAGGTCAAAAAATATCCCAGGTACGTTGATCAGGATAAATGCATTGCCTGTGGTATCTGCACTCAGCACTGCCCGGTTGAGGTGGACGATGCGTTTAATGATAACCTCAGTAAGCGAAAAGCTATTTACATCACCTATCCCCAGGCTGTTCCGCTGAAGTATCAAATTGACCAGGAAGTCTGTCTCCACGTAAATGATCCCAGCATGTGTGGCATCTGCCAGCAGGTCTGCCCGGCTGATGCGATCCATTTTAATGACCAGGCAGAAAAACATACCTTCCGAGTCGGCGCAATCATCCTGGCCCCCGGCTTTCGTCCCTTTAATCCTGGCAAGAATCATATCTGGGGATTTGGCACCCTGCCCAATGTGATTACCTCGCTCCAGCTTGAACGGTTACTGGCCGCCACCGGCCCCACAGCAGGAACTTTGAGGCGGCCTTCTGACGGAAGACTGATCACAAGTGCAGCCTTTATCCAGTGTGTTGGCAGTCGGGATAAAACCCGCTGTCACAACGAATACTGCTCCTCCATCTGCTGTATGTTTGCCATTAAAGAGGCGATTATTTTAAAGGAAAAACAGCCTGATGCCGAGATTACCATTTACCACAACGATGTCCGCACCCACGGCAAAGACTTTGACCTGCTCTTGGTAAAGGCTCAAACAGAATATGGCATCGAGTTTATTCGGGCCCAAATTTATGGCGTGCAGCCAAAGGATACCCAGGGCAAACTGCTCATCCATTATGCCAATGAGCAAGGCCGCCAGGTGAACCGGGAAGTGGACCTGGCTGTACTGTCTGTTGGCATGGAAACGCCAGACTCTGCCCTGCAACTGGCAGAAAAAATCGGTATCCAGATCACTCCGGACAGGTTTGCCGCTCTCTCCCCTTTCCACCCTGTCTCATCAAGCAGGGAAGGTATTTTCACCTGCGGTGCCTTTAACGGACCACGGGATATTCCCAACGCTGTAATTGGGGGCTCGGCAGCGGCTGCTTCAGCCTCTGAGCTGCTCTGTGAGGCGAGAAATCAGCTCACCCAGGGCAACCAATCGCCTCACCCCAAAAGAGTGACAGACGACAAAATACGCATTGGGGTATTTATCTGCCACTGTGGTTCTAACATCGCTGAAGTGCTGGATGTGGATGAGTTGGCTGCTTTTTCCCAAACCCTTCGTCATGTTTGCTATGTGGATCAAAACCAGTTTGCCTGTGCCCAGGACAATCAACTCTACATTACCAGGCAAATAAAGGAGCAACAGCTCAACCGGATAGTTATTGCAGCCTGCAGCCCGGAAACCCATGAGCCACTGTTTCGCAAAACCCTTCGCGCAGCAGGAGTTAATGAGTACATGGTGGAGATGGCAAATATCCGCAACCAGGATGCCTGGGTCCATCGTCATGAGCCACAAAAAGCCACCCATAAAGCCAAAGATTTAATTCGGATGGCGGTTGCCAAGGTGGCATTACAGGAACCAGTGTTTTCAACCTCTGTCCCGGTTACCCCGGCAGCACTTGTTGTAGGCGGCGGGGTAGCCGGTATGGTAGCAGCCCTCAACCTTGCTGAACAGGGTTTTACGGTCCACCTGGTGGAAAGATCACCCATACTGGGTGGTAATGCCCTCCACTTACTCCAGACCTGGGATGGGGAACATATCCCCAGTTATGTGGATAATCTGACAGCCCAAATCCATGCTCACCACAACATCACCATCTATTTCAAGGCAACAGTAGTGGCTGGAAGCGGTCAGGCTGGTCAGTTTACTTCCACAATAAAAACAGCCACCGGGAGGAAAAAAACCATTGCGCATGGTGCCACTGTTTTAGCCACTGGGGGCAGACGCTACATTCCCAAGGAATTTGAGTATGGGAAGCTCCAGAACGTTGTCACAGCCATGGAATTTGACAAGCTCCACATGCACAACGAAATGCGAGTGGTTAATGGCAAGTCCTTTGTGTTTATTCAGTGTGTCGGCTCTCGCACCCCAGAACGACCATATTGCTCTAAACACTGCTGTACCCACTCTATCCAGAGTGCCATTGGGCTCAAACAGGAAAATCCGAGCAGACGAATTTACATTCTGTATCGTGAAATCAGAACCTATGGTCAACGTGAACGGATTTATAACCAGGCCCGTGAGTTGGGAATTATTTTCATCAAGTATAGACGCACAGACCAGCCGATTATCACTGAGGAGAAAAACGGATTGGTTGTTACCACCAACGACCATGTGCTGCATCGCGAGGTGGAGATCCAGGCAGATGTGGTGATCCTTGCTGCGGCCACCCGGCCCAGCTCGGCAACACAGGAACTGGCCCAGCTGTACAAGCTCCCGCTCAATGCGGATGGCTTTTTCCAGGAGGCCCATACCAAGCTGCGCCCGGTGGAGTTTAACACAGATGGGATATTTGTCTGCGGGCTGGCCCACTTCCCAAAGCCGCTTGAAGAGTCTATTTCCCAGGCCCTTGCTGCGGCAGCAAAAGCCGGTAAACTGTTATCGCAGAAAACCATCACTCACGCTGCTATCATCGCCCATGTAGACCCCACAGCCTGCGATGGATGCGGGCTATGCCTGGATGTCTGCCCCTACGATGCCATCACCCCGGTATTTTTATCAAAAACCGATGACACCCCGAAACTGGTGGCTATTGACGGTGCCCTGTGTAAGGGGTGCGGCATCTGCCAGGGCGTGTGCCCCAAGCGGGGGGTTTTTGTTACCGGGTACACCTATTACCAACTGCTTGCCCAGGTGGATGCGGCTCTTGAGCCAAACGATACTCCGCTAGATGGGACACAACTTGAGCGTGTTCATGGATAAACAGGTGAAGATCATAGCGTTCTGTTGTACCTGGTGCTCCTATGCTGCGGCAGACCTGGCAGGGATATCGCGTATCCAGTATCCTTGCTCAGTGCGGATTATCCGGGTGATGTGCTCGGGGATGGTGCATCCAGACATGGTATTACATGCACTGGAAAAAGGGGCTGATGGGGTGATGATTATCGGGTGCAACATGGGAGATTGTCATTACCAGGACGGTAACCTGAAAGCGCTTACCCGCTCTGAAATGATACAGGAGGTCATGGATGACATGGGTTACGAAAAAGAGCGGCTCCAGGTGGCCTGGTTATCTGCAACCGAACCCAACAAGCTGGTTGATGCCATTTATGAGATGCATGACCGCCTAGCTGAGCGCAACACAACAAAGGGATAGAAAACATGGCTGACCGGAAACGAAAAAGACAACCACCCAAGCCGATTCGGGCCGAATGTCCTGGCTGTGCCTGTGGGTACGTGGGGCACATGACTGCCGATGAGTTAAAAAAACGGGCTGCTCTTGAAAATATTGATCTGGCCTGCCCGGCCTGTGGCCTTATCCATCTTGATCGGGAAGAAATTGAGGAGCTGGAAAAACAGCGTGTTGTGGACTCGCCCAGGTATCTTGCAATACGCAAAGAGGCTGAAGCGCTGAAGTAACCCTATACAGGTGTTTGCCTGGCCCATGCAACTTGAAAAAAACACCCAAACCATCACCATAGCGATCAACGGTATTGTCCAGGGAGTTGGGTTTCGTCCGTTTGTGTACCGGGAAGCGCTGGAGCTGGGTATTACGGGTACGGTTTCCAATTCTGATGACGGCGTACGTATTATAGCCACAGCGCCCGGCGAGATGCTGGAGTTGTTTATAAAGCGTTTGCAAAACAATACACCTCCTGTGGCCACCATTGCCTCGCTTACAGTGGCGTCGCAACCACTCCGCTCTTTTGCAGACTTTACCATCATTTCCAGCCGCCATCAGCATAGCGCAACCGTTCAAATCACTCCTGATCTCTGTGTTTGCAACGAGTGTCTAGCTGAGATTCGGGACAAAAACAACCGACGCTACCAGTACCCGTTCACCAACTGCACCAACTGCGGGCCTCGTTTTTCCATCATTGAACACGTACCCTACGACCGCCCCAATACGTCCATGCGCACCTTTCCCATGTGCAGGCGTTGCCAGCGCGAATATGACAATCCACTGGATCGGCGATTTCATGCCCAACCCAATGCCTGCCCGGTCTGTGGCCCCAGTCTGAGCTGGCATGATAATCAGGGCGAGCTAATAGCCACTGAAAACTGTATCCATGCCGCTGCAAAGGCATTGCACTCTGGCAAGGTGGTTGCGATTAAAGGGTTGGGTGGCTTCCACCTGGCTGTGGATGGTTTCAGTAAAGCCAGTGTAGCTCTGTTAAGAAAACGCAAGAAACGCCCAGCCAAACCGCTGGCTGTTATGGCCAGGGATATTGAGACCGCTAAAAAATATTGCCATATCTCAGCTCAGGAAGCACAACTCCTGTGCTCACCCCAGCACCCCATCGTGCTGCTCACGAAAAAAGACCCCAGTGACCTTGCCGCTAACCTTGCAGCAAACCTGGGTGTTCTAGGTGTCATGCTCCCCTATACTCCGCTCCATGCCCTGCTTTTAGAGCAACCGGAATGTCCTGATGTACTGGTCATGACCAGTGGTAACACCGCAGGTGAGCCCATCTGCACCAATAATGAGGATGCTCTGAAACGACTCAGCCATCTTGCCGACCTGTTCCTCCTCCATAACCGCGACATTGTTACCAGGGTGGATGATTCTGTAACCAGAGTCATGGATGGCGCAACGCGCCTGCTTAGACGGGGACGTGGTTATTCGCCGGTTCCCATCCCGCTTGAGCCCACCAAAGACATCCTGGCCTGTGGCGCTGAAATGAAAAACACCTTTTGCATCGTCCGTAATAACGAAGCCTACCTAGGCCAGCACATTGGTGAACTCTCACAGGCTGCATGCTATGATTTTTACAGGGAGTCCATCGATCACCTGAAAACCGTACTGGAATGCACCCCTTCCCTTGTGGCCCATGACCGTCACCCAGACTATTTCTCCACCCGCTATGCAACCGGTCTTGATGCAGCAAAGGTAGCCGTCCAGCATCATCACGCCCATACCGCAGCAGTACTGGCTGAACACAGGATAACGGATCCGGTGTTAAGTATTATCCTTGACGGTACCGGTTATGGTGACGATAGTACCATTTTCGGTGGAGAGATCTATGTGGCTGACAGGAAGAGCTACCAGCGTAAAGCCCATCTGGAGCATCTTCAGCTTCCTGGAGGTGATCAGGCAGTGGCAGAGCCCTGGCGCACAGGTTTTTCTTTGTTGCACAAGCATTTTGCTGCCCAAGGGATTGCTGAAGAGCAGCTACCAAGCTGGTTTACAACCATCGCAGCAGAAAAACGAAAGGTCATTGGGCAGCTCCTGGAAAAAGGGTTCAACAGCCCGCTGACGTCAAGTTGTGGCCGGCTTTTTGATGGCCTTGCTGCATTGACTGGCACCTGTCTCTTTTCTCATTATGAGGGGCAGGCTGCCATGGAACTGGAGTATCAGGCTGCGTTGTGTGAGCATAGGGAAGCTCTGGAAGGCTACCAAGTTGAAGTGGTTGCAGATGCTGAGCACCTTATTCTCTCCACAGCACCGTTGATCAAGCAGGTCATGGCAGATATCAACGCTGAGGTGGCAACCCCGACCATTGCGTATCGCTTTCACCTGTGGCTGGTCAACAGCCTGGTGTTTGTGCTGAAGCGTTTGCGGCAGGAAACAGGCCTTAATACGGTGACACTCTCAGGTGGTTGCATACAGAACAGGGTCCTTTTTGAACTGCTGACAGCGTGTCTGAGAAAAGAAACATTTGAAGTGTATAGTGGCCAAGTCATCCCGGTCAATGATGGTGGCATCGCTTTAGGACAGGCCTACATAGTAGGCGCAACATAATTATTGAACAAAAGGTATGTACTCACAGCTCTGTACTTCAGGGTTATCCTTTACCTCTGAAGTGTTCGTGAGAAGTTACCGCAAAATAAGGATTACAGAACCATATGTGCGTAGCTATTCCCATGCAAGTGGTGGAATTAAAAGGCAAGGAAGATGACTTCCTGGATCCGCTGGTTGCTCTGGTGGATACCGATGGGATCAAAAAAGAGATTCGGCTTGAGCTGGCTGATCGTCTGCCGGTGGTTGGTGATTATGTCATTATCCATGCAGGGTTTGCCATCCATACCCTGACCGAAGAAGAAGCCAAAACCAACCTGGAGTTGATGCGCCAGATGGCCGAAGGGCTGGAACAGGAAGGCAGATTACCCGGACCACCAGAATGAAATGTGCTGACGAGTTCAGAAGCCGGACGGTTACCGCTCCGCTGATCGAAAAGCTGCATACAAGTATCTCAGAACCGGTACGGATCATGGAGGTGTGCGGAACCCACACCATGTCGATTTTCAGGCATGGCATCCGCTCCCTGCTGCCAGAAGGTATCACCTTGCTCTCAGGTCCAGGCTGCCCGGTCTGTGTTACTCCTGCAAGCCATATCGATACCTTTATTCAGGCCGCCGAGTTACCGGACGTGGTTGTGGCGACCTTTGGTGATCTGATCAGGGTTCCTGGAAGCAGCCACTCGCTTGCCCAAATGCGGAGCAAGGGTGCTCAGGTGGAGATTGTCTACTCACCCATGGATGCGCTCCAGATGGCGGTGAAACAGCCAGAGAAAAACGTCCTCTTTCCAGCCATCGGGTTTGAGACCACAGCGCCCACCATTGCGGCCACCATCCTTCAGGCCGACAAGCTGGGCCTGACCAATTTCTTTATCATCAGCGCAGGAAAAACCATGCCCAGACCGCTGGACTTGCTCATGTCTGACCCTGAACTTAAGGTGGACGGGTTACTCTGCCCAGGTCATGTCAGCGCCATTATCGGGGCAGCGGCCTATCACCCCCTGGTGGAGAAATATGGGTTGAGTTGTGCGGTTGCCGGTTTTGAGCCATCTGATATTTTAGCTGGCATCCTGAGCATTGTGCTCCAGTTCAATGCAAAAAACCCCACAGTGGACAACTGCTACACCAGAGCGGTCACCGACCATGGCAATGAGCGGGCCAAGCAACTCATTAACCAGGTGTTTGAACCGGTGGATTCTGAATGGCGAGGGCTTGGGATCCTTCCTGGCAGCGGTCTGCAGCTCAGGCAGCAGTATCAGCAGTTTGATGGTATCCAGGCCTTTGCGATAACCACCAAACCTGTTGCGGAACCTAAGGGGTGCAAATGTGGCGAAATCCTGAAAGGGTTGGTTTTACCACCAGATTGTCCGCTCTATGGCACCCGCTGCACCCCCATGCATCCGGTGGGGCCCTGTATGGTTTCCAGCGAAGGCACCTGCGCTGCCTACCATCGCTACAGCGGTAAAAAATAACTTTGTACGAGAGTCTATGCAAACAAATACAACGGTCACTCTGGATCATGGCAGTGGTGGCCTGGCCAGCCAAAACCTGATCAGCGACCTGTTCCTCAAATATTTAACCAGCCCGGCCCTCCATGAGTTGGAGGATTGCGCGGTGCTCGATGAATATGAGGGCAGAATCGCCATGACCACCGACAGTTACGTGGTCACACCGCTCTTTTTTCCAGGCGGTAATATTGGCGAGTTGGCTGTTCATGGTACCATTAACGACCTTGCCATGCGAGGTGCCAAACCCATTGCCCTGAGCCTGGGACTCATCATTGAAGAGGGGTTTGCGCTGGAGCAGCTGGAACGCATTATCCAATCCATTGCCAAGGCAACAGAGCAGGCCCAGGTGTCCATTGTCACTGGCGACACCAAGGTGGTCCCCAGGGGGAAGGCAGATGGCATTTTTATCAATACCACCGGGCTTGGTGTGGTCTCCCGCCGGCACACCATCTCGGGAAGCCTTGCTCAACCAGGTGACGCGATCCTGATTTCCGGTTCCATAGGAGATCACGGTATCACCATCATGAGCCAACAGGCAGGGATTGATATCAGCGGCGATATCAAAAGTGATACCCAGGCGCTTCACCAGCTCACCGCATCACTGCTTAAGCACAATCCGTGTGACATCCATGTGATGCGAGATCCAACCAGGGGTGGTGTGGCAACGACCTTATGCGAAATTGCCTCCGCATCTAAGGTCGAAATCACGCTGGAAGAAGACTGGCTGCCCATCCGCCCATCGGTTGGTACGGCCTGTGAGCTTATCGGGCTTGATCCGCTCTATCTGGCAAACGAGGGCAAGTGTCTGGTGATTTGCGAGCAGAACCGAGCTGAGGAATGCCTCTTGATTATGCAGCAACTCCCAGAGGGCAAGGATGCTGCAATAATCGGCAAGGTTGCTGGTCCATTTGCTGCTGGCCGGGTAAGCCTGACCACCACCATCGGCGGCACCCGCCTGCTTGAGCCGTTGACCGGCGAACCGCTGCCGCGCATCTGTTAACCAACCTTTGTAACTGAACATCGATATTTGCAATGCACGAACTCTCCCTTGCCCAGAACCTGATGGATCAACTCCTTGAGCTTGCCAGGGAACACGGAGCAACCAAAATCACCAGGGTAGATGTGCTCATTGGTCCTTTTTCCGGCATTGTCACCGATTCTTTTGGTTTTGGGTTCAATGTGCTCAAAAATGATCAGCCAGTTACTGCCGAGGCTGAGCTGGTGCTTGAAACCCCTGATCCCAAATATCGTTGTCTTGATTGTCATACCCTTACCTCCCCTGGATGTGAACAGCACGCTGAGGATCATATGCCTGGAGTTGCTCCTCATAAGGTCACCGTTTGCAACAACTGCGGTTCCAGCCGACTGTCACCCCAGGGGGGCACTGAACTTATCCTGAAACAACTAGAAATGGAGTAATCACCATGTGCGATACCTGCGGCTGTCAATTACACGAACATCACCACCACGATACCAAGGTGGTCGAAGTGAATCAGAGCCTGCTTGAGGCTAATCAAAAACAGGCCATTTCCAATCGTGCTCACATCGAGAAGATGGGAGCTGTGGCCATTAACCTGATTTCAAGCCCTGGCTCCGGAAAAACCACTCTCCTGGAGCGAACCATTGATGCGCTGGGAGAAAGCGTAAAGATCGGGGTAATCGAAGGTGATATTGAGACCGAACGTGATGCAGATCGAATTCGTGCCAAAGGTGTTGAGGCCGTGCAGCTGACCACCGGCGGGGCCTGCCATCTGGATGCGCCCATGGTACACGGAGCACTCCACGTGCTGGAACATCTGGCAAAGGGCAGTTCTTATGACATCATTTTTATTGAAAATGTCGGCAATCTGGTCTGCCCGGCCACCTTTGATCTGGGCGAACACCAGCGGGCAATCCTGCTTTCCGTTCCAGAAGGCTCTGATAAACCGGTGAAATACCCGACCACCTTCAACGGTGCAGACCTCTTTGTGATCACCAAGACAGACCTGCTCCCCCATTTTGATTTTGATATGGAGGAAGCAAAGGGTGAAGCGCTCAAGTTACAACCTGCACTCAAGGTGATGGAACTCTCGGCCACAACCGGAGACGGCTTTGAGCAGTGGATTGACCATCTGAAAGGGTTGGTTGAAAAAAATAGGTAGAAACCAGACGACCAGCTTCAAAGTCGGGTTGGTCGTCTTTGCTTACCTGCAGCCATTGGTATACGAATTGACACGCTATCGAATTACCTAGGCAACAACTCTGCCTGTTTTTCCTCGAGAAGAGGAAATCACGATGGATACTCTCACCCAACCAGAGTTAACCCCATCATACACGCCATATCAACAGGTTTGTTCCCACCGCTTTCCTCCAGCCAGCTCAACTGCCACCCGATCACCTCACACAACGCCCGCACATCTATTCCAACTCCTGAAACAGAGCTACGCGCTCTATCAGGGTGTTTACACAAGCCGCCTGCCAAAACCTGACAGGAGGCATCCTGCTCACAAAAAAGCTCTTTGCACGACCCTGCGCCAAACCCCAAAGCAGCGGTATACCCTACCTCTAACGCCTTTTGCTCCACAAGAGCGGCAAAATGGTGGATGAGTCGTGCAACTCCCTTTCTGTGCCCGGTGTGCAACTGATGTTGCTCCATATCTATGCGGAAGACAACGATATGCTGGTATTCTTTGAGCATTTTTTTAAAGGCATCAGGTGACATCACATGGGGCGGACAGCCTGGAGATAACCCATAACTTGGGCATTCCGGGTTCTTGCACATCAGGGCAAACCGTTCATCCACCTGCAACTGGTCAACCCCAATCCAAGCGGCCTGACTGGCCCCCTGGTCACAGATGTAGCGTACTAACTGTTGTACAGGTGCCATATTTTACCCACGTACAAGAAAAAAAGGCCTCTTCAGACATTGAAAGTTTAGACGTACGAATATTCCCTCGAACCTTCGCGGTCGGAGCTAACTGCAATGATGTTTCTGCCGTGATATTCCCCAAAATTTCTCCTGCAACAAGGATCTTATCAGCTCGAATCTCTCCTTCGATATAGCCGGTCTCATCGATGTAAATATTGGCATTTTGGAGAAAAATCGAGCCTTTCACGACTCCTTTCACTCTCAGGTCAACTTCGCCAAAGATGTCGCCACTAACCACTATTCCATGCTCAACAACAGACATATGCTTCTCTCCCATCAGTGAGTGCATCATCGTATCAAAATTTCGCACAATACCTTCATGACGTAAGATACAAAGACAAAG
>PDWI01003562.1_pt1 | contig 33874 bp, 20 predicted proteins | sample 1430891 | NCBI WGS metagenome assembly PDWI01 (sample SAMN01162508, study PRJNA174530) | Oral metagenome, whole genome shotgun sequencing project. | biome: Marine environment; feature: Marine mammal; material: Swab sample of the gingival sulcus; isolation source: swab sample of gingival sulcus... | reverse complement strand
CACCGTATCTTAGAACATGGGAGCTCGTTTGTCCAGAGTTAATATGTTTAATTATTTTAAAATATTAAATGTCCAAAATGATTTTCTTGAATTCTATATAAAATGAATCAGGGTGGCTCATTTTTGATGACCATAAATGGCTCAATTTCTCGCGCCCATTGACATCTTTGCAGGCAACCGTGTTTTCCTTTGCCCCAGGCTGTTTCTGGGACGCGTCAACCCATCCTGAGATTGCGCAAACAATCACGAACGCAGAGATGGACAGTGTCATTTTGATGTTGAATGCTTGTTTCATAGTTTGACCAGTTCCAGGGCACCCCACAGCCCAATCTGTGTCCCTGAAATAATGACAATACCCTGGACCCCTGTCATGAATTTTCCTGCGGCAATGGCCGTTTCAATGTCCTTGGGCGTTTGGACCTGATTGCCTATAGCTGTCGCCGCAGCATCGGCCAAGGCACAGCAATCTGCCAGTACAGATACGGCATCAGCCTTGCCAAAACTTTTGGAATGTCCCACCGTACCCGAGGAGGTGCACATGGCAAACGAACCAGGACGTCGGACCACTTTAATACCGGTTTTCATACTCAAGGGGGATGACCCGGCATAGATGGTGAATATGGTCTGGGTGTCTGATTTGATAAAAATATCCCCGCCGTTTTCCACCAGAACATTTGAAGACCATTGGAGCAGATCTCTTCCCACACCCTGGGCCACAGCACCGGCCACGGCTGCCATGGGTCCGACACCCGCCGTTTGGGCTGCCGCGTTCATTTCAGAAATGATTTTAGGAACAATCCCCGGATTGGGTAATGGCGTCAGGCGGTGGGCAAATCCTGGAAAGCGGGTAATATGATTTTCAATGTACTGGCGGTGGGTCAAAGTGGACCGCACAGCCTGTTCACTGAGATCCGAATCCGCCTGGATATTGAGGTTGGTTTCTTTTACGGAGACAGTAAAGCCCACCAGTCCCTGTTTTTGATGGCAGGCACGGTAAATTTTACGGTTTTCAAACATTGGCATTTCCGGTGCTTCTGCTGTCACACCCAGTCAATGGGTTCAGGGCGCAAATGGTCCGGGGCCTGACGGATAAAATAGGAGTCGGTCATCCCGGCAATGAAATCCCGGGTAATCTCAGCATGGCTGTGGTTTAAATGGTAGGTCTCCTCCATGCCGTTGAGAAACTGGGAATAAATCACCGAAGAGCCATCTGCTTTGTCCAGGTCATTCATGTATCTGTCAAACAGACATTTGAAAATATCCTCAATGTTTATAAGGTGCTGTTTTATTAAGGGGTTTTTGTAAATAAATTGGTAATTGAACTGCTTTAATTCTTTCAGGGTATCACCCACACCAGGGGAAAACCCGATGAAATCCTTATGAAGACTTGTGTTGATCAGATCCGTGACCAAGTTAAAAACAATGGTGCCCTGGGTGGCCCCTAAACGGTCACGGCAGGTGGGAGGCAGCTGGCCCCGGGTCACAATGTTTAGACGGACAGCGTCCTCAAAATCCCTTCCGATATAAGATACGGTGTCGGCGATGCGAACCACACACCCTTCCATGGTCATGGGCAGTGCATCATCCATGGCCCCGGCCCGGATCTGCCTGACAATGGTGTCCAGATCTGAAAAATCCCTTGGCGGTGCCGGGGTCAGTGTCCGTGCATGGGCCTCGCCGTTATGGCAAACAATGGCGTCCAGGGTTTGAAGGGTCAGGTTCCAGCCTTTGCCGTGTCGCTCAATGACATCTAAAAACTGCATGCTCTGAAGGTTGTGAAGGAAGCGTCCTGCTCCTGCGGCCTGGGTCAGGCGGGATAGAAAACGTTCGCCCTCATGGCCAAAAGGGGTATGCCCGATATCATGGCCCATGGCTGCGGCTTCAATAAGATCCGTGTTCAATCCAAGATATCTGCCAATGGTTCTTGCCACCCGGGAAAGCATCTGCACATGCAGAACCCGGTGGGTGAGATGGTCATTATTGATCAGAGAAAAAACCTGGGTCTTATCACTGTAACGGGTATACGCTAAAGAGTTGAGAATACGATCGGCATCTACAGAAAAAGCAAGGCGGTATTCGGTGCTGGATCGTTCTTCTGAATACCGCCGGACAGCATTTTGGGAAAAACAGGCCCGGGTGCCAAGGAGCTGGGTCTCCCTTTGTTCAAGGTGGGCTTTCAGTGCCCGGGGTGTTTTGTCTCTATTCAATTTACTTTGACCATGGAGCTTATTCCACTTGCTTGAGGATATTCTCCACGACCTTTTCAAATGCCAGTTTAAAGGGGCCGTCCGCCTCATACATCATGATCGGCACACCGTCATCTCCGGATTCTACAACCCGGGTGTCAAAGGGGATGGAACCCAGAAAAATTAAGCCCTGGGCCTTAGCAGTTTTTTCTCCGCCGCCGCTTTTAAAAAGGTCCATATGCTTATTGCAGTGGGGACAGGTAAATCCGGCCATGTTTTCCAGTATACCAAGGGTGTCCAGTTTGACGGTTTTACAAAAGGAGATGGATTTACGGATGTCGGCAAGGGCCACTTCCTGGGGGGTGGTAACAATAATACCCTTGGCTTCGGGGATGGTCTGTACAACGGTGAGCGGTTCATCGCCGGTGCCGGGAGGGGCGTCAATGATCAGAAAATCCAACTCTCCCCAGGCAACGGAACCCACAAACTGCTTGATAATGCCGGTTTTGGCAGGACCTCTCCATATAACGGCCTGGTCCCTGTCCTGCATTAACGCCTGGACACTGACCACCTTGAGGTTTTCATTGATCTGTCTGGGCAACAGCTGCTTGTTATCGGGTGCAATATCCAAAAGCTCTGTGATGTCAAACATCTGTGCAATGGAAGGCCCATGCACATCCACATCCATAAGCCCTGTTTTATATCCTTTTTTTGCAAGGGTTGTCGCAAGGTTTGCCGATACCGAACTTTTTCCCACACCGCCTTTACCAGACAGAACAAAGATTTTGTGCTTGATTTTGGCCAGGTTGTCCTTGATCATTGCTTCCATTTCCATCTGCTGTTTTGCAGCGTCATTCTGGGGCTGCTGCTGGGATGGACAGCTTTGCTGGGAACAACTGCTTGCATTTTTGGCCTGGTCAACGTTTTTATGAATCATGACGTATAGTTATCTCCTTATATGTTTGGTAATAATAGCATCGACTAAATAATGTTCATTTTTATGACCCTGTCAACCTGAACACGGATTCTTTTACAGGAATATTGGGCATAAGATTTTTCAAGGAGATCTCCATGATTTTCTGCTGATCATCTCTTATGGTTATCCCCCCGGGTAGAATAAAAGTATCGCGTTTAAAAAACTGGGAATACCATATTTCGAAAATAACAGTCATATTTTTATTCAGCACCCGGTACCTGGTGGGTTTTCCGGTTGCGTCCGTTACAACCGCCTGAATTGTAGAAGAAAATGATTTTGAAGCAAAAACAGTATCCGGGTTTTCGGGAAGGGTCCAGGCCCGGTCAAAGGGACGTTTCGGCACCTGTCCAAGAAGAAGGCTGACCAGTTCGGATAAACGCAGCGGGATATTGATGTAGGGATCAAGGTCTGGATCTGTGGATACGGCTGAATGGGGCTTATGGATACCGGTATGGGAGACAAAGGTCACCCATTGGCCGGTGGAGGCAATGGTTTCAACCGGATGGCCCCACATGAGCAAGCTCATGCGTAACCGGTTGGGCGATTGGGCAACCCAGGCGATTTTATATTTTTCCCTTCGAAAACCCCAAATAAGTGTCAGCTCGCCTGTGCCCTTGGATGTTGAAATTTGTGAATTAAATGCCAGGATGCGGTTTATGATCTGCTCGGCATGGGTGTCTGCTGGTTTTCCGGATTGATGGCCAAGCAGGGTGCAGCCCGGGCCTGTGAGTATAATAGTGAAAAAAAGTACGAGGTTCAGGCCCATGGCCACCATGTCATTGCATCGCATTTTTTAAATTGTTAAGTTTTTCCTCTATTTCCCGGCGCTCTTTTTTTTGATCCGGTCTGGCATTATCAAGGGCTTTTTTATACATGGCAACCGCCTTTTTCTGCTGTCCGGTCTTAAGGTAGGCATCTGCCAGATGGGCGGTAATCACGGCTTCATAATCTGACAGTTCAACCGCTTTTTCAAGGTAGAAAACAGCCTTCTCATAGACCTGCTTTTTAAAATAGATCCATCCCAGGCTGTCTGTGATATAACCATCTTTGGGCCGTATCGCAAGGGCCTGTTGAACCAGTTCCAGGGCCTGGTCCAGATGGATCCCCATTTCTGCATAGGTGTATCCCAGGTAATTGAGGGCCGATGCATGTTTGGGATCCAACTTGATAATGTTTTTCATAGTTTCAATGCTTTTCTGCCGCTGTCCGGCCGTATCCAGAACAACACCGAGCTTAAAGAGCAACGCTGTGTTTTGGGGCGCATTTTTTAACGCTTGTTGCAGCATGGTGACGGCAATCTCGTAAGACTTGTTTTCCTGGTAAAATGAGGCCAGATAAGCGGTAATATCAATGTCTGAAGGGCTTTGCCGATGGTGCTTTTCCAGGAATCGAATTGCCTCCAGTATACGATCCATCTCCTTGTAAAGAAACGCAATGCTTATAATTGTTTTTTTATACTGGGGGTGATCGGGCGTGACTTTAAGGTAATACTCAATGGCCTTGCCTGGTTCTTTTAGGCCTTCATAAACCATGCCCAGAAAAAAATTGATGTTGGCATTTCCGGGGAGTATTTTCCTGACCTGGGACAGTATGGTCGCAGCATCCTGGTATCTACGCTCCGGTATCAAGGTCTGGGCAATCATGACCACCAGATCAGGGTTTTCCCTGATTTCCCGGGCAAGTTCAGCAAACATGCCATCAGCGTTTTGATAATCTTTGGTGTTAAAATAGAGCAGGCTAAGCTCTATCAGGGCCCTTTCATTTCCGGGGTCAAAATTTAGAATATCGTTGAGGGCCGTGATTATTTCTGCCTTGTGTGTTTCTTCGTCCATGGCTTTATACACGTCCACAAGCCGGAATCTAGGTTCTAAAAGGTCAGGTTCAAGTTCAAGGGTTTTAAGGTAAGATGCTTTGGCTGCGGCCGGCTGGTCAGCCATGCGCCGGGTTTCTCCCAGGTAAAAATGGGCAACATAATAGTCAGGAAATATCTTCACCATACGGGAAAACAAGTCAATGGCCTTAAGGGTCATGCCCTCATCCATATACAGTTTACCCAGCCGTAAAAAGGTTTCTTTATTTTCGGGGGCCAGTTGCAGTATTTGTTCCAACAGGGTGGACATACCCTTTTCATCCACTTTTTTCATCCGGGCAAGCAGGAGCAGATTTTCCACATTATCCGGATATTTTTCCGCCAGATCTTGGGCAAGGGCCATGGCCTGACTGGATTTTTTTTGTTTCTGCAGACGGATGATCTGTTCGCGCTGGAGAAAACAGGAGTCTGGATCCTTTGCAATGGCCATCTCCAGGGCTCTTTGTGCCTGTTCGGATTGATTTTTATTATCGCAGCGCCGGGCCATAAGATAATAATACAAAGCCTGGAAATCGCTGTTCTGGGTTGACATCGGATCCTGGTCGGCAATATGTTTGCTGCCGGATTGTTCCAGGCCGGGGTCTTCAGGGTGCTTGATACAGCCTGAAACGGGGAAAAAAGTTAAAACTGCAGCCAGGGCCAGGGTACACACTTTAAGGTATTTCATGAACGGAATGCCTTTTTATACTTTTGGGATACGTTTAGGCCCATGATCACAATTAAATCTGCTACAGCTGCGCCGGATTTTAAGTCACCATCAAGGCACGCCAATGGAAGCATATTTAAAATATGTGTCCTTTGGCGTAACGCCGAGGGTGGCTTAAAAGACAAGTAGATGGGCGATTTTATTTTGATCATGGGCCTTATTACTGGTCGTGGTCATACATGTCAAAATCGGGCATATCCTTTTTAAAATATGCTTTCATTTTTTTGATGATGTTGTTTTCGATCTGCCGGACCCGTTCCCTTGAAATGTTGTAAACTTCACCTATTTGCTGCAGGGTTTCGGGGGAATCGGAAAAAATTCTGCGCTCAAAAATATCCAGTTCACGTTCGTTCAAGTTCTTCTTAAACTCATCCACCTTGGTGTACAGAATATCTTCGATCTCTTTTTTTGCCAGGCGATCTTCGGAAGAATCCGAATCAACGTTGATAAACTCAATACGCTCGGTCTTGGAATCGTCTTTAAGGGGTTCATCCAGGGAAAGATCCCAATTGGCAAGGCGCTGGTCCATATCCACCACCTCCTGTTCAGACACCCCTAGACGTTGGGATAACAGCTTGGGTTTGGGGTCAAACCCCTGTTCAATGAGCATCTGTTTTTCTTTTTTTAATCGGAAAAAGAGTTTGCGCTGTCCCTGGGTGGTCCCAATTTTGACCATTCGCCAGTTGTCCATGATGAATTTGAGGATATATGCCTTGATCCAAAACGATGCATAGTAGGAAAATTTGACATTTTTATACGGGTCAAATTTTTTTACAGCCCGGACAAGACCGATATTGCCCTCCTGGATGAGGTCAAGAAGATTCTGCATCCAGATGCGCTGGAATTCCAAGGCAATTTTCACCACCAGGCGCAGATTGGAAGTGGTCATGATATAGGCGGCTTCCTGGTCCTTATCCTCCTGAATCCGCCGGCCCAACTCTATTTCCTGCTCCCGGGTTAAAAGTTTATATCGATTGATTTCATTAAGGTAACTTTGAATGGGATCGGATTTAACCAGGGCTTTTGAGTCACTGGCCTTGGTTTTGTCTGCAGCTACCAGAAAATCCTTTTTGGTCAGTTTTTTGGTGGCTGCAAAATTTTTTTGATCAGTAATGTTTTCCATTAAGGAACCTTTAAATTTGATTAACTTAACCCTGTATTATTATCATACTTTGATTGAAAACAATATGGTTGCATATTACAAATTGGTTATCTTAAATGTGACAGCCCTTGAAAAAAATTTTTCAGGGTTATATTTTATCCGGCACTCATTAAAGATGGAGCGCTTCAGTTGAAAAGCTCACACAAAGATTTTATTTAATGTGTCTTTGAGGCATTGTGCCGGAATGAAATGGATAAATTGTAAGGACAGGAGGACGGTTTGAGCATTATACCCGGAACGGAATATGAAGGCCTGCCACTGATCAGACAAGGAAAGGTCAGGGATATTTTTGATACGGGCGATGCCCTGCTCATGGTAACAACCGACCGGCTTTCCGCATTTGACGTGGTGCTGCCTGATCCCATTCCGGATAAGGGCAAGGTGCTGAATCAGATTTCAGTGTTCTGGTTCAAACAGATGGAACGCATCGTTAAAAACCATATTATCAGCACAGATGTAAATGATTATCCCCAGGCGTTTCTCAAGTATAAGGAGAAACTTGAAGGCCGCAGCATGCTGGTGAAAAAAGCAGACCCCCTGGCTGTGGAGTGTATCGTCAGGGGGTATATTTCCGGCTCAGGCTGGAAATCCTATCAATCCCAGGGCCATGTGTGCAATATCCGCTTGCCCCAGGGGCTCAAGGAATCTGACAAGCTTGATACACCTCTGTTTACCCCGTCCACCAAAGCTGAAATCGGGGATCATGATATCAATATCGGCTTTGATGAGGCTGCCGATATTCTGGGCAAAGACACCGCAGAAAAATTGCGTAACTTGAGTCTTGAAATTTATAACCGGGGGGCAGCCCTTGCCCTGGAAAAAGGTATTATTATAGCGGATACAAAATTTGAGTTTGGTCTGCTTGATGGTGAAATTATCCTGATTGATGAGATCCTGACCCCGGATTCATCCCGGTTCTGGCTCCTGGACGATTATGCGCCCGGCAGAGGGCAGAAAAGTTTTGACAAACAAACGGTCCGGGACTGGCTGACCAATTCAGGCTGGGATAAAACTGCCCCAGGCCCCAAACTGCCCCAGGAAGTCATTGACAATACCAGTAACACCTACAAGGAAATCTTTACCCGGCTGACTGGAAAAACCATCTAAGTGATGACAGCTATGACATTTACTGATATCCCGGTGTCTGAGATCGACCTGTCAGATACCGGGTTTCGTATTACAGGGCCCTGCCATAACCTTGACCATCTGGTCGTATCCATTTCCCAATATGGCATCCTGGTTGCGCCCCTGGTGTTGTACAGACAGGATCGGTATATTGTGGTGGCCGGGTTCCGGCGGATTGATGCGGCCCGAAAGGCCGGCTTGTCCAGGATTTTTTGCCGTGTCATGCCTGAACACGAAGACCGTGGGGCTGCGGCCATCGCTGCGGTAACCGAAAATTCATTTTCACGGGAACTGATGCCCGCAGAACTCATCCGGGCCACAGCGCTTTTGTTGCGTTTTATGGATGCCAAATGTATTGCAAAAAAAGCGATATCTATCTTTAACAGGCCGCTGAATGAAGGATTTATCAATGCCTTGGCGCGTATCCATGCCATGCCCGGGCCTGTCCTTGATCTTCTGGATCAGGGCAAGATATCCATTAAAGCGTGTAAAGCCCTTGCGGCTATGGATGAACAGACCCAACTGGGATTTCTGCATCTTTTCTCCCTGATCAAAGTATCCTCGGGCATTCAGATGGAGATCATTTCATGGGCAAAGGAGATATGCGCCCTTGAAAACATACGCCTGTCAACCCTTATCCAGGAATCCATCCTGGGATCCCATGGCAGTGGCGGCCCGGAGGACAATGATTTGGGCCACCGGGATATGGGTGCCCTTGGAAAGCAGTTCAAGACGTTTCTTGTCCAACGGCGTTTTCCTGCGCTTACAGCAGCTAGAAATCAGGCCCGGAAACAGATCCAGGCGCTTGATCTGGGTGCCGGGCTTCAACTGACACTGCCTGAAAATTTTGAGGGGCTCTTTTATACCATGCAGATGGAGTTTACGTGTGTGGATGAGTTTAAAACACACCTCAACTGCCTGGCCGGACTGGCGGACAACCCGGATTTTAAATCCCTGGTGGACAGATAAATATGATCAGGCCAACCTGGGTATTCATAGATAAAGATCTGGATCTGACACCGGAAATTGAGTACCTGCTTTCAAAGGTCAAACCCGCACCCCAGAAGGTGGCGGACTCAGCGCCCGTATATGACCTGATTAACCAGGCAGATGATCCTGTGGGGTTGGCCAAAAAAGTGCTTTACATCACCAGGAATAACGGGACCCTGATTCGCCAATGCCCGGGCACCAGCTACTACACCTGCTGTGATTACACTATTTTGCACTGCGCCACCTATTGCACCATGGACTGTGCCTACTGCATCCTGCAAGCCTATTTTCATCCCCCTGTGCTCCAGTATTTTGCAGGCTTTGACCAATACACGGCTGCACTGGACCCGGTTTTTCAAGGGAACACCATTGTGCGCTTCGGCACCGGCGAATACACGGACTCCCTGATCTGGGAACCTGTCAGCCTGATGCCCAGATTTCTGGTTGAAAAATTTGCAGCCCAGGACCGGGCAATTCTTGAACTGAAAACAAAAACCGTCAATATAGACGGGCTGTTGGACCTGAACCACAACCGGAAGACCATTCTGTCCTGGTCCGTGAATACCCCTGAGATGATTGCTTCCCAGGAGCGGGGCACAGCAAGCCTTTCGGCACGTCTCAGGGCTGCGGCCAAAGCCGTATCAAAGGGATTCCGTGTGGCGTTTCATTTTGACCCCATTTTTCTCTATCCTGGATGCGAACAGGCCTACGAAAAGGTGATTGAAGCCATTTTCGCCCATGTCAGACCAGACGATGTGGTATGGATCTCCTTGGGAACATTCAGGTTCATGCCCCATTTAAAGCCCATCATTGAAATGCGTTTTCCGGATTCAACCATCCCTTATGGAGAATTTATCACAGGGCTTGACAATAAAATGCGCTATTTCAAGCCGCTGCGCATCACCATGTACCAGCGCCTTGCCCACCTGTTCCGGCAGCTCGCTCCCGGCGTTGCCGTCTATTTCTGCATGGAAGATGAAGAGGTGTGGATGAAAACCTTTGGTTTTTTTCCCGGAAAACCCAAAGCCCTTGCCCATATGCTGGACCGGGCTGCTACGGACCGTTGCGGGCTTGACAGCCGCCTGGTTTAGAGCGAGCTTGTTTGGTAATTGATGAATCGGCTGAAATCTCATGAAAATGGCCCCAATTCTCCCCAATTTTATGCGAATAGTCCGTATTAACAGAAAATTTGTAAAAATTGGTTCTCATTAGTGAGAATCATGATGGAATTATTGATATTGTAAAGAAAAACCCAAGGCAGCTTAAAACGGCCATTACTGAAATATGAGGAAAAGTTTGATAAAAAATCAGTGTAAAAACTCTGAAACGGATATAAATAGGGAGACAATAGAAATAAAAAGAGACAGAATGAAACAACGAAAGGCGGGGCAATATTCCGGCGGTGGATGGGTCAAAAGTTCACCAGTGACAGCATTCAAAGATGGCCATCACTTGTTGGATTTCGTTGATCAACCCAACAACCTATGCAGCTAAAATACCACATAAAACATGCGTCCACGTTAAAGGATTTTTCCACTTCATAGGAAACCTTGAAAAGTCATTATCTGACGAGTACAGAACACCTCCTTTTTCAATGGCGAACGCCGCAATATGTGCGTCGGTGGTCAGATTGGCGGCGGTACCTGTATGGGTGATGAGTTGTTTCAGGATGTTCCAATGTCGATTCGTTGATCTGATGATCTGTGTGGGTTCCCAGGCCAGCCACGAATCTATGATATCAATAGCCTGGTGGTGTGTTATGGGATGCGGCATGATTGCCGGGTGGGTTGTTATCCGCAAGAACCCAAGTAGTACGACCCAGGGCAGACCAATGGACTCACTTCCGCACAGGCAATTTTCCCACCATTTTTTCACCTTTTCGTAATTTGGTGCATCCCGATTTGAAGCATAAATCAATAGATTCAGATCAATAATTTTCATTTTCCCATTTCCAGTTTCCTTAAAATATCTTCGTTCTCAAGACTTGATGCCAGTGTAATGGCCTTGTCAAAGTTGATTGTGGCAGGGTTTCCCATGGCATAGGTCTGCAATGGAACCCCTTGTGTCAGCTTGTTATGCAGGTTTCTCAACCCTGTTTCAAGAACCATATTGACGATTTTCTTAAATGGTACGCCTGCATCATGGGCCTCTTGTTTAAGACATTTCATCGTCGAATCTTCTATGGTAAGCGTTGTTCTCATGTTCTGCCTCTTGTTTTGATGATTTACAATCAGCATCATAACATAAAAAATTTATACTATCATGAAAAAAGGGGGTGCGGGTAAAATCTTTAATCTTGACATTTATGAGATTGCAGCCGATTCATCAAGTACCAAACAAGCTCTAATGATTCAAGCGGACCCTGCATCCTGCCTTTCCCGAGATCTGGCAGGCTTGAAAATTCCACCCACCAAATACTGCTATCGCCAGTGGACACGGCCACCACCTCTGCCGGTTATAAACGTAACCCTGCTTTCTAACGCGGGAAATCCTCAACCCATAAGGGCTGTGTCAAATCTTTATTCTTGAAAATTCAGTCTCAACACTCTGTCGCTGGGGACATGGAAGGTAACATGATACAATGCGCCAAGTTATTGACGCCTTAATTATTGTTCTGGTCACATGACCTGAAATTTTTAAGATATTTAATATAACTCGTGAGTCGTAACTTTGGGAAGCCATATACAACAGGCGCACCGCTCCCCTTAATGTTCCGATTTACGACCATTTAAGCACTTTTCAGGTGGGTTCATTCAAGCTTTGACAAAACCGTTTCTGGATCTGACACCCGTTTGTCCGGCAACACACCTGGTTTAAACATTTTTTTCTTGAAACGGTATTTTTGAATTTCCCGTATTATCCTTTTTGGCGCGGCAAACCTTTTGTCCAAAATCGATATCGAAAAACACCCATGACATTCTTGAGCATATCAAACATAGTTTCGATACGGACCCTGGCGCAATAGAGCTTAGAGCGTGTTTGATAATTAGGGGATCGAAATTTTGTTGTTAATAGCCGGACTATTGACATAAAATTTGGGGAAATTGGAGCCATTTTCATGGGATTGCAGCCGATTCATCAATTATCAAACAGGCTCTTACGGTCAAGCGATGAAATTTGTCCCTAGTTGATCCTATACAGCAACAATCTTTTCATAGGGCCAGCACACCACACCGCCGTCCATGAATTTGACATTTTTGTATCCAGCACCGGTTAAAATGCGATCGGCTTCATAACCGCGCAAAGAGATTTTACAAAACGCAATGATCTCCTTGTCTTTTGGCAATTCGGAAAGCATGCTTCTGAGTTTACCCAAGGGGATCAGTTTAATCCTGGGGTCTTCAATGCGCATCTGCTCGAACTCCTGGGGTGAACGCACATCCAGGAATATAAAATCATCGCCTTTATCGATCTTGGCTTTGACCGCCACGGGCGACACGGACGCACTGCGGCCATAAAGCTTGTTTTCAGCAATATTGGCTGCTGTGATGATATTATCCATGGCATGGGAAAAGGGCGGGGCATAGGCCAGATCATACTGGGCAATGTCGGTTACTTTGGATCCGGACGACATATTTGATACAACAATGTCCATACGCTTGGCCACATCCCCCGGCCCAACGATCTGGGCGCCCAGAAGCCTATGGGTGGCCTTATCCACCACCAGTTTAATAATGATCAGTTTGGCATCGTCTAAAAAATGAGGTTTGTCAGGGAAGGGGTTTAAAACGGTAATGCAGTCATACCCCATCGCTTTGGCCTGTTGTTCGGTCAGGCCTGTTCTGGAAACATTCATGTTAAACACCCGGCAGATCGTTGTACCGCAAACGCCCTTAAATTGGGAACGGAGACCACAAATATTATCGCCAATGATTCTGCCGTGTTTGTTGGCCGTGGAGCCCATGGGGGTATACACAGGTTTTCCAGTGACAATGGAAAGGTTTTCAACACAGTCGCCACCGGCATAAATATTGGGATCCGATGTCCGCATGGACGCATCCACCCGGATGGCGCCGGTTTCACCGATATCAAGGCCTGCCTGTTTTGCAAGTGCAATGCTGGGATTCACCCCCACGCAGACCAGCACCAGGTCTGCCGGATATTCCCCTTTGTCCGTGACAACCGAGGTTACCAAAGACAGATCGTTTCCTTTGATCTCCTGTACCGTTTCCTGTGTTTTCAGCACAACACCGTTTTGTTTAAGTTCATTGTGAAGATGAAACACCATGTCATGATCAAACATATCGCCCATAGCCTGTTCCAGCATTTCGATCATGGTAATGTTCATGCCTTGGGCTTTTAAGGCGTCTGTGGCTTCAAGGCCAATGAGGCCTGCACCGACAACCACGGCATTTTTTCCCTGCATAGAACCGCTTTCATCCCTGATGGCCCTTGCATCCTCCACGGTTTGAAGAAAATGAACACCCTTGAGGTCAATACCGGGAAACGGCGGTTTTTTAGACTGGCTTCCCACGGAAAGGACAAGGGTGTCGTATTCATATTCAAGGCTGTTGCCCGTTGAAAGATCAACGGCTTTAACCACTTTATTGTCACGGTCAATGGATTCGGCCAGGGTATGATTTTTTACGTCAATATCTTTAACCATTTTAAAGAAGTTTGGATCCCTGACCACACCTGTGGGGGTGGACATCAGATCATCATCATTTTTCACCTGTCCGGAAATATAATAGGGCAGACCGCACCCTGAATAGGAGATCAGTTCGCCTTTTTCAAGAATGGTAATGTCGGTATCCGGATCCAGCCGTTTAATCCGGGATGCCGCTTTAGGACCACACGCAACGCCACCGATGATCAGTACTTTTTTCTTCATTTTTTACACTCCCTTCATTTTTTTATATTTTTCGGGATTGGTTCTAACGAGGTCAACCACAGATGGATTGCCCTTACGAACGGCCATGGGCCTAAAGTTTGTCCAAGCACCATCAGACCCTTCGGTTTTCAAGATACTGATTGACGGTTTCAAGTATTTCAGAAGGACTGAAGGGTTTTTCCATTAAAATGGTATCGGTCATATCCTTGACCCACCCCTCATTATCCGATGAGATCCGGGCCGTAACCACAATGGTTAAAAAAGGGGTGGTCTCTTTCATGGGATTTGAAAGGCGGCACAGTTCCTGGCCGTCCATTTTAGGCATATTAATATCGACGATAACAATAATGGGATGCTCTTGTCTGAGGATATCCAATCCTTGTTTCCCGTTTTTTGCCATCACCACCTTGAAACCCGCGTTGCGGCATTTAAGCTCCAGAATCCTTCGGATATGGGCATCGTCATCAATAATGAGGATTGTTTTTTCTGGGTTATCCAATCTGAAGGTCTCCCTTTGGCATGGTCATGGTAAATTTGCTGCCTTTTGTCAGCTCGCTGGACACTTCAATTGTTCCACCATGGGACCTAACGATTTCAGCTGTAATGGCAAGACCCAGGCCCGATCCGGTCCGGGTTGTGACCTGGTCGTTTTCCGACCGGTAAAATTTTTCAAATACATGGGGCAGGTCTTTTTCATCAATGCCGAATCCGGTGTCTTCTACTGCAAAACAAACCGAATCCACGGTTTCCAAAAGGGAAAAGGCAATGCTTCCGCCTTCAGGGGTATACTTGACGGCATTGCCCAGTACATTGATCAGGGCAGCCTTGAGCATTTCCTTATCACCGGTTATGTTGGGCGGATTATCCGGCAGATGGGTTGTCAAAGTAATACCTTTTTCCAGGGCCATTGCCTCAACCGCATCCATGGAAGCGTGAACCAGCCATTGGGTTTTGACCGTCTCCTTTCTCGCCATGATCTGTCCCATCTGGGTTTCAGCAAGTTCCAGAATACTTTTGATCAGCTCTGAAAGCCGGTTGGTTTCATCATTAATGGTATTGAAGAACTCCTTTTGCATCTCCTGATCTTCGATCTCCCCGTCCATGATCATTTCGTTATAGGCCTTGATATTGGTCAACGGGGTGCGAAGTTCATGGGCAATGTGGTTTATGAAATCTTTTTGGGACTTTTTCGTGGCTTTTTCCCGGGAGATGTCCGTAAGCTGGACAACCCGGCCGAATATATTGTTGTTATGGTCTGTCAGGAGACGCGTTGATACAAGAAAGGCCTGGTCCGGCCGGGTGTCGGGAAACGTGATCTCTATCTGGGAATTCAAGTGTCCCTGTTCCATGAGACTGAGCTGCCGGATGAAAGTGTTCAGATCGGCGTGGCCCAGCACCTCAAAAGCGGTTTGATTCATCAGGGGATCACGTTCTTTATTTAACAGGTTGAGGAAAAAGGTATTGATAAAAAACAGACTGTCTTTGGGATCAATGAGTAAAATACCAAAATCCAGGCTGTTCAGGATATCAAACCACTGGTTGTTTTCGTGTTCAATGATTTTCATTTTGGCCCCAAGGGCCTGTTTTGCCTGTTCTGCCTCCTGTTTTTCCCGGACAAGACCGGCCATAAAGGTTTCAAGCCCCGTGACCATGGCGCTGATATTGATCTGACGGCCACGCTGCCCTGCAAATCCGGCCTGGCTTTGATTTGCACATTGCCCCAGGGGCTTGAGCAGGCAGATAAACCAGTAATAGAGGCAGACCATCCCCATGCCGGTGAAAAACAACATCTGGAGGGGTAACATCAGGTTATTTATTTCAAAAAAACTGGACTGATCAAGCTTCACGCCCAACCGGACTGTCGCAAATGGGGCACCTTGGACATAGATGGGTTGTGACAGCTCAACATACGCGGCTTGATCCGGGGAAATGAAATTCTGTATTTGAAATCCGGAATTGAACAATGCCGCGGTTTGGAGGTTTTCCGGTATCATTCGGGTGGTATCAACAGAAGAAAAGGCGATGACGGGGTTATCTGTGCTGTCCTTGCGATGGATGATAAGATAGGCTGCGTTCTTACTGGAAACGATCCGGGAAAGGGCTTTTAAGAACAGATGTTCATTTTTTGGGGATGCCGATTTTGTTGCTTTTGATGCGAACTCTTCATAGGCCAGGCTGATTATTTTTACTAGATATTCTGCATCTTTTCTAATTGCCAGGTTGGTTTTCTCTTTTTGCTGCTCAAACCGGGACTGGAAGGTAAAAATGATACCGGCACAGATAAAAATCACTGATACCAAGAGAAGACTGTTTCTTTTAATTGTATTGTGAGGAATCATAAAAATATATAGCTCCGCCGTGTCATTTTCTGTCCTGGAATAGACAGTATGGCCAATGATATATAACTCAATCCTTCTGATTCAGATCCCATGACCCTTGCCTCTGGTGTTTTTCGATCTGCTTTAAAGTGTCGGCCAGGGCCATGGGTTTGCCGGTATGATAGCCCTGGGCGTAGTTCACCTTAAGTTTTTTTAAAAAATCAAGGATGTTCTGGTTTTCAACAAATTCGGCAATGGTTTTTATTTCCAAAAATTTTGCAATCTCCACAATGGATTGGACTGCCACCTGGTTGAATTTATTAGTTTCCAGGTCTTTAATGAACGAGCCGTCGATTTTCAAATGGGAAACCGGCAGCTGCTGCAGGTACTCAAAAGAACTATAGCCCGTGCCAAAATCATCCAGGGAGATTGCAAACCCCATCTGTTTCACCTGTTCGATCACTTCAATCACCTTTGAAAAACTTCGGATGGCAACGGTTTCCGTGATTTCAAAGTGAACCCAGGAGGTGGGGATGGACAGTTTGGATAAAAAGAACAGAAAAAAGTTGATAAACGTTTCATCCTGAAGAGATTGTCCCGACAGGTTGATGCCCCATGATATATCAAAATGGTGTAACGTGGAGGCGTTTTCTTCAAGGCACTGACAGGTGTTTTCGATGACCCACCGGTCAATGAACGGCATTTTTTTATAGGCTTCAGCTGCCGGAAGAAACCTGAATGGCGGTATGATTTTCTGATTGTCGTCCAGCAGCCGGATCAAAATTTCATAGTACATCCGGTCACCATGCAGGGGAATAATGGGCTGTGAAAACAATACAAACCGGCCCTGTTCCACGAGCTTTTCGATCTGGGTGGCATACCGGGTCTGGTTCATTTTTTCTTTGAGGCGTCCTCCGCCTTTTTCATACAGTTTGATGCAATTGCCGCCTTTTTCCCTGGCTTCTTCAGTTGCAATCTCTACTGTGGCATTAACCTGCGCAACATCATTCACGGGGTCGGCAAGGATCACATATCCTATGCGCACGGTGATATGGATGATGTTGTCGGCAACTTTGAACGTTTTTTCGGCAATATCGGTTCGGATACGTTCAAGAATATTCCAGCCGTCGTTGACGGACCGCATTCCTTGCAGGATCAGGGCAAATTTGTCTCCTTCCAGCCGGGAAATGCAGTCCCGGTTCCGGATGTGGGATCTGAGTAACTGAGAAACCTGCTTCAGGATTTCGTCGGCAACGGTAACGCCGTATGCATCATTGATGAGGCGAAACTGGTCGATGTTTATGAGGCAGGCAACGGCATGGTTATTCTTCCGGGCCGGCTGGGTCAGGACGTCTTTGAGTTTGTTCTCATAATTGCTGCGGGTGTTCAGTCCCGTCATCGGATCCAGATCCATGAGGACGATCTTTCCGGCACGCTGGCTCAGGGCATCCACCAATTTCCGATCACCAGTTTCAAATTCGCAAGCGTTTGGTTTGCGGACACAGCCTATTGCACCGATAAGTTTTTTATCCGAATTTTGAATCGGGGACAAGATCATTAAAAATGGCTCTTTTATCCTCCGGTACTTGGGGGTCTTCAATTGTTTTCTATTCAAGACAATGGTTTTCAAGTCTTGTTTTATCTCCATGAGCCCGACCCTTGCCATCTTTTTTATCCCGGCTTCATTTTCAAAAAGCCCGCTTCCCTGAGTGGCGTGAAAAATCCATTGTTCCATGTCAGGGATGATGAGAAATGCCGCATCCACATCCATGAAATTTGACATATTCTCCACCACCCGGTTAAGGCTTTCACTGGTTTCGGCCAGTTCCTTGGAATGCTTTTCGATCTGATAGATCAGGTTGAGTTCTTCATAATGGCGGGCCAGTTCCAGGGCCATCCCATCATTTTCAATGTGCAGGTTGATATAAACTTCCAGGCATTGGGCAATATGGGAAAAAAAATGGGAAATTGTATTCAGATCAATGTTGGATTCTGTGTTGGCAGGCGTCAGTCCCCAAAAATAAAATTGATTGTCCCAAAGATCCAGTTCCAGCTCTTCAATCAACAGGTCAAATGATGGGAGACATTGATTTTTCAACCAGGCGGTCATCTTATCCAGGTTCAGTTCTGTCGATGCACCGAAGCGTTGATCACTGTCAACAATCAGGCTGGCTATCAAAGATGACTGGCCGGATTCCCAGATCAGGCACGGAGTTTCGTCTTTAATACGGATAAGACCGAAACCGGAATCCTGCCCCAGGATTGACGAAATCGCCTGTTCATAGGGCATCAGATCAAGCCGTTGAAAATCAATGTCACCAATCATCCGTGGCTGCCTTTGCTCTCAAAAAGTATAGTTGTTGAATTTCTTTGGTATCGCTTGTATAGTATCGTAAAGTTAAATATCTTTGGTCAAATATGGGTTGAAGTCAAGTAAAAAACCAAAAAGCGCCATTTTATTTTCCCACAAACCTTAGAGCCTGTTTGGTAATTGATGAATCGGCTGCAATCCCATGAAAATGGCTCCAATTCCCCCAAATTTTATGTCAATAGTCCGGCTATTAACATAAAAATTTATAAAAATTTGGTTCTCATTTTCATGGGATTTCGCTTCGATCCCCTAATTACCAAACAAGCTCTAAAAGGGCGGGGCGGCTTTATCACCATAGGGGGGGGGGTGCTCACGACCACCGGTAACAGAAAACGTATCAGATTTATAACTGTTATCGTTCTGTCAAGGCATTTTGCTTGGCCTTTAAAAGCGGCTTTAAAATATAGGAGAGAATGGTTTTCTTGCCCGTGATGATGTCCACGGAAACGGTCATGCCGGGTATGATTTTCAAAGGGTTGTCCCGGGTCCCAAGGTTGGTTTTAGGGGTAACAATTTCCACGAGAAAATAGGTTTGGTTGCGTTCGTCTTTTAAGGTGTCGGCGCTGATGCGGGCCACTTTGCCGGAAAGCCCGCCGTAGATGGAAAAATCGTATGCCGTCACCTTAACCGTGGCCTTTTGGCCGGGGTGCAGAAAGGCGATATCCGACGGCCGGATTCTGGCCTCAATGAGCAGATTGTCTTCCAGGGGAACGATTTCCACCAGATCCATGCCCGGCTTGATGACCTGGCCCAGGGTATTGACGTGGATCTGCTTGACAATTCCGGCAGAGGGCGCCGTGACCAGGGTGCGGCTGACCTGATCCTTGAAGGTTTCCTGTTTTTCGATCAGAGAAGCCTTGTTTTTAAGGGCCTGGCCCAGTTCCTGTTGGGCTCTGGCCCTGAAGGTAATGACCAGCTCCTCTTTTTTCTTTTCCATTTCACTGACCTGGCTGAGAAGCTCAGGAATAGACGAGGCCGCCATCTCCTTTTGTTCAATGATGTCCGCCTGTTTTCGCTGCAATTCCAGAAAATCAGTTTGGGATTCAATCTTTTGGTCCACCAGGGGCTTGGTGATGTCGATCTGCTGTTTGAGCAGCCCTGCCTTTTTTTTCAGGTGTCTGATCTTCAATCGGAATTTCGAAATTTGGGATTGCTTTTGTTTGATTTGTTCTTCCAGGATGTGCTGCTGGTTTTTCAGGTATTCAGTGTTGGACTGGTAAAGCTCCTGTTGAATCCGGGCCAGTTCGGAATGTTTTTTGACCAGTTTGGCATCAATGACCAAGGGGGTTTGGTTGAGTTCGGCCTCCAGCCGGATAATTTCCAGAGACAGTCCGTCTATGGTTGCCCGGGCTTCATTGAACACGCTTTGAAATTCCTGGTTCTTGATTTTGATCAGGGCCTGTCCCTGGGTCACCTGATCACCGTCCCGGATCAGCAGCTCTTCCACAATGCCGCCCTCCAGATTCTGGACCGTCTGGATTTTTCCCGACGGAATGACCACGCCCATGCCCCGTGTCACCTCCTCTATGGCGGCAAATTTCGCCCAGGTGATCAGCAGTACGCAGATCAGTACCAGACTGACCACAATGATCCGGGAACGGGTATAGTGCTGTTCGTGGACAGCACGCTCATATACGGTGATGTAATCAAGCTGATCCTGGGGAATCTTTTGATTCACGGCTGGTTTCCTTTTGTGGCGTCCCAAGGGATGCCGGGGCATAAAATTTCTGGATAAACGCCTGTTTTGTATCATCAAACACCATCCGTCCCTGATCGACCACAATCACCCGGTCCACCAGGGACAGCAGGGCATTTTTGTGGCTGGAGACGATCAGCGTCATCCCTTTTACTCTGGCGTGCAGCCGCTCCACAAGGGTCTGTTCGCTTTTGCCGTCCATGAAATTGGTGGGTTCGTCCAGCAGGGCCATGCAGGGGGTTCCGGTAAAGGCCCTGGCGATAGCAATGGCCTGTCTCTGCCCCCCGGACAGATTGCTCCCCCCTTCGCTCACCGGCATGGCAATGCCCTGGGGCGAGCCTTCAATCAGGGATTCCAGACCGGCCAGGCGGATGGCGTCAATGAGGTTTTCATCGCTGATGGCGACATTTTTCAGGGTCAGGTTGCTGCGAAGATTTCCGGCAAAGAGCATGACATCCTGGGGCACGCAGGCGATCTGCTGACGCAGAAACACCGGAGAGAGGGCCGCCATTTCCAGCCCATCCACAAGGATCGACCCCTGCTGGGGCTTGTAAAAGCCTGTCATGAGCTGGTGCAAGGTAGTCTTGCCGGAACCGTTGGCCCCTAACAGCGCCACTTTTTCCCCGGCACGGATATGAAAGGAGATGCCGGTCACACTGGGCTGCTCCGTATTGGGGTAGGCAAAGGTGACATCCTTGAAGCGTATCTCCCCCTTCAGGCGCTGGGGCCGCAGAAAATTGCGCTGTCCCTCCAGTTCTGCGGGAAGTTCCATGATATGTTTCAAGGAAGTATAGGCCACCCGGGTCTGGTCATAGGAGGAGAGCAGCCCTGCCACCTGTCCCACCGGAGAGATGGTCCTGGAAGACAGGATCATCACCGCAATGAGTCCCCCCATGCTCAACTGACCGTCGTGAATGAGGTACACCCCATAGATCACGATGAACACACTGTCCAGTTGGATGAGCATGCCCATGACAGTGGTGATGGAACTTGACAGAAATCGGCTTTTAATACCGTATCCGGCAAGCAGGCTGACCAGATGTTCCCACCTGCCCCGGAACCGGCCGCCGGCATTAAAGAGTTTGATGTTTTTGAGTCCGGCAATACTTTCAATGAGCAGGGCATTTTTTTGCACCCCGCCTTCAAAGGAGGCGGCAATACTGGCAAACAGGGGTTTTCTGATAATCAGCACATAGGCAAGCAGCAGCAACATACACACAATGGGCACCACCACCAGCGGTCCGCCCACATAGAAGATCATCCCTAAAAACAGCAGGGCAAAGGGCAGGTCAATGACAAAAAGAATCACCGAGGAACTCATAAAGTTTTTGATGGAATCAAATTCCTTGATGTTGGTGGCAAAGCCGCCCACATTGGCAGGACGGGCCTCCATGCGCAGATCCATCACCTTTTCAAAGAGCAGGGAAGAGATGAGGATATCGCTTTTTTTAGTGGCAAGTTCGATAAAATTGACCCGCAAAAATTTGAGCAGCCCGTCAAAGCAGATAATCATGATCACGGCGCTGCCAAGCACCCACAAGGTATCTGTGGCAAAATTGGGCACCACCCGGTCATAGACGTTCATGGAGAACATGGGCACGGCCAGTACAAAGAGGTTGATGGCAAAAGAGGCCAGCAGAATATCCCGGTAAATGGGCAGGGACACCTTGATGGCCCTGAAAAACCAGCCGTGTTTGTCACGGATGTCTTGATCCGGCGGGGGATGGTATTGCGCATCCTTGCCAAGAAAAAAACAATACCCGGAATAGGTGTCTGTCAGTTCCTCAACTGGAATACTGCGGGAAAGGTCATCATCGAAGATACACGCTGCCTGACTGTGGGTGATTTCGGTGACCAGACAGCCACTCCCGTCTTGCAGGATGAGCAGAGCGGGCAGGGTGAGTCTATGGATGTGTGCCAGTTTTTTTTGGACAAATTGGGCCCGGATCCCCGCCTTTTTAGCAAAGTTCAGCACATGGGCGGGGTCAATCTCCTGGGTATCTGCCGCAAGTCCCAAGCTGTGGCAGATGGTTTCCGTGTGGATATCCATTCCCTGGCGGCCCAGGTGAGCCGCCAATATCGCGAGTACGCTTGCTTTCATATTTGTAAACATGCTGTTGGGGGGCGTCCGGCCCAGGGGAACCCGCCGCTTCAGTGAACGGCCAGCACCCCGATACGTTTCCGGGACCCATATTATCTGAGTACATACTGCAAAAACTGGTTCATTTGTCTGGATTCGGGCAGCAAGGGATCTTTTTTGAAACTGCCCCAGGAAAACAGGGTGAGCTGATTCGGGTCAACGCCTTTTTGGATCAGCTTGTCACGCAGCAGGACAGCGCGTTTTAGACCTAGCTGGCGGTTGTCTTCCATGTCTGCCAGTTCGTTGGAATGCAAAATGATTTCTGCTTTGCCCGGATGATTGCGGATGGCGGTTACCATTTTATCCAGTTCCTGGGAATTGATGATCTGGTTTTTCCTCTGGACAAAGAGGTCTTCAGTCACCGAATGAATAAGATACTGGCGCTGGTAATCAGACAAGTTGTCGGTAAACTTCAGCCGCAGAATATTGTTTCCCTTAGGGGCATTGGTGTCGGCAAAGACAAAGATGCTCTTGTTATCGACGTTGTTCTGATGCAGGATGCGTTTCAGGGTGTAGGCCCGTTCCAGAGCCAGGCTATAGTTGACGTCCGCGTCGTCATATTCATTAGTGCTGACCATGATATACAGCGGGGTCTGGGTGATGTAGGCCCTGGACTGCTTCACAAGATCCTTCATCATTTTCTGGGTCATGGATTGTGTCAGTCCCTTACTGCCCGGTAAAAAGGCATCAAAATCAAACCGGGTGATGATATTGATCTTCATGGGATGTTTGGCCAGGGAGTCTTCCGGTCCGATACGAATTTCCTTTTGATCAGAGGGTTGTAAGGCTTTTTCAAATACATAACCCATATTGTATCTTTTGTTGACGCCAAGCAGGGTTACGGAAACACCAGGACGGCTGTTCATGCTGACATCCACACGGTCCGGCACGGTGTCCTGGTCAAAGTCATGGTGTAAGGGCAGGTCATCATTGCTCAAGGGGACATAATCACCGTCCTCCTGGATGATGGCCTGGGCCTGGGGATTGAGCAGCCCCAGTCTGGACAGAAGCACTCCTTCGGACCGCAGGATCTTGTATTTTTCCATTTCCCTGGAATAGAGGGCATCAATAAGCTGCTCGTTGACGTATTGGTTTTCATTCTGGGCATCCAGAATATTGATCAGGTTCCGCCGTCCCAGGGCAAATTCTTCCTTGTAGGATTCCAGGGAACGTCCTGTAAAATAGAGGTTTTTCTTGAGTACTCCGATCTGTTCCGTGAGCAGTTTATGGGCGGCCCAGGACAGTTGAATATCGTTGAGCAGGGTTCTGCGTACCTGATAGCTTTTCTGCTGTTCTTGATGGACTTGGCTGGCTGCGGCCTGAACCCTGTGGGGCCTGCCGGCGTCAAACAAAGTGTGGCGGTAGCGCAGCCCAATGCTGGCTTCTGTTTCATATTCGTCCGATGGCGTGAATTCGTTTTCGATGCTGGCAACCCCTTCCAGGGAGAGCCGTCCCATGTATTCAGACCGTTTGCTTTGATACTCGGCTCTTTTCTGGGCTATATTGTAAAATGCCTCCCGCAAAAGGGGGTGAAATTGTACCTGCAGGTCAAGGGCCTCTTTCAGGGAACTGGGTAGTTCACTGACGTCCATGTTGGGCATGACCAGCTCTTCTATGGGGGTGAACCGGCCCAGGATTTTATGCAGGGCAAGCACGGCCTTTTTGTAGTCATTTTGACGTAAAATCAGTCTGGACTGGGCGGCGGCCATACGTCCATTGATTCGTTCCAGTTCAGACCGGCCCTTTTTACCTCTGTCCACCTGCATCTGAATCCGTTCCATAAGGCTTTTGTGGATCAGAACATTTTGCATGGCAAGGGCCTGTAATTCATTGGACTTGAGCACGTTCAAATACGCGGCAATGGTATCGTAGGTGACCTGACTTGCCTTGCCCACGTAGGCATACAAGGACCCAAGCATATAGTTTTTTCTGGCCGCTACCAAAGAACCGGTCTGACCCCCGTCACAGAGAAGCTGGCTAATGGTCAGCCTGGCCTCATAAAAGCCGTCATCGTCAGTCTGATACCGGGTGCCGCTGTCCCGGTAGAGTTTGTATCCCACATCGCCTGTAAAAATGACTTTGGGAAAATACCGGCCTTTGGTGTTTTTCAGGTCTGCCAGGGCCGCGTTATAGGCCTTTTGTTTTTCCAGAATAGCGGGATTGGTCACCACCACATCCTGCAAGATGTCATCCAGGGTGATGGCCTGAGCACTGGTGGCTCCGGCCAAGGTCATACAACCCGCTGCGAGTATGGAAAATAAATGAAAAACTCTTTTTTTCATGCGCGTTTTTTTCCTTTCTAAAAGTTTGGCGTTTGTTTTCTCTTTTTCTATTTTCATGGCATCATGCAATGGTGTAATTGACCCCGTCCTCAATTTTCAGGTGCGCACCATTATTATCAAGGATGTGGTAGGTTATATTGTCTATGACCTGGGTGGATGGATCAGCATCTGCCCACTCACTATCCAGATTGACCGTATCTTTACTGCCTTCAGTCGTGTCTCCGCGTATGAGCAGGGTGTCGTCAGCGTCGGTCATGGCCTTTACGTGGTCAACATCAAGGTTGATAGTCTGCCGGCCGTTTCCGGTCAGATCAATAACCTCCATGTCCACAATGAGGTCGGCTGAAAACTGGGTAAAGTTCTGATTTGATGACACTTCCAGGGTATCTTCCCCGTCGCCGCCGTCAATTACGGCATCCTTGGGGTCAAAGACAATGGTGTCATCGCCTATGCCGCCGTAGATAGCGTCCTCACCGGCTGTACCGGTTATGGTGTCATCACCGGACTGACCAAAGATGGTATTTTGCCCGTCTATGGTCATGGTGGTTCCTCCATCTGCCGAGGAAACCACCATATTTAGGGTTCCCCCGGTAATGGCAGAGGTGCTGCTGCCATCGGTGGTGGAGACTTCTACAGGAAATGAAAAACCGCCGGTCTGGGAGTCATGTACCCGCACATACAAGTTGTCAATCTGGGCCTGGGTCACGCTGGTGGCGACGTAATTCGTTCCGCTATTGTCTGTATTGTCCAGGGTATGGTACTGGGTTCCTTCCTTGTAATAGAGGGTAATATCTTTCCCTGCATCTTTGAAGGTCAGGTTGTATGTTTCATTGGCCTGGTGGCTAAGCCCCACAGTATCAATTTCTTCCTGGGCCACAAGGTTGGCATTCAAATCAACCTTAAAGGGGATATCCTCTTCACCTTGAGCTGTTTGCGGGAAGATAGACGCCCCATTCGCCACCGGAGTAATATCCAGGGTAAAGGAGGCTTCATGGTTTGTCTGGAAGCCCATATTTTCACTTTCCATGGCCACGCCTTCCACCGTCAGGGTAATATCTTGAGTATAGTGCAGGGGCGGCTTGATATAGAGATGACCATCCATGACAGATGTGGGCAGTTTCCAGATATTGGTACCGTTGGCTTCCACTGCGTTGATTTCTCCCACAAGCGTGTTTCCCTGTTCATCAGCGTAGAACAGCATTCCCGGCGGGACGTCCTTAATAATAACAGTCTGGAATTCTGAACCATCTTCATCATCAAAGGAAGCGGGGTGAATATTTAATTGCACCAGTGCGTCTTCGTTAACCACCAGTTTGTTGTCGGTGGTGTTGACCGCCTGGCCGTTGGAGTTTTCTAAAGTGAACGCCCCATTGCTGGGCATGGGGGTGACTGTAACGGTGACATTTTCCGAATCAGTCACTGAAGCACTGGCGCCGTCCTGCATTGTGGCAGTTACCTGTATGGTAAACTCTCCCCCCTCATGTTCGGGCGGCTGGTAGTACACCTCTTGACCGCCATAGGTAAATGTGTGGGTTGCAGCATCATAGGTCACACCAGCCAGGTTCTTGCCATCCCCCAGAGTATTATTACCCGAATTATCCACAAACGTGCCCTGATTTTCAGCCAACTTGAGGTTGATGTTACTGAAGGTTTCAGGATCGGACTCATCCCCATTGGACAATGCCAGCGTCACCTTGGTGATGCTGTTTTCATCAACCGCGGTTGCCAACTCCCCTTCCGGGGTAACAACCAGTTCAGCCTCTGTCACCGGTTGTACAGTGACTGTGACAGGTTTGCTGGTAATGGCAACCTGATGTCCGACAGGGGCAGTTGGTTCATTGGCAACGGCCTCCAGGGTAAAGTTGATGGGACCGCTGTAGTTTGCTTCCGGTGTTATAACAACATCATTCAGTCTAGCCGCGTCAATATAGTAGGCGATTTTTGGGGTGCCATTGTCATCATAGGTATACTGGCTGGCACCCTCAATGGATTCGATATGGCCTGCTGCCAAATCTATATCCTTGATCACAAAGGACAGGGTCTCAGAACCTCCGTCACTATCATTAAGATATGCCTCGCTTATCACAGTATCCAGCTTAAAAGAGGTGTCTTCATCGGGCGTGGGATCTGCTACCACAAGCGTTGGCTCCTGGGCCACAGGAATGGTGTCAGATGGCCCGGTCCCGTTATCGCCATAGATGGTCGCAGTGATGCTGTCCTGGGCCAGGGTGTTTTCTGCGGCATAGGCCGTGATGGTAATATTCTTTGTATCGGTTGCCGTTCCATGGAACCAGGCATGAAAGCCATCCGCCATATCAGTTTCGGTCAGATACCAGTTGCCTCCTCCTTGATCCACCCCTTCACCAAGCAGCACATTCTCTGGTGCTGTGACAATATAGTAGTGGGACTCGCTGCCGTCATTATCAGGGAACTCAGTGGTAACTATGACCTTGTTGTTGTAGTTTCCCGTTTGCTCAGGCGTCTCCACCATAAGCCCTGTTATGTCGGGCTGGTCTGCCTGTCCTTCTACAGTGAGAGTAATGGGACCAACACTCAATGACTTTGTATCGGGTGTTACCTCTGAACTATCATCTATATCATCTTGAACAGTGACAGTTATACCTCCGATGGTGAGATCTCCATTGGCATCGGTCTTATCACCATCACCCTTGATGATAGCGACAATCTTGTCGATATCGCTGGTAAAGGTATATTTTCCACTGGCATCAGGGGTAACTGGCGTGACGTTCTCGCCATTTTGAATTCCTAGCATAACACCGTCTGGAACACTATCGACCTCAACCTGGGTCACGGTCTCGCCATCTACGGTATTGGTAAACACAAGAGGAACAAAGGTATCATTTGTAGTTTGATCGTCAGCACCGCCGGTGCTGTCGGTGTGCTGTGTTACCGGCTCCTTGATGGTATAGGTCTGGGGATCAACCGGATCAGTGGTACTGACCACAGGGTTGATGACCAGATCAAAGGTGCGTGATGCCGTCGCAGTATCGCCGTCATTTTCCACGGCAATGGCTTCCAATTTCAGATTGGCAACGGTGCCGCTGTAGTAATCAGGCACCTTGATGTGCAGAACGTCCATCTCAGCCTGGGTAAATGACCAGGTCACCTCGCCGTCGGCATTGGTGGCAATAAAGCTGCCAATGCTTTCTCCAGCGGCATTGGTCGGTGAAAACGCCTTGGGCAGGTCGTGGAGAATATAGGTCAGGGTTTCTGATCCGTCTGCCGGATTCTCCCCTGATTGGAACCCCAGATCGCTTATGTTCACAAGATTGTCGGCGACTTGATCGTTGGGCTGGGGTTCATCACCTGTCTTTGTTATTTTGTCACTGGTGCCGTCTTTACGTACCGGCGTATCCGCATCTCCCTTGACATAGACGTTAACCGTCTGGGGTTGGCCGTCATCCAGAGTTCTCTCATCCCCGCCACCTGGATCCTTTACATAAGGTTTTACATCCACCGTAAACTGAGCATTGGATTCCGGCGGTGCCTGGATATAGATATTTTTGAGCTGGTCCGTCGTGATGGTGCCAGCGGCATAAGGATCAGTATCATCAATGGTAAAGGTATGGGAACCATCATTACCGTAATTCACCTCAGTGTAATTTTGACCATCTTTGATATACAGGGTAACACCATTGGGAATATTTGTTAACTCCACTTTGGTGATCTCTTCACTGCCGTCCACGTCTGAGGTTTGAGGATAGATGTCAAATTTGGTTTTTGTATCTTCAGTGGCATAGACATCAGTAAGCTGCAACCTGACCTCATCTGTCACCGGAGTAAACGTTACATTAAAAGGGTCATGCTGAACGTTCTCGTCTGTTCCGTCTGTTACTGTGGTTTCCAATTGCAAATGAATGGTCCCGGAAAAATCTTTCTGGGCCTTGACATGGAGGGTTGCCAGTTGTTCCTCGGTAACCTCCCAGCCTCCATTTACCTTTTTGCCAATGGTCTTGCCTGAATTATCTTCCAGGGTAAAGGCAGTGGTGTCAGTGCCATAGTTTTTGATAACAAAGGTCGCGGTTTCAGAACCGTCACTGGTGGGATGCTGTTCCGGTTCGTAGCTTTTCCAGCTCAGACCGTTGATAGAGACCGAATTATCTTCTGTCCCGTTAAATTCAGGCACTGTAAAGCCCGCAGCATCAGGATCAGTCGTAAGATTATTATTAATGGTAACATACAGACGACCCTGGTCAGCGGCTTCGTTCTCTCCCTCAGTCCACGGGTTGCCATCAGCCGGTGAGGAGGTATCCACCACCCCATTGACCGTGATGGTATAGTCATACGTAACTGCGTCTGCGTCGGCGGTTTCGACCTCTCCGCCTCCTGGAGTATCATCATCAAAGTCCGTGGAATAGACCTTTATGGTCAGGGGTATCTCTCCACTGAAATCCTGGGGTGGCAAGATGGTCAGGCTCTCGATGTCAGATTGGTCTAAAGACGCCTCTGAGGTATCAAAGTCTTGATCTGTATCTGTGGACGTAAAGACAATGCCGTCACCCTTATAGATTGTGGTGCCAACCGGAATACCGCTGATCACGACATGATCCAGGTTTTCCTGACCGGTGTTTCCCGTCCTGTCAGCGTTTTCAAAGGTTAATCCCATAGGAATTCTGGTGTCTTCGTTGCCGATGGCTCCGGTTGAGGTCAGGGTCACATCATTGGCCACGGGAATGATGGTGATGTCATCCAGGGTTGCTGATTGTGCAGTGCCGGCTGCTACTGCTGTGTCAGTGTCTTCATCATGGTCCTGAGGAGTAAGCGTCAGGGTCAAGCCCTTGATATCCCGGCTGTCATGATCCAGGGTCCTGATCTTGACATCGGGCAGGGTGTCTCCGGTGAAGTCATGACCAGCAGCATTGAACTGGTCGAGGGTCTCCCAGTTGCCGCCCGGAAACTGAAACATAACATGATCCAGAGCGTCTGGGGTGGTACTGGAGAACTTCATGGTATAGTGTTCACTGCCATCGGTATCCTCACCTTGGGCAAAGGTAAAGGCTTCTTTCAGACTGATCACACTATCTTCATTCTTGCCGGTGGGCGTTGTGGCTTTGGTCAATGTAAAAGGACTATCCGTGACCGCATCAACAGTAACATTGATCTGCTGAGTGGATGTTTCTCCGGGGATATCAGTTCCGTTTATTTTAAAAACAGAACCGTTGCCATCCACCTCATATTCGGTGGCGGTCAGGGTCAGGGCCATGTTCGTACTGGAGTTGGGCGGCGGTTTGATCTGCATCTGTTCAAAGTCAGCTTTGGACATTGTTAGCGTCGCCGTTTCAGTTTGGGCCTCGGTGGTATGATAGTTCGGTATCGTTGTATCTACAATTTTGATTGTTATAGCGGAACCCGTCGACGTGTAAGTGTTGCTTCCATAAGAGATCACGGCCCCGTTTGGCACATCGGCAAGTTCCAGCAGCCCCATACGTTCCGGCCAGTCACCCTCAGTGGCACCGTTCTGATCGTCGGCATCGGTGATGGCGGGCAGTTTCCAGTCCGCATCACCATTCAGGGCAACCGGGGTATCTTCATTTGTTGTTACCCTTACCTCTTCGCCCATGGTCGGTGCATCAGACACCGGATTGACTGTCGCGGTAACGGTGACGGTTTTATTACTTCCGGTGCCTTCAGCCGTGGTGGTGTAGGTAAAAGTGTCCTCACCGCTGTAGTTAGCTTTGGGTTTATAAGTAACCGTACCATCAGCATTAACACGTGCCTGTCCATGGTCGGTATTCACCCAACGTCCATCTGTGGAGGCATCATTGCCGATATGGGTGTTCGCCTGATTGGCATCCGCATTGGTGGTAAAGGTGTTTACAGCATGGGTCTCATTGCTGTCCTCAACCACAGTAATGGCTTTTGCATCACCTGTGTTATCATCAACCACGGTCACAGTAAGGGTGGCAGTCGCACTATCTCTGTCATCATCATCTGTGACTGTCATTTTAAAGGGCAATTCAAGGTCATCCTGGTCGCCGTTGGCATCCAGCGGGCCTTTAAGGACAAATTCATATCCAGCACTTTCCGTTTCCGGATGGGTAATGGTCACGGTAAAAATTTCAGCTCCGGCAGTTCCCTTGGTGGCTGTCAGGGTATGGCCGTCAGCACTTCTTGTATACACCAGTGCTGTACCGCCAGATGTCAGACTCAGGCCATCCAGGGACGCCTGGGTGGAATCAAAGACCACATCAAATTCATCTGTTCCCTTGGTCACGTCAAAGGTCCCGGTCTGTGTAAGCGCTGGACCATCAGGAGCACTTCCTGTGGGCAGATTGGCTTCATTAACAGAAGCTGTTTTTGATTCAATGCCCGGGCCGTTTCCATCTGCAATGGCAATATTCTGGTCTGCCCAGTTGCTGACATCTCCGTCTCCATCTTTGATGGTGTAGGAAAAATTGTCCGCAACATCTGCGCCGTCATTTGCTGAATGGTCAATACCGCCGTCCGGGGTATAGATGTATGTTCCATCCTGCTTGACCTTCAAAGTGCCATGTTCGGTGTCAAAGGTGGATCCAGTGTCACCAGAAACCACATCAGCAGTAACGTTCTGGCCGCTATCATCGGTATATCTAACCTGATACACCATGGCGCCATCCTTACCCAGATAATCCTTGCCATCAGATAAATCTGTTCCATTTGTAAGCAGGTTGCCCGTTAGGGTAACGCTACTTTCCCCTTCGACATTTTCTGTGACGATTTTACTTTCTCCCGCAGCGACGGGCACATCATCAATGATAATGGTGGCTGTGGCCGGATCAGAGTAGGTAACGCCATCTGAGGTATCACTATCTTTAGCCACGAAGTTAAAAGTGACGTCTTCCACGGTTGGGGTGTACCGGTCTGGACCAAATGGAGTTGAATCATCTATTGCTGAATAATCCGGTTTGAAATACAATGTCAGTTTATTGTCTGTGGCAGCAATATCTCCAGTATTGGCGGTGACTTCTTGGGTCATAGCCTCATCCATGTAGAGCCTACCGTTTTCGGGCAAGGAGGTCAGCTTAAAATCAGAAACAGGACTGTCCAGGTCTGTTGCTGTGAGGGTGATTGCCACAGGACTCTGGGCATCCTTGTCTATCTCAACGGACACATTGTTTACTGTTGGCGGGTCGTTGACCGGTGTGACGGCAATGGTGGTGGTGGCGACATTGCTGTCGCTGTTCCCGTCACTGACCTTGACCTCTATGATTCTGTCCTCATCACTCGGGTCTTCACTGGTATTACTGAATGTTACAGCTTTAATAGCCTCTTGAAATGCCGCATGATCTGCATCCACGCCGGTTTTTCTGGTGATGAGAACAACAGTAGCCTCACTGCCGGCCACCTGGGGCAGGGTAACAACAGTAAACTTCGTTGGATCAACGCCAGAGGTATCCAGTTTATCCCCGTCCCTGGTATTGGTCAGGGTGATGGTGGCTGAGGTCAGATTTGGGGTGTCCGCATCGGCAACGCCCATGCTTTGACCAGCAATGCTGACACTCGTAGCGTCGCCTTCCGTATAACCCGTGGTGAAATCCGTGTTATTATCGCCAGGGGTCACAGCCGAATTCAGGTCGATCAGGGGCGGATCATCAACAGCGACAACTTTGATGGTGGAGATGGCGGTATTGCTGTCAGAATTGCCGTCACTCACCTTGACCTCAATAATCCGGTCTTCCGTGTTTGGGTTATCACCAGGGGTTTCAAAGGTAATGGACTTGATCGCGGTCTCAAAATCACCAAGCGTAGGCGTTTGGCCACCCTTTGCGGTAATGGTAATAACGGTATCGTCGCCATCCGGGCCTTGGTTTTGCCGCATGTCAACCTTGAACAAGTCATTATTAATATTACTGATATCCAGGATATCGCCATCTTTGGTATTGGTCAGGGTGATAGTGGCATTTTCGAGCTGGTCGGTTCCCTGATTACCATTCACTACATCCATATCGGTATCGGCGATACTCACCGCCTCACCCTGCTCCGTATAGGTGGCGGAAAAACCAGTTTCCCCGTCACCCACATCCGAATCCAGATCTATTAAGGGGGCCGCGTTATCCACGATGGAGATTTTCAGGATCGCGGTATCTGTCCCGCCATGGCCGTCCTTGATTGTATAGGTGATGTCGGGCACTTCTCCATGCCAGTCTGTTGCTGGCTCAAAGGTGTAGGAACCATTCGCGTTCAGGGTAAGTTTTCCTGTGGAGGTGCCGTTATCGAGGATGGCATATTCGACCCCCACAGCATATTGTGTTCCATTCACAGTAAATTCAGTGACGCTCAGATCGCTGTTGTTGCCGTCCACATCGTTGTCATCATCAAGTACATTGCCTGTGGCAGGCTGGTTTTCATACCCAAGGAAGGAATCAGGATTGGCATCCGGCCCTTCATTTTTACCGTGGAGGATGATGGTCACATCCTTGGTGGCCGTGCCGCCATGACCGTCATTCACAGTGATGGTGTAAGTCTGTTCTATGCTCTTCCCTTCGGTGAGGTCATCCAGGTCGGAATCTTCCACCGTGAACCCCCAGGTGACTTTGCCACTCTCCGAATCAATGGCCGGGGTAAATTCTCCGAGATAGCCGTTTTGACCGTTCAGTGGGGTGAAGCTGATCGTAAGTTCGCTGAGGGGCGTATCAGCGTCCGTGAGGTCCAGGGAACCTGTCACCAAATGTGTAGTATTGTTTTCCCCAGTGGCCTTGTCTTCAATTTCCGTGACATCATGTGTGGTATTATCGTCTCCAATGCTGGGGGCGTTATTAGATCCATTGATGGTAATGGTAAGGGTTCCGGTGGCCGTGCCGCCGTTACCGTCACTCACCGTATAGGTGATGATGTCGGTCAGGGTTTCGCTTTCCTTCAGACCAGACACACTGGGATGGGTCGTATCTGCCATATAGGTATAGGAACCATCTTCATTAACGGTGATGCTGCCATAGTCGGTGTTTACAGCGTTTCCGACAGCGGCGGCATTTCCATCAATTTCACTGACGGACAGGTTCTCCCCGTCCACATCGCTGTCATTGTCAAGCACATTGCCGATGGTGCTCGGACTGGTTTCCGAAACACTGCCTGTATCGGGCAGAGGGTCTGGCGCGTCATTTTTGCCCACAATAGTGACGGTAACATCTTGGGTCGCCGTGCCCCCATGGCCGTCATCCACAGTGATGGTGTAGGTCTGGGTCAGGGTTTCGCCTTCCTTGAGATGGTCAATATCAGCGTCG
>PDWI01001743.1_pt1 | contig 33874 bp, 27 predicted proteins | sample 1430891 | NCBI WGS metagenome assembly PDWI01 (sample SAMN01162508, study PRJNA174530) | Oral metagenome, whole genome shotgun sequencing project. | biome: Marine environment; feature: Marine mammal; material: Swab sample of the gingival sulcus; isolation source: swab sample of gingival sulcus... | reverse complement strand
AGATAATACGCTTCTTTCAGAAAAGGTGGTTTAACAGCAGCTCTTACCACTACAAAACACACTTCAGTCGCACGGGCTTCAAGCACTTCTGACAATCGCCAACGCTGTCATCTCGACCGAAGCGCGTAGTGAAGAGAACTCCTAAAAAAAGCGACTATATTAATTGCTGGCATAGTCGCTTTTATAATTTAACCCAAATTATTCAGCTTCTTTTTCAGGTGCTTTTGGTAATACTAAATTGAGAATTGTCGCTGTTACAAATGCACCGACAATGGCTTGCTTAAACATATTTTGGAACCACTCTGGTAAATTGCGCATCACTTCTGGCACATTGCTAAGGCCAAAGGCAACACCTAAACTGGCTGCTACGATGATCATATCGCGATCAGTTATTTTACCATCTTGATAAAGTAGGTTAAGCCCACTCATTGTAATCATGGCAAACATTAACAGTACGGCACCACCCAGTACGGGGTTTGGAATTGTCGATACTAAAGCGCCCAATTTAGGAATAAACGAACAGAGCATCAAAAATACTGCGCCTGTCATAATGGTAAAGCGGTTGACAACTTTTGTCATGCCGATTATACCGACGTTTTGGCTAAACGATGTGTTGGGCATAACACCAAATAATGATGCGAAAGAACTACCGAAACCATCGGCAAAGACAGCGCCTTGCAGTTCGTCATCGGTAATGTCACGGCCCAAACCACCAACGGCAATACCGGTGTTGTCACCGATTGTTTCAACAGTTGTCGCTAAGTAAACAAGCAAGAATTGAACAATGGCAGACCATTCAAATTGATAACTAAATTCTTTCATCATAAAGATTGGCTTTGGTAAAGCGAACCAACCAGCGTTTGCAACCGGTTCGAAGCTGACCATACCAATGGCAATAGCAACCAAATAACCGACAATAATACCAATTAAAATTGAAGAAACACTAATAAATTCGTTTTTGACCTGACGCAGTGCAATAATGACGATAAACACAAATAAACCGACGCCAAGATTCATAAAAGAGCCGAAATTGGGGTTCGCTTGTTGGCCAACACCGCCAGCGACAAATTGAATACCAACGCCGATTAATGAAATACCAAGTGTGGTTACAACGGTACCGGTTACGACATGCGGCAGCAACTTGCGCAGTGGTTTAATGATAAAGCCCAGCGCAAATTCAACTAGACCACCAATTAAAGTTGCACCCATAACAGCACCATAGCCAGACGACAACCCCACTGCAATACCTACTGGTATAAAGCCGGCGCTAGTACCCATTACAGTTGGTAGACCAGAACCTACTTTCCAGATGCGGTATAATTGAACAAGTGTAACAAAGGCAGATACAAACATTGCATTTTGCAATAGCGAAACTAGTGGTAGCCCGGCATCTGTGTTGCCATTAATGACGCCGACAACCACTAGAAGAGGCGCTAAGTTTCCAGCGTACATTGCTAAAATATGCTGCATTCCCAAGGGAATTGCATCTTTTAAAGGTACGCGGCCTTCAAGTTGATACAGATTCTTCTTGTCTACATTATGACTCATAAAACCTCCTTCTATATTTTTATAACAAGCCTTTCTCGTTATAATCATTACATTAATATAATTTAATTTTATAATAAAAATAAAAGTACTACAAGATAATTATTATTTATACAAAAATATTTTTAGAAAACCAGTCTATAATTTGTACCGTTATTTAAGGCTAAATATCTGAAACTGCTCGCTAAGGTTTAGTGTTTTTTTGGTTAAAGCAATGCGCGGCTATTGCTTTAATATATTGGCAACTTGGTGTATAATGTAGTATACGATACAAAAAATTAGATAGTGCAAAAGACGGCGTTGAATCACATAGTTAGGATACGTTGACGATATGAAAAATGTTAAATTTGATAGAGCAGAAAACTGTAAAATTAGGGCTTTTCGCGATGCGCATTTGCATTTAGTGGAATACGGCAAATTGCTAGATATCAGCGACTTGCGCAATGTCGCTAGCATTCCCGAAATGATCACAATTCTAAAGGCACAAAACGCCAAAAATCGCATTGAAGCTTTTGGCTGGAACCAAGAAAATTTTGCTGAAAAGCGCTACCCCAACCGCTATGATTTAGATAAAATCGCGACCGACAAACCGGTTTTATTGTCGCGTATTTGCGGTCATGTTACTGTTGTTAACAGCTTTGTCATTAAAAAACTGGGTTTAGACGACGTGGTTGAGCAAGTTGCTGGCGGCATGATTGACGTTGACCACAATGGCAAGCCAACTGGTATATTTCGTGAAAAGGCACGTCTTTTAATTTATCAACAGGGCTTTTATGATGAATCACTTGAAAATGTCAAAGGTTATATTTTAAAAGCGCAGGCTGACTTGCTCAGTAAGGGCATTGTCGAAGCACATGTTGAAGACTGTAATATATTTCCCAATATCGCATGGCACGAAGTAATTGACGCTTATTTGGCGTTGGAACAAAGTGGTGAACTATTACTTAAAATAGAATTTCAAGCCAATGTTAAAGACCTTGGCGCACTACGTAACTATATTGATAACATGGTATCTGAAAAGATTTCAATTACTTCGGTTAAACGCTTTAGCGATGGCTCATTGGGCGCTAGAACAGCCCATTTAAGAGCACCTTATAGCGACAAAGCATCAACTTCGGGCATTGCATTGCAAAGCGATGCAGCGCTTAAAGAAGATTTTAAAAATGCCCATGCCTTAAATTTGCCCTTGGTTGTACACGCCATTGGTGATCGCGCTATTGAACGCGTTATTGAGGCTTTTGAAACGCTGAATGCCAAGCCAGACTATTTGGCAAAATGTGGCATTATTCACTGTCAAATAACGGCACCTGATATACTTGACAGAATGTGCAAGTTGGGTGTGCGTGCCTATATTCAGCCAATTTTTATACACGAAGATGCCAAAATTGTCTATCAACGCGTTGGCGAGGCGCGCGCCAATCAGTCGTATGCCTTTAATAGTATGCAACAGCGCGGCATTCCAATACTGATGAGTTCTGATGCGCCAATTGATACGCCCGATGTTATCAAAGGTTTATTTTGCGCCGTCAAGCGGCAGACATTACACGAAAAGCCAATTGTTTATTTGCCCAACGAGGCAATGACGTTAAAAGATGCCGTTGCCAATTATACAACGGTGCGACCAAACGCCTGGCTTGAGCTGGACATGCCGCTTGAACAGGCAATTGAAAACCCACATGACAATCATATAAAACGTGTTTATATCGACAATAAATTAGTTTATAAACAAAGTTAGGAGGCATAATGAGTACGAAATTAATTGATCGAAAACTACCTGATTATACAAAAGGTGAAGAATTATTTAATATGATATCGCATATTGTAGGTGCGGCATTTGGCCTATTTGCCTTAATTATCTGTGTTGCCATTTCGGCCTATCATCATGATATAGTGGGCATTGTCGCCAGTAGTATTTACGGTACCAGTTTAATTTTGCTCTATACGATGTCTAGTCTTTATCACGGGCTGACCCATCCCTTTGCCAAGCGCTTATTTCAAATTTTTGATCACTGTGCTATCTACTTTTTGATTGCCGGTACTTATACACCTGTTGCACTCGTCGCCATTCGTTCGCATTTTCCAATGTGGGGTTGGCTAATTTTTGGTTTACAGTGGGTGCTGGCCTGCATTGCCATTACGTTAACGGCAATTGATTTAAGACGCTTTCAAATTATTTCGATGATTTGTTATATTTTTATGGGCTGGATGATCATACTCTTTTATCCGATTATCATACCTAGCTTGGGTGCAAATGCCTTTACCTATATGCTAGTAGGCGGCATTCTCTACACAATTGGCGCCGTATTATATGGCATTGGTAAGCGCAAACGCTACATGCACAACGTCTTTCACGTCTTTGTCTTAGTGGCAAGCTTTGTGCAATTTCTTGGCATAGTACTCTATATTTTGTAAGGGAGAAAAAATGGGACAAACAGCATTGATTATCGACGGCAATAGCATTATTAATCGCGCTTTTTTTGGCATCAGAAATATGGCGACGCCCGATGGGTTTCCGACCAATGCACTATACGGGTTTTTAAGTATTTATCATAGTATTAGCGAAGAATTAAAGCCCGATTATGTGGCGGTGGCGTTCGATTTAAAGGGGCCAACTTTTCGGCATGATGACTTTAGCGAATACAAGGCGGGCAGAAAGGGCATGCCAGATGAACTGGCAATGCAGCTGCCCGTTTTAAAAGAAATACTCGATGCAATGGGCGTAAAACGCATGTCATTGCAAGGCTACGAGGCCGATGACCTATTGGGTACAGCGGCAAAATTTTTAGCTGAACAAGACATTACGACCTATTTATTGACCGGTGATAAAGACGCCTTACAATTGGTCGATGATAAGGTTTTTGTCTATTACCACGGCACAAAAAATAAGACAATTTATACAGCTGATGCGGTTAAAGAAGACATGGGTGTGTTGCCAAACCGCGTGGTCGATTTAAAGGGGCTAATGGGCGACAGTTCAGACAATATTCCCGGTATTCCCAAAGTTGGCAAAGTAACGGCAAACAAGTTGCTAAAACAGTTTGACAGCGTTGAAGACTTAATTGCTCGAACAGATCAAATAGAAAACGCCAGAATTAGAAATTTGGTAGAAGAATATGCGGCTCAGGCCGTATTGTCTAAAAAACTGGCGACCATTATAAGAGACGTTCCAGTTGAATTATCGCTTGACGACTTCAGCATAGAAAGCGCTGATATTGAACAGTTGGTAGCACTGTATCAAAAGTATAAATTACACAGCTTTTTACAGCGCCTTAGCGAACAGCACGGCGCGCAAATGGGCGCTGACAGCGAACAGCAAATTACTGTGTTAGAAATTGCCGACGAAGACTTTTGTCTGCAGTTTTTTGCCGACTTCGACTTCACTAAGCCAGTGTATATTTTTGTGCTTTACGACAAAGTAAATTTAGTTGACGATCAGCTATCTTATATTGGCGTCGCCGATGTAGCCGGCAAAGCGGCGGTTTTTTATGACAACGGCGTTAAGTACTGCCTTAGTTTTTTAAAGTCTGTTGCAGCACAGAATGAACTTAAATTAATTGGTCACGATTTAAAGCGCGAACTATTAATATTTAAGCGCTATGGCATTGATAATATTAAACCCATTTTTGATTTAGAAATTGCCATGTACTTAGTAGACGCCAATCGACGCAGCTACGGCCTGAGCGATTTAACGCTCGACTTTTTAGGCCGTTCAATGCCAACTGAAGTAGAGCTACTCGGCAAAGGCGCTAAGCGCATTGCAGTAGCTGAAGCCGAACAAGCGGCTTGTCTTAGCTATGTGGCAGCGTCGCTTAATTCAATTGCAGGCCTACACGAACCAATTGCCGACAGGCTAAACGAACTAAAATTGACGACTTTGTTTGATGATATCGAAATGCCATTAGTTGAAGTTTTGGCCAATATGGAATACTTGGGCTTTAATGTCAACTTGGCAGAACTCGATATATTAGATGAAGAGATAACTACTTTAATTGAACAAATTCAGACTGAAATATACGACATGGCAGGGCATAAATTTAATATTAATTCGCCCAAACAGCTGGGTGTTGTCTTATTTGAAGAACTGGGGCTTTACGTCGTCAAAAAAACAAAGACGGGTTATTCAACCAGTCATGACGTCTTGTTAAAACTATTTGACGACCACGCGATTATTCCCAAAATAATCGATTATCGCACCTATACAAAATTAAAATCGACTTATGTCGATGGCTTGCGTGCGGTGGTCAACCCCAAAACAGGGCGAATTCATTCCAGCTTAAATCAAACTGTTGCAGCGACGGGGCGTTTATCGAGCACTGAGCCCAACCTGCAAAATATACCGGTAAAATTAGAACTGGGTAGGCGCTTTCGCAAAGTATTTGTGGCCAGCGCCAATTGTACACTGGTCGATGCCGACTATTCGCAAATTGAATTGCGCATTTTGGCCGATATGTCAGATGACCCGATGCTTAAAAAAGCCTACACCGAAAATATTGACATACACGCCTTGACGGCTTCGCAGGTGTTTGAAACGCCCCTAGAAGAAGTAACGCCACTTTTGCGCAGTAGGGCAAAGGCGGTTAACTTTGGCATTATCTATGGTATGAGCGACTACGGGTTATCGGAAAACTTACACATTGACCGCAAAACGGCCAAAAATTACATTGATAACTACTTTAAAAAGTACCCTAATGTCAAGTCGTTTATGAGCGGCACCATCGAGCAATGTAAACAAACTGGCTATGCCGAAACGCTATTTGGGCGCAAGCGCTTTATTCCGGAAATAAAAAATAAAAATTATAATATACGGCAATATGGTGAACGCATGGCGATGAACACACCCATTCAAGGTACGGCTGCTGACATAATTAAATTGGCAATGGTTAAAGTTTATCGCGCTTTAAAAGATGAAAAACTAAAGAGCCAATTGATACTACAAGTTCACGACGAACTGATTATTGACACCGTGCCAGACGAACTGGAACGCGTCGAGCAGTTACTTAGAAAATGCATGCGCGAAGCGGCCGATTTAAGCGTGCCTTTAGTCGTAGATATGCAGTCGGGAGACAGCTGGTATGATGCCAAGTAAAAAAAGGGTAATTGGCTTAACTGGTGGCATAGCCAGCGGCAAGAGCACCGTGTCAGCTTTGTTGCGCAAGCGCGGTGTGCCGGTTGTTGATGCCGATGTCATTGCCCGCCAAGTGGTCGCCATTGGGCAACCGGCTTATCGTCAAATAGTGGCGCATTTTGGCCAGTCGATACTGACGGCTGATCGGCAAATCGACCGCAAGGCACTTGGCGCTATTGTATTTAATGACAAAGCAGAGCTTAAAACTTTAGAATCATTTACGCACCCGGCAATTGTTGCAGCGTTTAAAGAGCAAATTGCCATTTTACAGCAAAGTGATACTATTCCGTTTATTGTATTAGATATTCCGTTGCTATTTGAAATTGGCTTACAGACACTTTGCGATGAGGTATGGCTGGTTGCAGTCGATCGAAAGCGCCAAATAGAAAGGCTTTGCCAGCGCGATGGCGTAGCAGCTGAAGATGCAATACGCATAATCGATTTACAAATGCCCTTAGCTGAAAAGGCCAAGTTGGCAGATATTATAATAGACAACAATTGCACCGTTGCGGCGTTAGAACGACAAATTAACGCCCACTACCAAGAAATTATTACAAATTATTAGGAGGAAAAATGGCGAAGCGTTTAACTGAAGCGCAATTGATTGAAAAAATCAATCTCTTGCATAAAGAGGATCAACACCAAGCAATTATTGAATTGATTGAGAATGAATGCGGTGACGACAGGCCGGTGGCCGTCACCAGTTTATTGGCGCGTGCCTACAACAATTTAGAATATGGTTCTGAATACATTGCACATGCCTTGTTGATGTCAATTGAAGAGCAGTGTAAAGATCAATCGTTATGGCATTTTCGGGTGGGCTACAGCCTGTTTTACATGGATAAATACGATCAGGCACTGGCTGCTTTTGAACACTGTAAAAAGCTTAATAAAGACGAAGAAAATGTCGATTACTTCATTGAACAATGTCAAAAAATGATCGGCATGCCACTGCAAATTACGCCTTTTCAAGAGCGCGTCAAGTCGTTTTGGCAAGATTTTTCAGAGCAACAAGCCGAGCTGTTCGAATTGGGTAAAATTGATACAGCGCAGTTAATGAACGCACTCAGTGAATTGTTTTGGCCATATTTTGATTTTATCGATTTTGAAGTTGGTGTGCACGATGACCGCGCGCATTTAGTGCTGTCACCCAACGGTATGCTAGATGCCTTAATTGCCATTAAGTACTTAGTAAAAAAGGCACCACAATTCGATAAATGGTATTTTACAATTGGGCGAAGTGCCATGCCAATGGGTATTGAAATGTTTGGTGTTAACCTGTCGCCAGAAGATACCTATTGCCGCATTGAAAAAGAACAAAATGATAGCTTTAGATTGTTTCTTTACAACGATGCATTGGCAGAACTACATCAGCAAGATCAAAACAAGGCACTTCATATGGCCTATATTTACACAGATACCTTTTTTGGCGAATTGTTTATGATGCAGCATTGTAATGGCGTTGACATCGAAACCATAAAAAGTGATTTAGCAGAACCGCTTGAGGTGGCTTTTGAACAGTTAAATAATGACTATAAAACGTCGCCTAATTATCCCGAAGAAAACTATATGGCCTACCAAATGCAGTTTGAAGCCTTTAATGCCTTGCGCGAAGACGTCGTTATTGGCAATGCGATAAATGGCAGTTTAATCAACCAGTATTATCAAGCAGAAGACGATATTGTAAGCAAGAATTTAGGTAATGGCATTGTTTATTTTTTCCTATACTATGATAATAGAAAAATTGATAAAAAAGAAATTGTCAATTTTAGAGCTGAAATTGAAGACCGAATTGCGGCGCATTATGGTGAAGATGTCGTATTGATTGGTGGTGCAACTGGCAATCATTATTCGTATATTGATCTCATCAGTTACGACTTTAGATCGTTTATGCGTCAAATCGAAAAATTGCTTGAAGACTTCGAAATTAAAGATTTATCGGTAAGTGTCTTCCGTAAAAATGCCACTGCTTATGCTATAACTACTTCAGAAAAAAATAATGAAGACTTTGCGCCGATTGTCTACGAAGAAAAACAACTGAACGCAGTTGAGGCACATATTGAAAAGTATTTTGGCAAGATAGAAAGCGTCTTTCACGAATTGGTTTCGCCTGATATACACGTCGATATTCACGTTATCGAACCAAGCGAAGAGCGCAACTACTACACATTGGTGACAACCGGCATGGGTGCTTTTTTAATGAATGTACCACAACATTATAGCCATTTGAATATTTCGCGTGCTGAAGTGATGATACACTTGCCGGCTAATTGGGATATAAAAGATGATGCAGAAGTTAATTATTGGCCATTGCGCTGGCTTAAGATTATGGCGCGCTTGCCAATTGAACAAAATACTTGGCTGGGCTATGGCCACTCGGTACCGAATGGTGGCTCGTTTTCTGAAATGGATCGCTTTACAGCCTTAATGCTACTGACACCAGCGTTGGCTGAAGGTGGTGCCGATGTCTGTAAATTAGACAACGGTGAAGAAGTTAACTTTTATAATTTAATACCGCTTTATGAGGAAGAAATAAATTATAAATTAGAACATGGTAGCGAAGCATTAATCGAAATGTTTAAAAAGAAAGGCATTGGTCCCTATGAAGTTTTTGTCGTCAATATTAATCGCGCGTCAGCAGTAGCAACAGAACAAAAACCGCTTAACTAAACAGTAAAGTTAACTAATAAAATAGTGTTATTTAATAGCATTTGGTAATAGTTGATGACCAAGTGCTATTTTTTTATAATCTGTAAACTTAATCGTGATTTTCGCATGTTGCCTGAATAATCTGGGGTAGAATGCCGATACATCTATCGTGATGAAAAAGTGAGTGATTATGAAAGGTTTCGCGAGGTGAGCAAATGTCAACTGATAACAATAATAAAAAACACATTATTGGAAAAGGACGAAAGACGAAAAAAGGTTCTGTTGCCAGAACATTGACGTTGACAATATTAAAAATTGTATTAATCAGTGTTTTATTGGCAAACGTTTTGTCAATACATATTGCCAAAAAAGATATGATGCATATCCAAAATGATATTATTAAGGCCTATTCGGTATCGAATGCGCGGGCGTTCAGCGATCATTTTAATTCTGAGATCAAAAGATTGCAGGGCCTTGGCGAAATGGTCGACTTAACTAAATCGTTTACCGATAAAACGATTCAGAAGAAAATGCAACAGGTTTATCATAATAATCATTTTCTAAACTTATACTATGTCAATCAAAATGCTGATTTAATTGCCTTTGGTGACGAAATAAATATTACCACAGCAGAGAATATAAAATTCTTTAGTAAGGCACTGGGTGGTGAAATTGACGTCATTGACCCCTATGTTGATTCTTTAAGCGGCGAATACTGTATTACAATAGCTGTACCCTATAAAGATGAACAAGGTAATATTGACGGCGCCTTTTGTATTGACCTTACAACCGGCGTGTTTTCGGATTATTTAGCGAACATTTCTGTCGGTGAAAGCGGTTATAGTTATATTATTAGTAGCGATATGGATGTCGTTGCGCATAAAGATAAAAGCAAAGCAAATCATAATTTAAAAGAAATGGTAAAAAGCGAACCCGGTATTCAGCCAATTATTGATATTGTTCAAAAAGCTTTTAATGAGGGTAGCGCCAAAGTGGAGTATACCTTTAAGGGTGCTGAAATGTACTCTGAAATTGAAAAAATCGATGGTACGAGTTGGGTGTTTGTCAGTAGCGCAAGGCGTTCTGAAATTCAAAAAAGAATTTACGGTATTATTTTAAATGCTACTATTGCTGGCGCTATATTGTTTGTTGTCATCGCATTTCTCGGTTATTTAGTTGGCAGAAAACTAAGCCGACCAATTGTTGATATTGATCACTATTTCGATAAATTCAGACATTTTGATTTAACACAAAGAGAAGACGACCCCGTATTTAAACATGAAAGCAGAAAAGATGAATTCGGTAGATTAGTACAAACGATTATGCTCACCGAACAGAATTTAAGAAATTTAGTTTCGCAAATTACACACCATGCGCGCAATACCGCTGCGACATCGCAAGAATTAACCGCGATGGCACAAAGCACTAACGAATCAGCCGGAGAAGTTGCCAATGCTGTGGAACATATAGCCAGAAGCGCCACCGAGCAAGCGCAAAATACCAATGACGCGGCACAAAATGTCAAAAGCATCACAATGCGTTTAACGGAAATGATACAGGTTTTAGCAGAACTATCGCATGCAATATGCAATATCAATGAATGTAGCGAAGAAGGTAAAGTTGCACTAGATGATTTACTTGCGATTGCCAATGAAAGTAAAGAACAGTCGGCCTTTGTCAATACGATAATCAACGAAACGAACGAAAGCGCCGAATCAATTTCTAAGGCCAGTGAAATGATACAGTCAATCGCTGACCAAACCAATTTACTGGCACTTAATGCGGCAATAGAAGCAGCGCGTGCCGGTGAAGCGGGCAGAGGTTTTGCCATTGTTGCTGAAGAAATTCGCAAATTAGCCGAAGATTCAACGCGCTTTACCGAAGAGATTAGAAGCATTATCGATGAGCTTAAGAGCAAAACTAGCAGTGCAGTGAGTGCCATGAACGTTGTTAGCGAAAAAATGAACGAGCAAAATAAAAAAGCTAAAGTTACCCAAGAGAGATTTAACGACATCGAACAAGCGGTCGAAAAGAGCAACGATATTGTTGAAGAAGTCAACAAATCGTCGCAAGAAATAGAAAAACGAACAGAGCAAGTCACGGGGGTTATTCAAAACTTGTCAGCTATTGCCGAAGAGAATGCCGTAACCACAGAGCAGGCGTCAACTTTAGTTGAAACACAAGTGTCATCGATAGACAATATTTCACAGGCTAGCGAAAGCCTTGCTACAATTGCCAGCGATCTGGAAGCACAAGTTGCACAATTTAAAATATAAGAAATAAAAGCAAAACTCGGTTTTGGGCAAAATGAAACGCCTTGAACCGAGTTTTTTGCTTGACAATTGAAACAACTTAATATAAATTAAAATAAAAGAGTTTGAATAAAAATTCCACCAGGCGAGCACTTATGATAGGGTAGTTGTATAATCTTTAAACTATTTGGAGGTGTTATAAAATGAATGATAGCAATCATGCGCTTATCGAACGAGATGAACAGATTATACCAATGTGTACGCGTTCAGCCTATTTTTCGCTTGTAGCAAAAGAGGCAAACGGTGTTATCGTCGAAGATTTTGAGGGCAGACAGTATATCGACATGATCAGTTCTGCCAGCGTTGTCAATACCGGTTATAATCACCCCACTGTATTACAGGCAGTACAAGATCAGTTGGCCAAATATATTCACTTTTCAAATGATTATTTTTACACTAAACCGCAAATTGAATTGGCGGAGGCGCTTACTAAAATAACGCCAGGCGATTTTACAAAAAAAGTTATTTTCGGCTTTTCTGGCTCTGACTCGGTAGATTCTGCCATTAAAGTGGCGCGTGCTTACACTGGCAGAAGTAAAATTATTTCTTTTGTAGGTGCCTATCACGGTTCAACTTATGGTGCCATTTCGGTGAGTGCGATTGACCTCAATATGAAACGAAAAATAGGGCCACTGTTGCCAGACGTATTTCACCTTGAATACCCCAACAAATTTGAAATGACAGAAACTGAAACAGAAAAGGCATTTTCAGAACGAAAATTTTTAGAATTCAAAAAGCACTTTGAAGTTTATATTCCACCCGAAGAAGTTGCCCTTATCATCATTGAGCCAATTGCCGGCGATTTGGGCTTATTGCCGTGTCCGCAGCACTTTATGCAATTGTTAAGACAATTTTGTGATCAGCACGGTATCTTGCTGGCGGTCGATGAAATTCAGCAGGGCTTTGGCAGAACCGGCAAGTGGTTTAGCATTGAAAACTTCGCAGTGGTGCCCGACTTGGTCATTATGGGTAAGGCAATGGCGTCGGGGTTTCCAATGAGTGCAGTTGTCGGTAAAAGTGAAGCGTTTGACGCAATTGGCATGCCAGGGCAGTTGTTTACGCTGCAGGGTAACGCTGTTTGTGCCAGTGCGGCACTGGCCACTATTGATGTAATAAAAGCTGAAAAATTATTAGATAGGGCAGTATCAGTGGGCGATTACGTTAAAAAGAGGTTTAAACAAATTGCTGAAAAGTCGTCGATTGTCTATGATATCAGAGGCTATGGGCTGAGCATTGGCGTAGAATTAAAAGACAAAAATGGTATGACTAGCGCCACTGAAATTGCCAAAAAAATATGCTATCGCTGTTTTGAAAAGGGGCTTATCTTAATTTATATGGGCGGCAATACATTAAGGGTACAACCGCCACTGGTAATTAGTGCTCAAGAAATCGAACGGGCGATGGATAAAATTGAAGCGACGTTTTTAGAATATGAAAAGGGCGAAATAGCAGATGATGTGCTCACCAAAATAACTGGGTGGTAAAAGTTTGAGGCATGCTTTTGAAGGAGAATAACATGAAATTATATATTGTCGACGCATTTACTGACCAAGCCTTTGGCGGCAACCCAGCTGGCGTTGTCGTGCTGTCTCAAAATAGTGATTTTCCGGCTGAAGACACTATGCAAAAGCTCGCCGCCGAGCTGAGGTATTCAGAAACGGCCTTTATTAAACAAATGCCCGATGGTAGTTTTAATACACGATATTTTACGCCTGTTGCTGAAGTCGATTTATGCGGTCATGCAACGGTTGCTTCGTTTTACGTACTATTAAAAGCTGGTATCGTCAAGGCGGGGCATCGTTATCAAAACCAAACATTAGCTGGCGATTTAAATATTTTTATCGATCAAGACAGCATTTTAATGGATATGGCAGAACCACAGCTGTTTGAAGTCATTGCTGGTGGTGAAGCAACTGAAAAGCTCTATCAAGTGATGGGGCTGTCAAGCGTTGAACAAGGACATTGTGAAAACTGTGCTATATCGCTTGTGCCGCGTAAAGTATCTACCGGCTTAGTAGATATTATGTTGCCTGTCAAAAGTCAGGCCGAGCTCGATAGTATTGCGCCCGATTTTAAAGCGCTTAGCGACCTATCAAAAAAACATAATGTCGTCGGTGTACATGCCTTTACCGTCAGCACAGATGATGGTAAAGTGCATGCCAGAAATTTTGCGCCACTTTATGACATTGATGAAGAAGCTGCTACCGGCACATCTAATGGCGCACTGGCCTATTACCTGTATCACTATGGCTATCTTAAAGCTGGGCAGCTACTTGAGGTAATACAAGGCGAAAAAATGGGTCGACCATCATGCATAACAGCGCAAATAGTTATTGAAGGCGGCAAAGAAAAAGTGAAAGTAGGTGGTCGCGCCGTCATTCTAGCAAAAGGTGAACTAGACGAAGCGATTTTTTAAATTAAAGAACGCGATAGCAATCTGTAAAAATTATTATAGTGTCATTATGCAGTTATTTGCCCATCTATCATTTGATAGATGGGCTGATTTTTTTAAAAATATAAACTGTTTATGAACATTTTGTTGTTTTATAAATTATTCATATTTTTTTAAAAAATGCAAGCTATACTGATTTGGCATAATCAATCTCAGGAGGTAAACTAACATGAAAAAACAAACAATGAACGGCAAAAATCAGGCTTCTAAAATCGCTATTACGACAATCGTCATCGTTGCAATGCTATTCGCTTTAGCTGGTTGTCAAGCGAACGATCAAACTGGTGGTAAAGATAATGCTGCCGATAAGACGACGGCAGAAACGACAGCTGCAGAAACGACAACTGCAGAAAAAGAAAAGGCGAATATTGGCGAATTTAAAGGCGTTGACTTGCAGGGCAATGAAGTAACAGAAGACTTTTTCAAACAAAACGATTTGACAATGGTCAACGTTTTTTCGTCTACTTGTAATCCGTGTATGGCTGAATTGCCACACTTAGTTGAACTGTCGAATGAATTAAAAGACAAGAAATTTGCCATATTAGGCATCAACCTCGATATTGACGCCGAGGGCAATCCCGATCAAAATTCTAAAGAGATGATTGCGTCAATTATCGAAAAAGCAGGTGGCGGCATGACGGCTATTTTCCCAGATGATAACTTGCTCGTCAACGTCATAACGAAAATTGATGCGATTCCCTACAGTTTTTTTGTCGATAAAGACGGTAATATTGTCGGTGAAACGTACGTGGGCTCGCACACTAAAGAAGAGTGGGCGCAAATTATTGAAGAGGCACTTCAGTAATGAAGCAGCAAATCTTGAAATACAGCAAAAAATATACTTGGTTATTTGGGCTCGTTGTCGGTGTTTCGCTCATGCTGATAGGCATCTTTTTAAAACAAGAAAACTTAGTTGTCTTGCATAAGGCAATTAGAATATGTTTGGAGTGTATTGGTATTGGTTAAATATATAAGTCGTAATTTCAGACATGCCTTTCAGTTGCTGTGGGCACTGATTACAAATGGTAATCTACAGGGCTATTTAAGTGGCAGAATTTACAAGGGCAATCTAAAAAACATTTGCGTGCCAGGGCTTAATTGCTATTCCTGTGTTGGCGCTTTGGGTTCTTGCCCAATCGGGGCCTTACAGGCGGTAATCGGGCGCAGCGGTGGGCGTTTTTCTTTTTACGTAGCAGGCTTTTTAATTGCAGTAGGTAGCCTTTTAGGGCGCTTGGTCTGTGGCTGGCTGTGTCCTTTTGGGCTATTTCAAGACCTACTAAATAAAATACCATTTCCCAAAAAAATTAGAGAACTGCCGAAAGAAAAGCTGTTAGTCAAACTTAAATATGTCATTTTGCTGATTTTTGTAATACTATTGCCGACCTATTTAGTCAATGATTTTGGCAATGGCGACCCCTATTTTTGCAAATTTATCTGCCCAGTGGGCACATTAGAAGGTGGCATTCCGTTGGTGCTACTCAATACATCAATGCGCAGTGCAATTGGTTGGCTATTCGTGTGGAAAAATGCCATACTTATCACGACAATTGTATTGTCAATTATGATATACAGACCATTTTGCAAGTTGATTTGTCCGCTGGGGGCAATTTACGCATTATTTAATAAAATATCGCTTTATCAATACCGCGTTGATACTACAAAATGTATTGCTTGTGGCAGATGTGCTAGCAACTGTTTAATGAATGTTAATCCGGTAGAAAATGCCAATCATTTAGAATGCATTCGCTGTGGTAAATGTAAAGCGGTTTGTCCAACAAAGGCAATCGACAGTGGCTTTTTCCCTATTAGAGAAAACCAGCCAAAGAAAACTATTGTTTTGTAAATGGTAATATTTCATTAACTTAGCTATTAATTCAATTTGTCATTTCGAGCGCATGAGAAACTTTACTACGCTTGTCATTTCGAGCGAAATAGAAAAATCTCATGCGCTTTTTTACTGTCATTGTCAAAAAAATTATAAAAGCATATTGACATAAAAAACGAACCGTGTTATTGTATTAGTGTATTAATACAATAACAAAACGAGGAGGTTAAATGTCTTATAAATTTGATTATGATAAACCAATTTATCTGCAACTGATCGAACTGTTTATGATAAAGATTTACACGAATGAATGGCAAGTTGATCAAAAGATTCCGAGTGTTCGAGAACTGGCCAGTGTTTATGGTGTGAATCCCAATACGATTCAAAAGGCACTTGCCAGTTTGGAAGAACAGGCGGTGCTTCGGTCTGAACGCACGGTAGGGCGCTTTGTTTGCGACAACGCCGCAAAATTTTCGACCATGAAGGAGCAATACATTGAAGAACTGTCGGTTAATTACTTAACTGAGGTTAGCAAAGTTGTGGCAGATTTTGCCGAAGTTGTTAAAATTTTAGAAAGGAATTGGAATAAACTATGCTAAAAATTGAATCGCTTAATAAGAGCTACGGTTCTAACTTGGTATTGGAAGATATCAATTTAAACCTGCAGGCTAATAACATTGTCGGCTTACTTGGCCCCAATGGTTCTGGTAAGACGACGCTCATAAAAATTATCGCCGGTTTGATTCAAGATTATTCGGGCAATATTTACATTGACAATAAGCCAATTGATTACACCAGCAAGGCAAAAATTTCTTATTTGCCCGAACAGCAAACCCTAAACGAATGGTGGACCATTGGCACAGCGCTCAAATTCTATAGCGATTTCTTTGCAAACTTTGATGTCGCTAAATTTGAAAATATGCTTGACATGTTTAAACTTGAAAAACGAATGAAGATTAAGCGCTTGTCAAAAGGCATGAAAGAAAAGGTAAATTTGGCTTTGGCGCTGTCTAAACAAGCCGATATTTACTTGCTTGATGAGCCATTGGGTGGTGTCGACCCAGCGGCGCGTAGCATTATACTGGAAAACATTATTCAAAATTACAACCAAAACTCACTTTTGATATTGTCGACGCACTTGATTAGCGACATTGAACCGGTGCTCGATCGGGCTGTCTTTATTAAAGATAGAAAGATTTTACTCAATCAAGAGACCGATGTCATTAGAAGTGAACAGGCAATGAGTGTTAACGAGTTCTTCAAAAATACTTATAAAAGACAGTCTTACGGAGAGGTGTAATATGTTCTTGAAAATACTAAAATGGGATTTAAAAAGTCAACGAAAAATATTTATTTTGTTCTTGTTATATGGTTTAAGCATAGTCAATTTGGGGTTGACTAAAGTTGTCGACGTCGACTGGCTAATTGGCATAGCAATGCTCTTTCACGTTGTATTAGCTGTTGTCGTTATCACTGCACCACTGGTACTATTGGCAATCAACTATTACGGTGATCTTTATGGTAAAAACGCCTATACAATGCATCAGCTAGCGGCCAAAACGTCGACGATTTTAAATGCCAAAATACTATCGGGTGTGACTTATACACTATTGTCTTTTGTGCTAGTTTTGGTGGGTTCACTTATGACAAATGCCATCTTTAACGGTTATACTGCAACAGCCGAAGTAATTAGAGTGGTAGCTGATACGATGTCGGCCTTTTCAGAAGTGCCAAACCATATTGAAAATGTCAATGCATTTGTCTTTTGGTTAATCTTAGTTTTACTGATTGCGTTGGGGCTGTTTGCGTCACAGATTTATTACGCTTTTATTGTTACGCTGGCAAATGGCAAAGTACTTCGTAAACTTGGCAAAGGCAGTCTTGTTGCTTCATTCTTCGTCGTCTATATTGGCGGCCAAATTGTGACAACGTTTAATACGCTCTATGTACCATTGTCAGTTGTCGTCGAAAGGTCGACGGCGGCACTTGTTAGGCTGTCATTTTCGGCTCAAACAGTAATGGCGTTATCAAAAGACCCCGCCATTGGGCAACTACTGGTCGTGCCGGTTGGCCCGTTTTTAGTGACGACACTATTTGCTGCTTTGGGTTATCTTTACGTCGCATATTCACTTAACAATAATAAAAATATTGTGTAATAACTGCAAGTAGAGATTTAAAAACATTTACGATATAAGTTTACAAAGTTTGGGTATACTCTTGTTAGTAATTCGTGAATTGCCGTGGGGGTAGTTATGAAAAAGTTTAACCTGCTAATAATTGTTACTTTATTACTGACATTTTCTGTATTACCGGTCTTGGCCAACTCGGCTGAACCGCCCAGCGTGGTTGTTTTGGTACCAACTTTGACACCCGATAAAGTAGAGATAACGGCATTTGACACCAATGACAAGCAGTTAAAATTCGATGCGCCGATTATGCGCTTTAATCAAGTGCAGTACAATTTTTATAACCATGAAATCAAGTGGAACGGCATTGCTAAATTACATGTTAAGTACGGCGATCGCCAGTTCGATATTAAAACAGAAAAGATAACCGGCTACCGCAATTTTTATTCGCTGGATTTAAAAAGTGAAACGTTACAAAGCGAAGTGCCCTTGCTGTTAAAGTGGCTGACAATCGGTAGTCGCGTTATCTTAACACTTTTAATTGAGGGCACCATTCTGCTTTTATTCGGTTTTCGTGAAAAGCGTACCTGGCTTTGGTTTTTGGCAATTAATTTGCTCACTCAGGGATTTCTTAACATCGCGTTGTCGCGTGCGCCAATCTTTTACCCCTATTGGGTGTTTGGCATGTTTATTTACGAGTGCTTAATTCTATTTGCCGAAATAATTGTTTATTTGCTATTAGTAGAAGAGCAGTCGCGCTTAAAACGACTGCTCTACGTTATCACTGCAAATATTGCAAGTTTTTTTATTGGCGCCAAGTTGATTACCTTGCTGCCAATTTAACCGTGTTTACTCACCCTTAATCCAGGTATCTTCATCTTTTACCCAAGAGGGGTCACTGTATTTAACATGCCCTGTTGAAGCGTTAGGCCTTGCAGACGTGGCATAACGCCTTTTCGATTTTTTGTGCTTGCCAGTTTGTTTTTTTGTCATGTCAAATTCAGTTTCATAAACATTGTCGGGGTTATAGCCCGGCGGCAATTGGTTTGCCTTTTTCTGTTTTTTAGCGATATCTTTAATTGAAAATTGATTTTTGTTCGCGTTGCCAGTAGGCTTACCCTGCATTGTAGCATTTGATTTTTGTACTTTGGAAAAAAACCTATATATAATATTTGCGATAATAATCAGTATTATAATATTTCTCATAGCACCCTCTACTTTTGTTTTGTTTTCATAAACTGGTAACAGGTTTTTACACCATAGCCAGTTGCGCCTCTGTCGTAGTAGCCAAACGCTTTTTCGACATGCGCAATTGGTGCAATGTCAACGTGTATCCAAGGTTTTTCTTCGACGAATTCGCCCAAGAACATACCAGCTGTAATTGTACCAGGATTGCCGGCCGAATTGGTCAAGTCGGCGTCTTTGTGTTTAATCAGTTCTTGGTACTCGCGGAATATTGGCAAACGCCAGACTTTTTCGCCTATTTCTTCAGCGGCTTTGGCATATTCGTCGTAGATGTCGTCATTGTTGGAGACAGCTGCTGCACAGGCATTGCCGAAGCAATAGAGTGCAGCACCGGTAAGTGTCGCAAAGTCGAAAATTGAAACGACTTTTTCTCTTCTAATAATATAGGTAATGGCGTCGATTAATGTCAGGCGACCTTCGGCATCGGTATTGCCGATAAACACGGTCTTGCCGTTCATGGTGTTAATGATATCGCCTGGCAAATAGGCGTCGGGGCCAATTAGGTTTTGACAAGCGGCGACCACTGCTGTGACATTGACATTTAATTTAGCATCGGCAATTGCCTTCATTGCGCCGATCACAGTTGCGGAACCACCCATGTCCATTTTCATGTCAACCATGCCACTGGTTGGCTTAAGTGAATAACCGCCTGCATCGTATGATAGGCCCTTACCAACTAAGCCGTAAATTGGTGCATCTTGGTCAGCACCGCGATAACGCATAACAATTAACTTTAGTGGCTTTTTGGTTGAACCTTGGGCAACTGCTAAATAAGCGTGCATACCTTGTTCGCGTACATAGTCTTCATCAAAAACATCGACTTCGAAACCTGATTCATTGCCGTACTGTTGTGCCATTTCTGCCATTTTGGCCGGTGTCATAATATTGGCTGGTTCATCTACCAAATAGCGTGCTGCCTTTTGTGCTTCTGCCAGTATTAAGCCTTCTGATACAGCGGCGCTGTAGTCGTTGTCGTCCAAAAAGGCAAGTGTTTCAAAGTTATTCTCAAATCGATCAGATTTAAACCAGTCAAACTTATAGCGCGCCAGTTCGGCAAATTCGGCTAAAATCGCATAGCTCTTGTCTTTAGCTAAACTGCCATCTTGCATTTCAATGGTCAGGCTGCTAAATCTTTCGGTATTGACAGCCGCAAATAACTTATGTGCTAAAAAGCGGAGGTCTTCAAATGTAGCTGCTGCTTTTTCTTTGCCCAGTGTACAAATATAAAATGCCTTGCCATCAACGTAAAACTTCTTGACGTCACTGCTGTCGTACTTAAATAGCTTGCGTTCTGTTAAACGCTTTATTTCATCGTTTAATGAAGTTGGTATCAGGGTGGCGCTATCATCTTTGTAGATAATAACCGCCTTTGCTTCGCAGTCGTCTATAGTTTGCTTGCTTTTAAAAATAACGTTCATATTATCCTCTCCATTGTAAAAATAGTGTTTTATTTTAACGCCATAGCCCAAATTATTCACGAACTAGTGTGAATTATCTGGGATTATTATAGCAATAATAAAGGCGTTTAGCAATTGTCTTGCTGGCTAGTATTGTTACATTATTGACCATTTTTAAACAATTATGAAAATTACTGGTCGTATAATCGCGATTACATGTCTATTTAATGATTAATTTGTGTTATACTATGAATAGATAATAAGTATTTAAAAACAAATTGTCATATAAAAAATGATCATAAAAAAGACAGTACGGAGGTAAATATGCCAGTCAAACCATTAGCAGTTGAAGCGCTTACAAGTTGTTGTGACGACAGTACATTTGATTTTGAAACAACCAAAGACTTAACACCTTTACAGGGCTTAATTGCTCAAGAAAAAGCAATGAAAGCAATTGACTTTGGCCTATCTATTAAGCAACGCGGCTATAATGTTTACGTTGCAGGTGGCTGGGGTACAGGGCGCACCAGTTATGTTATGCAAAAGACGCAAAAACAGGCAGTTAATCAGCCAGCGCCCAATGACTGGCTATATGCCTACAACTTTGAAGACAGCCGTCATCCACGGTCAATTTATTTGCCGGCTGGCAAAGGGCGCCAACTTGTTAAACTGATGCGCGATACAATAAAACAATTGCGCAAAAAAATTCACGCCGCATTTTTGTCGAAAGAATACGAAGATAAACGCGCCAAATTGGTACAGGCTTATCAGCAAAAAACAGAGTCTATTTTAGCAGAACTAAATGAAATAGCTAAAAAATACGATTTTAGGTTCAGTGAAAATGAGAAGGGTTTAATTAGCGTTCCCCTAAAAGACGGCGCAGCGATGACAGAAGAAGAATTTAACAAGATGACTGATGAAGAACAAGAGGCAATGCGCAAGCGCACCGAAAAGCTGTCGACAGAAAGTTTACAATATTTTAATCGACTGCGCAGTGAAGAGGAAGCATACCGCAAACAATTGCGCCAATTAGATGGTGAAATGGGCAAACAAGTGGTTGATTTTTACATCGATAAGGTGCAGGCAGAATTTGAAACTAACCCCAGTTTAGAACAGTATTTCAAGGCCTTAAAAAAGGATATTGTCGACAATATAGAAAAATTTAAGGGCAAGTCAGACAATCAGGCGAATAATCCAATGGCGATGTTTATGCAGCAGAATCCAGAAGTCTTTTTCGAGCGTTACCGCCTTAATCTATTTGTCGATAACGCCACTTTAAAGCATGCGCCAATTGTGTTTGAATCAAACCCGACATTTGGCAACTTAATTGGTTCAATCGAATTTTATAATGAAATGGGTGTCTTGAAAACTGACGTTATGCACGTAAAAGCCGGGGCACTGCACATGGCAAACGGTGGTTTTTTAATTTTGCACGTTAAAGATTTAATGGCCAATTATTACGCATGGCGGGCTTTAAAGCGGGCAATGCTCGACAAAAAAATTACAATTGAAAGTATTGATACAGGCGTAGGGCATGCCGCATTAACCACTTTAAAGCCGCAGCCAATTCCACTTGATGTCAAACTAATCATTATTGGCGATGGTTATACTCACTTTTTGTTAAAGCAGTACGACGAAGAATTTAGCAAGTTATTTAAAATAATGGCTGATTTTGATGTTGAAATGACCAAGAACGATGATAATGTCAATAAGTTTGCGCGCTTAATTGCCAAACACTGTGAAGAAAAATCACTAAAACCGTTTGATAAATCAGCCGTTGCCAGAATTGTCAAATTTGCTTCGCGACTGGTTGACGACAAATATAAAATGAGCGCCCACCTCAACAGCATTGTCGATTTGTTAATAGAATCAGATGCCTGGGCCAGTGTTAAGGGCGACGATGTCGTCAGTTTACACCATGTCAATACAGCATTAGAAGAAAAACGCGATCGGTCTAATCAGTACGAAGAAAAAGTGCTTGAATTCTTTGACGACGGCACCTATTTAATTGATGTCGAAGGCGAAAAAGTTGGCGAAATCAATGGTTTGGCAGTGGTTGGCGGCTCGCAGTATACCTTTGGTAAACCCAGTAAAATTACCGTATCAACTTTTAGAGGGCAGGCCGGTATTGTCAATATTGAAAGAGAAGCGCGCACCAGTGGCAAATTGCACGACAAAGGCGTGTTGATTATTTCCGGCTATCTCGGCTATATGTATGCACAAGATAAGCCGCTCAGTTTAACAGCTACCATTGTCTTTGAGCAACTATATTCAGGTGTCGATGGCGATTCTGCTTCATCTACTGAATTATACGCAATACTGTCGTCGCTGTCGGGCATACCAATAAAACAGAGCATTGCCGTTACCGGTTCGGTTAACCAGCGCGGTGATATTCAGCCGATTGGTGGCGTTAACGAAAAAATTGAAGGGTTTTATCACGTTTGTCGCCTTAAGGGCTTAACCGGTGAACAAGGCGTGATGATTCCGCATCAAAACGTTAAGAACTTAATGTTATCGGAAGATGTCGTCGAAGCAGTTCGCGCTGGCATGTTCCACATTTATCCAATAAAGACAATTGACGAAGGCATCGAGGTGCTAATGGGTCAAAGAGCTGGCAAGCGCAACAAATCGGGCGGTTTTACCAAAAATAGCATTCACTATAAAGTCAATCGCAAAATTAAGCAGTTGGCAGAATCACTCAGCGATAAAGAAGCCAAATAGTCAAGTAGGAGATTAACATGATCAGCACAGTTGTTCCGGCAACGCTAAATAAATCTAAGGATAAACTGGTTATTATCGATCAAACCGAACTACCCAATCGCGAAGTATTTATTGAATTGGATAGTGCCGAAACTATTTTTGAGGCGATCAAAAAACTGCGCGTCAGAGGGGCGCCTGCCATTGGCATAGCAGCTGCCTTTGGGCTTTATGTTTGCGTTAATCAGTCAGCCGCAAACAATTATATTGATTTTAAGAATGAATTTGTCAAAGTGCGCGATTATTTGGCGACGTCGCGGCCAACCGCCGTCAATTTATTTTGGGCGCTCGACCGCATGACAAGTTGTTTAGAAAAACACGCCAATCAACCAGTTGAACAAATTAAAGCGGCGCTGTTAAAAGAAAGCGAAGCAATTTTAAGCGAAGACCAAGCCATGGGCATGGCGATTGGTCGACACGGCTTGACGTTGTTAAAGCCCAACATGGGCTTATTGACGCATTGTAACGCCGGCGGCATTGCCACATCGGGTTATGGTACGGCCTTAGCGCCGATGTACGTTGGCCATGAACAAGATTATAATTTTAAAGTGTTTGCCGATGAAACCAGACCACTTTTACAAGGCTCGCGCTTAACTGCTTATGAACTAGACAAAGCGGGCGTTGACGTAACTGTTATTTGTGACAATATGGTTTCGCAAGTCATGAAAGAAGGCAAGATAGATGCTGTTTTGGTCGGCTGCGATCGCGTTGCCGCCAATGGCGACGCCGCCAATAAAATTGGTACATCGGGCGTTGCTATTTTGGCAAAAGAGTACGGCATTCCGTTTTATGTGCTGGGGCCGACTTCGACGATTGACCTTGCCGCTAAAACTGGCGCTGATATTGAAATTGAACTGCGCGACCCAGAAGAAATTGGCAATAGCTTTGGCCGCCGCACAGCACCACTTGGCGTCAAAGCCTATAACCCGGCTTTTGATGTGACAGATGCAGCCTATATTACGGCGATTATTACCGAAAAAGGCGTAATTAAGCCACCATTTGAAGCTGGTATTGCAAAATTATTTGATAAGTAGGGTGGTTATGTGAAATTTGAAATTGAAATTAGAAAACGCATTTGCGAAATTGGCCAGCATTTATACGACAAGGGTTTTGTCGTTGCCAACGACGGCAACATTTCAGCCAGATTAGACGATAGTCGCATTATTATTACGCCGACCGGTGTAAGTAAGGGCGGCATGTCGCCACAATCGCTTATTGTAATTGATTATGAGGGCAATGCGCTAGAAGGCGATTGCCAGCCGTCTTCAGAGGCGAAAATGCACTTGGCGATTTATCGGGCGCGCCCTGATGTTGGTGCTGTCGTGCATGCGCATCCACCGGTTTCGACAGCTTTTGCAGTGGCGCGCAAGCCAATGATTAAGCCAATTATTGCCGAAACCATTGTCACGGTTGGCGAGGTGCCTGTGGCACCCTATGCACTAACTGGGACAAATCAGGTGGTGGCTGCAATTGAGCCCTTTTTAAAAGATTACAATGCGTTATTGTTGGCAAATCACGGCCTAGTTACTTGGGGCAAAGACTTACAACAGGCCTTTTTTAGGCATGAATCGGTTGAGCATTACGGAAAAATTATGCTATTCAGCCAACAAATTGGTGGCGCGGTCGAATTAAATCAATCGCAAATTGATGATTTAGTTAAATTGCGTCAAAAATTAGACGGTACTAAAGTTTAGTTTTAGAGAGGAATTACAAGAAATGAAGTTAAACAAGTTAACGGCTTTAATTTTAGCGCTTATGCTATTATTGTCGGCTTGTCAAAATTCAGCGCAAAATGCTGAACAATCAACTACACCGCAAACGAGGGCAGTTCAAACATCTGATTCAATTGACAGTACAACCGTTCCACAGACAACCGAGGCGCAGGTTGCGCCGGCCAAACAAGAGATAAGCTATGCCGAAAAACAGGTTTACAACGAAGTGTATGACAACGAGGTGCAAACGCTTAATTACTTGGTGACGGCGACGACACTTGAAATTGGCTTGGCTGCAAATTTTATTGATACATTGGTCGATTACAATTGTTATGGGCAGTTGATACCCAGTTTGGCCGAAAGTTGGTCTTGTTCAGACGATGGTTTGGTATGGACCTTTAAGTTGCGAGAAGGTGTCAACTGGTATACTTGGGATGGCCAAGTATATGCCGAAACCGTCGCGCAAGACTTTGTCGACGCATTAAAGTATTCATTTAATCCGCAAAATCAATCAAAGACCGCCAATATTGCCTATGAAGCCATAAAAAATGGCGAAGCCTATTACAAGGGTAGAATAAAAAACTTTGATGAAGTTGGCGTTAAGGCACTTGACAAATACACATTAGAGTATACCTTAGAAGAACCGGTTCCCTATTTCGAATCGATGTTGACCTATGCGTCGTTTTTTCCAGTTAACGGTAAATTTTTGGCAGAGCAAGGCGCCGCCTTTGGCACGACAAAACAGTCGCTACTCTATAATGGCGCCTATCTATTAAGCGATTTTGTACCACAAGAAAAGCGAATATTAACTGCTAATCAAAACTATTGGGACAAAACAAATGTTCATATTGAAGCGATCAATTACAAATACAATGAGGCGGCAGCCAAAGTTGCACAAGATTTATTTCTAAAAGGTGAAATTTCGCAATTGCGCATTGGTGTCGATTTAATAGATGAGTGGATGCAAAATGAAGAATTAAAACAACAGGTGAGACCGGCGACGGGCAGCTACTATACGTATTGCTATGCGCTTAATTTTGATCCGCAGTATGATGAGGCATTTGCGCCTGAACAGTGGCGCATTGCTGTTAACAATCTCAATTTTAGAAAGGCATTTTTCTATGGTTTTGACAGGTTGGCGGCACTCACGGTAGATGAGCCCTATACGCCTGATAACAGACTTAACAACACTATAACGCCCGAAGCGTTTGTTGCCGCCAATGGCGTAGACTATACGCATTTAGGTGAATTGGATAATTACGCGCGCGATATGAAATTTGATCAGTCGCTGGCGAAAACTTATATGGATAACGCAGTACAAGAACTGGGCGACAAGATAGATTGGCCAATCAAAGTAGTTATGCCTTATAATCCCAGTAGTCCCAATAACTTGCTCAAGGCACAGGTAATTGAACAACAACTGGAAAACTTATTTGGCAAAGAAATAGTCGATCTTTATCTTATGCCTTACCCGCCATCAGGTTTTTTAACAAGCACCAGAAGAGCAGGTAAGTATTCGCTCATGGAAGTCAATTGGGGCCCCGATTACGCCGACCCACACACTTTTACTGAAATGTTTATTGATAGCAACTACAATTTTCCCGAATTGACGACAGAAGTGGATAAAAACGGCAAAAATAAATATGATGTGTATCTCAATATGGTAAATTCGGCTTCAGCTGAGAAAGTCAATTTGTCTAAGCGCTACGAATTATATGCTGATGCCGAAAGTTATTTGCTGGACAACGCTTGGGTTATTCCCTACAGAACGGGCGGCGGTGGCTATGTCGCTTCGCTGCTCAACCCGTTTGAGCAACCGTTTGCACCTTTTGGTGTGGCGACACAGCGTTGGAAAGGCATGCATATTTTATCGCGACCGATGAGTGCCGAACAGTTTGAACAGCAAAAAAAACTATGGGAAGCGGCTAGAGAATAGCCTGCGCCCCAAGATATACGTGCCGCTATAGCTGTGCTAACCACTGAGTGACATCAGCAATCATTTTATTGACCTCGTGGTGGTTGGTACAACCGGCGGTTTTTTTATTGTCAATGGTCTGTTCGTACTTAATTTTTTCGTAAATGCTTTCGTCGACAATTGCACTATCGCAATAGGCATTTAGTTCATCGAGCTTTAGTTCAAATAACTCTTTTTTATTGGCAATGGCATGGGCGACCAGTTTGCCGACAATGTGATGTGCATCGCGAAAGGGCACGCCCTTCATCACTAGGTAATCGGCAAAAAATGTGGCGTTAGAATAACTGTAGCGCAACGCCGCCTTCATTTGATCGGCGTGGAATGTTGTCGTCTTTAGCATTTCCGGCATTACCATTAGTATTTGCCTGCTGTCGCAGTAGGTTTGATAAACCAATCTTTTGTCTTCTTGTAAATCTTTATTATAAGACATCGGTATGCCTTTTAGCAGGCCGTTCAAACTGTTGAGGCGCCCGTTGATAACAGCAGCTTTACCCCTGATTAGTTCCAGCGCATCGGGGTTCTTTTTTTGTGGCATTAAACTGCTACCCGAACTAAAGGCGTCTGAAAGTGTGATGTATTGGTAGTTAGACGACTGCCAAATGATAAAATCTTCACTTAACTGGCTAAGATGTGTCGCAACTAATGTATTGAAGTAAAGATAATCGGCAACGTAGTCGCGCTCGCTGATCGCATCCATAGCATTTGGACATATTGCAGCGAAGCCCAGTTCACTTTGGGTCAGTTCACGTGACAGTTCATAATTTGTGCCGGCGATTGCACCTGAACCCAGTGGACATTTGTCCATATGCTTTAAAAAATCGCAGCCTTTAGCATAGTCGCGTTTAAGTTTATAGACGTAGGCCATAAAGTAAAATGCCAAGCTAATCGGCTGAGCAATTTGCAAATGCGTACAGCCCGGCATAATGGTGTCGACATGCTGCTCGGCTAATTCAACCAGTGTTGCGATTAGTACTGCCAATTCATTTAAGTGTTTGGCGTAGGCGTCTTTTAACCACAGTTTTAGCGTTGTTGCAACTTGGTCGTTGCGACTGCGGCCGGTGTGTAATTTTTTACCGGCATCGCCTATTTTTTCGGTCAATAGGCGCTCAATCCACATGTGCACGTCTTCGTCGCAACTCTGCGGCGTTAAATTATTCTGCAAAAACTGTTCTTTTAAGTCGGCGAGGCCGCTTGTAATCGCCTGATGGGCCTCGTCGTCAATAATGCCGGCCTGTAATAGACAGTTGGCATGTGCTTGGCTGGTTCTGACATCCCAAACTGCTAAAAAAATGTCGTCGTGTATTGAATAGTTAATTTCTTTAAAAGCATCATGCTGCGCTTCTTTAAAGCGACCACTCCACATTGTCTTTTCCATTTAAACCGCCTTAATTTCAATCAGTTTCATTGCATCCTCTTCATCGAGCATGCTGTGTTTCTTGCCATAATATTGCATTGACAAACTGTATAAATTAATAAACCCAGTTGCGTCAGATTGGTCGTAGACGTCATCTTCGTTAAATGTGACCAGTTCTTCATCGTACAAACTATAGGGTGAATCGGCCGACAGGGTGCGTACGTTACCGCTTTGCAGTTGCACATCAACCGTACCAGTGACGTATTTTTGGGTTTCGTCGACAAAGGCATCTAGTGCAAATTTAAGCGCTGAAAACCATTGGCCATTATATAGTAAATCAGCGTATTCGAGGGCGATTTTTTGCTTGAAGTGCAATGTTGCCTTATCGAGTACTAATTTTTCTAACACCTTGTGTGCATGATAGAGTACAGTGCCGCCCGGTGTTTCATAAACGCCACGCGATTTCATGCCAATCAGTCGATTTTCGACAATGTCGACCACGCCGACGCCGCATTTGCCAGCAATGTCATTTAATGAGCTGACAATTTCGACAGAGGGCATTTTTTTATTGTTAATTGCCACCGGTATACCTTTTTCAAAAGTAATCGATAACTTTTCAATTTTGGGGTTTGCACCAATTGGCTGACATTTCCAATATATTGAAGTGTCGTGTGCGTTTTGTGGGCATTCAAGGTCGGCACCTTCGTGACTGATGTGCCACAAATTATCATCGCGACTGTAATTTTTTTCTTTGCTAACCGGTATTGGTATATTGTGTTTTTCAGCGTAATTAATCAGCGCGTCACGCGAATTTAAGTTCCAAATACGCCAGGGTGCAACAATGTCAATATCGGGCATGAGCGCTTTTATTGAGGCTTCAAAGCGCACTTGGTCGTTGCCTTTGCCGGTGGCGCCGTGGGCGATAGCCGAAGCATTTTCAGCCTTGGCGACACTGACTAAAATTTTAGCGATTAACGGCCTAGCATAGGCGGTTCCCAGTAAGTAGTCATCTTCGTAAATAGCACCGGCTTTTAAGCCCTTAAAGACATAGTCTTCAATAAAACTATCACGCGCGTCGATTACCATAACACTACTGGCACCAGTGTTCATTGCCTTTTGTTTTAGTGCGTCAAAATCTTCTTTTTGACCGACGTTAACACAGACTGCAATCACTTGGTAATTGAGTTCTTCTTTTAACCACTTGAGAATAATTGATGTGTCGAGGCCGCCCGAATAGGCGAGTACAATTTTTTTGTTCGGCTTCATAATAGATCCTTTCTTGGTTTAGATAATAAAAATGCGCTCATATTATTGAGCGCTTTTACGAGGGTTTTCTCTTACACTAAACGAAAGTGTTTAATAATGTTAAACGATTTTGCGTCTCAATAATGTCAAAACATATGAACGTTAAGCGATCTCCTGCGGCGGCGGAGATTATTGAAACGGCGTCTGAAATTAGGTGCAACAAGCTGATCGCACAGATTGCTAGCGATTTGAGCGCTTGTTTTAATAATTAATAAATAGTCCTTTTCTTTCATAATTACACCTCTTTCACAACATTATAAAAGCAAACGCAAGAAAATGCAAGCCCTAAAATATATTTTTTTGAATTTTTTTGTATCTTTATATTTTTAAAAGTAAAATTGCCATCATTTTGGTATAATATTTAGTAACATAACATATAGTATTAAAACGCATATCAGGAGCATTTTATGCATTTAGCAAAGCCGACAATTTCATTTGTTCACATCAGCGATTTACACTTGGGATTAAAGTTTGAAAACGCGTCTTTTTCGCTTGCCAAAGGCGAACAGAGAAGGCGTGAGCTGGTCGAGACGCTCTACCGAGTGATTGACTATATTGCAGTGCACGAGATAGATTTTTTGTTTATGACTGGTGACGCCTTTGAAAGTAGCTATATTCGGGCAATTGACTTGGCTGATATCAACTATAATTTTGCCAGAATTGCCGATTGTCACATTGTGATAATCGCTGGCAATCACGACCCGCTATCGAATAGTAAACTATACGAAAAAATGGCATGGCGCGACAATGTTCACATTATCAAAGAAGAATTCGAGCCACTTGTCTTTGCAGATAAAAAGTGTACAGTGCGTGGCAATGTCTTTGTCAATGAAATAAAGGCGCCGCTTGACTTTTCCAAAATTGGTATGCCAGCGGCTGGTTATCATAATATTCTGTTATTGCACGGCAATGTCTTTAACGATGATCATTATTGTTACATTGACAGGCAAAAACTATTGGCGTTAGACTACGATTACATCGGTTTGGGGCATATTCACAAGCCGCAGTTTATTGCCGACCATATTGCTTATGCCGGTTCATTAGAACCGCTCGACTTTGGCGAACTGGGCGAGCACGGCTTTGTTTTGGGTGAACTGGGCGCAACCAATAGATTTCAGTTTGTGCCGTTTAGCAAGCGCAAATTTAGCAAGCTAGACATTGTGGTTGAACCCGACGATGTTCTGACGTCAGTTATCCAAAAAATTAATGCCCAGTGCAATGGCCTTGAAAGCGATTTTATCAGAATAGTATTTAGTGGTTACCGCAACTATGACTTGCGGCTTGATGTGCCAACTTTAGCTCCGCAATTAGCGCTCTATTACTTTGAAGTGGTCGATCAAACAAAAATAGACATCGCTATTGACCAGATTATCAGTGAAAATAAAAATGGTTTTATTGCCGAATACGTCAATAGTTTTAGCGAACAAGAGCTAACTGACGAACTACATAAATTAGCTTATCAAATGGGTGTCATGATGTTATATGAGGAGCAAACCGACTATGAAGATTAATCAATTGTTTATTAAGGGGTTTGGCCGCTTAACTGATTTGCAAATTGATTTTGCCCCACATATTAACATTATTTACGGCGAAAACGAGAAGGGTAAATCGACACTTCATCGCTTTATCGAGCACATGTTTTATCATCCCTATAAAACTGGCTACAAAAAACGGCAACTAACCGAAGTGTTAAAGCGGTATAAGCCATGGGGCAGGGCTAACTTTAGCGGTACGTTGACAATAACAGATGATGTCGTGCGCACTATAGAAAAAGACTTTAGCAGTAAATACCCCAAGGTGAGCATTTACGATGATGCCGGCAATGAAATATCGTCGCAATATCAATTGGACGATGTTTATCGCGAACCGCAATTTGGACAACGACACTTTGGTTTAAGTAAGGTAATGTTTAAAAACACCGTTTCGATTAGTCAAATTGATAAACACGCTGATAGAGAAGCGGCAACTGAAATAAAAAAATATGTCGGCAATATTGAAAAGACAAAAGATGCTACAATATCGGTACAAGCCGTTCAAGAGAGAATAAAAGCCGAAAAAGAACGGATTGGTCGTAAGACCAAAAAGCAAAGCCCGTACGGCAAGCGTGAAGTGCGCTTAGCAGAACTGGCAGAAATGCGCAAACGAGCAGCACAAAATGAGGCTGAAATTGCACATTTACAGGGGCTTGCGCAGCAGTTAAGGCGCCAAAACGACCAAGCAAAACAACGATTAGAGCAGTTAAATGGGCAATTGCAAGCGATTGATAAGCTAGAAGACAATCAGTTAAAGCAGAAAGCCGATAGACTTGTCGAACAAATTGAAGGGCATCGGGCAGATATTAAGGCGCTTGAGCAATACGCTGCCTTCAACTATGATAGAGTGCGTAAATTAAATAGCTTAAAGTCCGATTTAGATAGAGCGCAACAGCTGCAGCAAAATGCGTTACATGAGCGCGATAGAATACGTACGGCGTACGATCAGATAAGCGATGTCGTCACAAACGGCGAGGCGCTTGCTACATTAAAGCGTGACAGCGCCATAATAAGTGACGATTGCGCAAGGTTAAGCGATTTAGAAGCCAAGTGTGTTGCCTTGCAAAGTGAAATTAGTTTACTTAGTACGCAGCGCAGTGCGCGACCGGTCGTTAAGGGCATGACGACGCCATTTTTATTTATTGCGCTATTGTTGGCAACGCTTATCGCCGCGGGGTTGGCACAAATTAATTTTTATCTGGCGCTGGGCGCATTTTTATTGATGATCGCACTGATTGGCTTTTACTGGCAAGACAGACGTAAAGCGGTGCAACAAGCATTGGCGGAAAAGGTCGACTACAATGCAAAAATTGACCAGTTACAAGGCACTCTAGAGCAAAATAGAGCAGCTATCAACGCCATTTTAAAACAGTATCGCGTTGCTGATAGCAGTCAGTTAAATAGCAAAGCTGAAGAGCTTAAAAGTGCCATTTTGTTAGCCGCAGTACAGCGGGCTGACATGGCGAAGCAAGCTGAGCAAAAAGCAAACTTAGCAATACAGCTAAGCGCAGCAGAGCGGGAACTAAAAGATGCCGAAAGTGCACTCGCGCTTTTAAACGAAACTAAATCGAAATATTTTGCCGAACTGGACATAGATTCATTCAATCAAATCGATGCGCTGCATCAGCACTATCGTCAACTCGAAGACGTAAAACGGCAAAGCGATCACTTAAATCAGCTCTTAAAAGAAACATTGGCTGGTCGCGACTACAACACACTACAAATTGAAGATGTTGCCGAAGACGTGGCATTAGAAGATAAACAGCAACTGTTAATTGAGCGACAAAAGGTCAATGTTCAATTTATCGAAAAGCGCAAAGAGGGCGAGCAACTTGCTGCACAAATTGCCGCCTTAGAAAGCCGTACGCGCAGCATACAATCGATTGAAGAAGAAATAGAACTGCTTCAAAGACAGCGTGAAGCAGACGATAAACGCCTAAGAGTTTTCGATATTATCGCCAGCAAAATTGAACTGTCAATTGACAATTTGCAAAAAACTGTCATGCCCGAAGTCAATAAAACGATAAGAGATATTGTCAATCGGGTGACTGACGGCAAGTATGATGATGTTAAAGTAAATGGTGAACTTGGCGTTTTTGTAATCGATAAAGCGAATAATATTACTGTACCGCTTGAACAACTAAGTGCTGGTACAATCGATTTACTGTATATTGGGTTGCGCATTGGCATGGCAGATTTATTAAATGACAATAAAAATATACCGTTGTTTTTTGATGATACCTTTGCTCAAATCGACAATAGAAGGTTGACAAATTTATTGGCGTATTTGGCGACCTTGGAACGACAGATATTGATTTTTACCTGTCATCAAAGAGAGGGGCAGATATTAGACGCGCTAAATGTGCCGTATCATAAGATTGAGTTGTAAAAGACGAAGCGCTATGCGATGATTGGCCAAACGCTCTGACCCGAACAGCAAGTGCACTACGTGCACACCCGCTGACTATCGTCAGCTCAGCTATTGATGCAGCTATGATCACAGCGCTAAAAAATCGCTACGCGTCGTGGCCTAACGCTCTGACCCGAACAGCAAGTGCACTAC
>PDWI01001742.1_pt1 | contig 33883 bp, 28 predicted proteins | sample 1430891 | NCBI WGS metagenome assembly PDWI01 (sample SAMN01162508, study PRJNA174530) | Oral metagenome, whole genome shotgun sequencing project. | biome: Marine environment; feature: Marine mammal; material: Swab sample of the gingival sulcus; isolation source: swab sample of gingival sulcus... | reverse complement strand
GAAAATTGATGATATTGATAAATTATTTTTCTATTTTTCTATTTTTCTTGGATTATAAATGGATAAAAATGTGTCCAAAATTAAACTATTTGACTGTATTATAACTTAGACAATGCAAACAAACACCATTTGCAGGCGATAAAAAGCTGATGGACACCCATCTTAAAAAGTGAGCGATAGCCGCGCCAAAAACAAACCAGCGTAAGACGTGCGCCCTACGCTGGTTCTCTTAGGCTATAAGCGCCTTATCCTGCCGGCGACCGAACGCCGAGCACTACAGCTATTTAATTTCCAATTTCTGACGGTTTTCTTTATTTTTCTTCGGTAGTACCAATTTCAAAATGCCATTTTCATAGCTCGCCTTGGCCTTATCAACATTGACATTGCTAGGCAACTGGAAGCTGCGAGAAACCGAGCCGTAGTAACGCTCACTCCGCAAGTTTTTGTTACCTTCTTTATGCTCGTCGTGCTGCTCAATTTCGGCACTAATAGTCACGGTATTATCCGTTACCGATAGGTCAATATCTTCCTTGGCGACGCCCGGAATTTCGGCGTAAACGTAGAACTTGTCGTCTCTTTCATTCACGTCAATCTTAATTTCTCCTGCGGCAGGCAAGCCGTCACCGTGAAGTGGACGCATAAACAAGGCCGGCGTGACTTCGTTAAATAATTCATCGAAAAGCGAGTGGCGAGTAGGTAGGTTTTTCATGGTGTTCACCTTTTGGGTTGGTTTTGTAAAAGCCCCTTGGGGCACTACGATAGATAGTGGCAACGCGCTAAAAATCAAGTGCTCACGGAATAAATTATGCGATTATTTTTTGGTAATTAGGGTACAGTGTGAGACGCCCCGTTATCTGTCCGCAGGGGGGCAACGCAGTGAAACCCACCGTCCGCAAGCTGTGTTTTTGATATCCCCAAATATCAACTGCCGGCTTTAGATTTATCTGCTACAATAACCGTGTGTTATGTAGTGGTACAATCAGGCTAAAAATGAGTAAAAAATTAATCCGTTTCGACTGGGCAATCAAAAGGCTACTCAGAAACAAAGCTAACTTTGTCGTTTTAGAGGGCTTTTTAAGCGAGTTGTTGTTTGAAGACATTAAAATAAAACAAATTTTAGAGAGCGAAAGCAATCAACAATACGAAAGCGATAAATTCAATCGCCTAGATATTCTGACAGAAAATGCTAACCAAGAGTTAATCGTTATTGAAATTCAAACCACTTACGAGATTGATTATTTTCACCGCATGGCCTACGGCACATCTAAGGTAATATCCGAAAACTTGGAAAAAGGCCAACGCTATGCCGAAGTGAAAAAAGTCATTTCCGTTAATATTGTCTTTTTCGATTTGGGGCAAGGCGAAGACTATATTTACAAAGGCAAAACCGATTTTAAAGGCATTCACAACCAAGATACTTTGAGTTTATCTGAGGCGCAAAAAAAGACTTTCTTAAAAGAAAACGTCTCAGATATTTTCCCCGAATATTATTTATTAAAAGTCAATCAGTTTAATGACGTCGCCAAAAACACCTTGGACGAATGGATTTACTTCTTAAAAAATGACGAAGTCAAAGACGACTTCAAAGCCAAAGGCTTAAAAGAAGCCAACGACGTGTTAGATATTATGCGCTTGGAGGAAAAAGAGCGCTACGGCTACAATCGCTATTTAGACAGTTTGCACTTGAAAGCTAGTGAGGCCTTTTCGCTAGAAAAATTGGCCGAATTTAACAAAACGCTTGAACTTGCCAAGAATTTTCTAAAAAATGGCGCATCAATAGAATTGGTTGTTAATTCAACGCACCTAACAACCAAAGAAGTAGAAGAAATAAAAAGAGAATTAGAAAAAAATGAGTAAGAAAAATGACGAAGTCAAAGACGACTTTAAAGCCAAAGGCTTAAAAGAAGCCAATGACGTATTAGATATTATGCGCTTAGAGGAAAAAGAGCGCTACGGCTACAATCGCTATTTAGACAGCTTGCATTTGAAGGCTAGTGAGGCTTTTTCACTAGAAAAACTGGCCGAATTTGAAGTGCGCGAAGATGAAAAAACGCTTATTGCCAAAAATATGCTTAAAGCCGGATTGGAAAACCGCATTATTGCTGAAACAACGGGCTTATCAATTGAAAAAATAGAGGCATTGAAAAATCTTCGCACGCCGTAATGCCGTAGGGTGGGAGCAGCGTAGCGTAACCCACCGTTCGCAGGTGTTTAATTTTCAATTTCAGCTTTAATTTGCAAAGCTAACAAAGGCATATTACAATTATCGGCCACCTCACAACTAAAAACCAACACCGACGACATGTTAACATTACAATTGCCCCATGAGGCGGAAAATCAATTATCTCAACTTGCTAGAAGCACGGGAAAATCAACCAGTGAGTACATCAAGGAAACCTTGCTAAAGCATTTAGCCACCACCGCCCAACCTCACAATCCTAAACAGCAAGAAATTGATGATTGGGTGCAACGTCATTACGGCATGGTTAAAGTTAATACAAGTGGGCAACATTTTGATTTAATGAATTTTGATGCAATGCCGTAAACTTCGTAGGGTGGGTACAGCGTAGCGCAACCCACCGTTCGTAGGTGTTTAATTTTCTATTAAATTTTAAATCCTTGTAGCCGGTGGGTCATGTTTACCAATTCACTCATTTTCACCCCGTTAGTAGTGGCATGGAAGAATGGCATTAGCAGTCGCCAAGTTCCGCAAGTAAGTTACACATGGTTTCGGTTAAAGGAATGCCCGTCTCGGTTTCTAACCACAAGTATTGTCCAAAAGGATTATTTTCTAAAAATACATAATCATTGTTAGGAGTGACTATAAAATCCATTGCGCCATAAATAAGCTGCTGTTCTTTCAAAAAATTGAAACAAAAACTTTCTATTTTAGGTGGTAACGTAAAGACACTATGAGGGTTTAAATGAGTATATAGTCGCCAGTCTATTTTCGTCTTTTCATTTTTTTGTGAATCTATTCGGACAGCAAAAATCTGTTTCCCAATTACTGTTACCCTTAATTCAAAGGCTTTAGGAATGTATTCTTGAAACTGTGTTGGTGTTAACGCTATGCTATCGCAGAAATTATCAAATTCATATTTATTGATTAACCTTGCAGGTATTCCTTGACTAATGCCGTTGATTGTTACATTTCCTGTATAAATAGTTTTAATCAAAATTTGTTTATTACCGCACGCTATAAAAAATTCTCTTGCTTGTTGGGGAACTGTTGTAATTAATGTTTTTGGTGTTCTAACGCCTAACTTCTGAGCTAATAGCAATTGTTGAAATTTACTTTTACATCGCTCGGCAACAAATGGATTATTAACCCAAGTAATATTTGGCAAAGAATAAAGTATATTTATAAAGGCTTTTCCCTCTGAAGAGACAAAATTGTAATCATCTTTTTCCAACTCACGAAGCAACAAAAAATCAAATTTTGGCTTTCTAAACCACGCAACTTTCAATTTACTAAGGTTTAATTCTCGTCCCACTTCGTCACAAATTGTTCCGTCCCATATTCCGTTTGTATTAAAAATATTTATCTTATATTTCAAAAGTAAATCTTCTGTATTCAACCTAAAAACATCAATGTTATTGCTCGAAAACTTTCTAATCGCTTCATCTGCGTGAATGTCTTGTTTATTTGTAAAAATCAAAATCATAACACGACACCTACCTAATATTGTCGTTGGTTAAAAAACGTAATAATCCTAAAATGGTATTATCCTAAAAAAGAATTTAAATATTGGTTCTAAAAGCCATATTACAGATTAAATTCTTTTGAAAACAATTCATAAAATAAGATATAAAAAACTTATTCAAGCATTAGTTGACACCCGTAAGCAAATGAATATGACACAGCAACAGGTAGCAGAGGTGCTAAGAAAACCTCAGTCTTACATTGCTAAAATTGAAAAGTGTGAGCGAAAATTAGATATATTAGAGTTTATAGAACTATGTGAAGCACTACAGATAACAGCTTCAACATTAATTCAAAAAATAGAATGAATGTTGTTGAAGCCCCCCGTGGAAAAATTTCCAAAGGGGGATTTTAATCCCAAAACAGTTGATACTAAATTTCTACTGCTTACAAAATAGTAATTAAGTATCGCACTGTTCGGTGTCACCACCAAAAACACCTGTTCCACGGTATGTAAGCGAAGTGCCTGCATAAATTGGAATGCTTGATGTCTGACTGTGTGGGTCGTAAGAATCATTGAGTCTCTGCGAATCAAGGTGTGCTTTTTGGTATAACCCACTATCCAAATCCTCCACAAAATGTAAAACAAAAGGAAGCGAGATGTTTTGCTTGTGTGTTGCTTTCATTATATTTCTCCAATACCCCTCTCTTGATTAAAAATAGCAAAAACGACGAGGGAAAGCGCTTACGCTAATTTTGAATCGATAGTATTTTGAAAAGTCTGATAGCTAAATCCAATATATTTCATACTTAGTTAAACCCAGCCAAACCACTATCAATTATCCTGTTTTGGTATTATCCTAAAAGAGGATAAAAATATCAAGAAAAAATTCATAGATGTTTTATTTCCTTTGAAAACTATATACCAAACAAGATACAAGAAAGTTATCATGGCGCTTGTAAATGCTCGTAAGCAAGCAGGTATAACTCAACAACGTCTGGCGAATGCGTTAGAAAAACCACAGTCTTATATTGCTAAGATTGAAAAGTGTGAGCGTAGGTTAGACGTATTAGAATTTATTGAGTGGTGTGAGGCATTAAGATTAAAACCTGCTGATATAATTAAAATAATTACCTACGCGAAAGACAAAAATTAGCCAACTAAATATCCAAAGATTTTTCCACCCAAAACACTCGCCGCCAAAACCGCTTCACATCATAAAAAATCCCATATAAAATCGGCACTAAAATCAGCGTAATGGCCGTGGCGAACAAAATGCCAAAGCCCAACGAAATCGCCATAGGAATTAAAAATTGCGCTTGAAACGAGGTCTCAAACAAAATCGGCATCAGGCCGGTAAAGGTCGTGACCGACGTTAAAATAATCGGCCGAAAACGGTGTAGGCCGGTGTATTGAATGGCTTCAAAGACGCTTTTGCCCTCTTGCCGCTGTTGCCCAATGGTCGAAATAAACAGCAACGAATCGTTGACCACCACCCCCGACAAAGCAATCACCCCAAACATGCCGACCATAGAAAAATCGCGCCCCAACAACAAATGCCCGACAATCGCCCCGATAATACCAAAGGGAATCACCGACATAATAATCACCGGCTGTGAATAAGACTTCAACGCCACCGCCAACAGCACGTAAATCATTAACAAACTCAACACGAAGCCGACTTTCATACTGGCGTCGGATTTAGCGCCTTCTCTGGCCTCGCCACCCAAGCGCACTTCCACGCCATACTGCTGCGCCAAGGCATTGAGAAAGCCGCTAGACTGCAAATCCGCCACCACGGCATCGGAACTGGTGATGTGGCGCTCGACATCGGCGTAAACCGACACCACGCGTTGCAGGTCTAAGTGCATGATGCGATTTGGAGAACTGGCATAAGACAAACGCGCCACGGCGTGAATGGGAATCGACTGGCCGGTCGCGGTCGTGAGGTGGAAATTTTCCAAGTCGGCCAGACTCTGGCGCTGGCGTTTGGGGTAGCGTACCATGACGCGGATTTCGTCACTGCCGCGCTGTAGGCGCTCGGCTTGCACACCGTAAAACGCCGACCGCACGGCGCGCGCCAATTGGGTGTGGGTGATGCCGTAGCTGTTGGCTTCCGGCTTCATGTCGATGTGGATTTCTTTGCCGATGCTGTCTTCGCTGTTGTAAATATCGGTGACGCCGGCGGTGCTCGCTAATTCGGCCATAAGCGCTTGCGCGGCGGCGGTCTGGTCTTTCGGTTCGCCACCCAGTAACTGAATGTCGATGTCGGCGCGCGAAAAGCGCTGTTTGGCGACAAAACTCACCGTTTTTGCGCCGGCAATGCGGCCTAAAACCTCTCGCCAACGGTTGGCAATGGCTTGAGCGCCCAAGGTGCGGCTATCGGAACCGGCCAAACCGGCATGCACGGAAAATTGCGTGTCGTTTTTGTTGTTGACGGCGATGTGGGTGATATTGGGCGCGGTGCTGCCGGCCTCGGTCATCAGTTGTTCATCGGCGCGGCGCAGGGCTTTAGCGGCTTTGCGCGCCCAAGCAATGGTGGTGTCCACGTCAATGTTGTTGTCCATGGTGACGCTGAGTGAGATGCTTTGCGCCTCGACATGCGGAAAGCGCGAGACTTTCAGAATGCCGCCAATCACCGTGCCAATCGCTAGGATAAACAAAGCGATAAACGTCACCAAGGTAAAATAGCGAAAGCGCAACGTCCACGTCAACACCGGCAAATAAGCGTGTTGGACCAAGGCTTCTAAACCGTGTGATAGCGCCAATTGCAGACGCACCCACGGATTGCGCGAGCGGTCTTCGCGCAAGGCCACGCGCGTGTGGTGCAGGTGCGAGGGCAAAATCAGTTTGGATTCCAACAGCGAAAACAACAGGCAAAAAATCACCACCCAGCCGATTTGCCCCAAAATATCGCCCATGCCGCCGGCCACTTGCGTGAGGGGCAAAAACGCCACCACCGTGGTCAAGACGCCAAAAGTCGCCGCCGTGGACACGCGCGCCGTACCGCGCAAGGTGGCTTCGGGGGCGTTTTGGGTGCGCTTTTTCCACGTATAAATGCTCTCGCCAATGACAATGGCATCGTCAACCACGATGCCCAAGACGATGATAAAGCCGAATAACGTAATCAAATTGATGCTCAAATTCATCGCGCCCATAGCCAACAACGCGCCGGCAAACGACACCGGAATGCCCAACACCACCCAAAACGCCAAGCGAAAATTGACAAACAGCGTCAACAGCAAAAACACCAACAACACGCCGGAGGTGGCGTTGCGCAGAAATAAGTTGATGCGGTCGCGGACGTGGACGACATTGTTGTTCCACATGGTGGTGGTGATGCCGGCCGGCAAGGTGTTTTTGAAGTCATTGACAATGGTGGTGGCGGCTTTGTCGGCTTCGATGACGTTGGCGTGTTCGCGCGAACTGAGGCGCAGGGTGAGACTGGGTTTTTCGTTGAATTCACTGATGCTTTGTTGCTCGACAAAGCCGTCGCGCAGGGTGGCGATGTCGCCCAAACGCACGCTAGCGCCGTCGGCTTGGCTGCGAATAACGAGGTCGGCGTAAGCGCGGCTGTCGTGGGCTTGGTTTTTGATGCGCAGCGCCATGCGCCCTTGCGAGGTCTGCAATTCGCCCACCGACAAATCCAGCGAACTGCCGTCAATGGAGGCCGCCACTTGCGACAGGCTCAGGCCGTAAGCTGTCAAGGTGTCGGGCTCGATTTCCACCGCGATTTCGCGCGCTTTTTTGCCGTCGATGTCAACGGCCTCGACAAACGAGTTGGCGAGCAAGCGCTGTTTGAGGCGCTCGGCTTGCGCCAATAGCATGGCTTCGCTGACATCACCGGACAGCGTCACCCACAAGATACCGCGCCGGCGGACGTTTTTCGCCACCCGCACCTTTTCGACCTCGGCCGGCAAACCGTTGAGGCTATCGACTTCGGCTTTGACATCGTCTAACAAGGTGTCGATATCGTAGTCGGCCACCGCCGTGATGCTGACCTCGGCGACGTTGGCGGTGGAGCGCGAGGTGATTTCGTCAATGCCCTGCACGCTTTGTAACGCTTCTTCGATTTTGTTGGTGACGCCGCGCTCGACATCTTCGGGGCTTGAACCATTGAGGCTAGCCGACACGGTAACGCGGTTGGTATCGACGAGCGGAAAGACTTCCAACGGCAATTTGGCGGTCATGCCGGCCAAGCCAAAAAAGCCGACCATGTACAAGCCGCCCAACAACACGCCGAGCATCAACAAATTGGCCGTCACCGGATTGTTGAGAAACCAGTTGATTATCGGGTGTTTGTTGCTGAGGTCGGACATTAGCTGTTGGCCTCAGTGGAGCGTTTTGACGCGGGTTTAGCCGGTTGTTGGTTCGGCTTATTTTCACCTTGAGCCGGTTGTTTTTCGGCCGGCTTGTTCTTGCCTTTGACCGGCTGAATGTGACTATCGGTGGTGACGCGTTGGCCGGCGGTAAAACTGTCTTTGGGGCGCGTAATCAGCGTGGTTATCGGGGCGTTAAAAGTCACCAACGACTGCTCGGACTGGCGATAAATCAGCGTCACTGGCACCGGCGCAATGCGGTCGTCATCGCTTTTTGCCCATACGTACGCGCCCTCGACAAGGGCGCTGTTGGGGATAAGGGTGCTGTCGGCAATCACTTGGCCGCGAATGGTGGCGCGCAAATAGCTGTTGAGCAACAGCGGTTTATCGCTTTGGCGAGGGGAAATATCGACAAAAGCCCCAACGGTGCGGCTTTTCTGGTCAATCTCGCCGGCAAAGCGCGACAACACGCCGTCATAAACGACACCGTAAACGCTGTCGCGCAACTGCACGGCATCCCCCAAACGCACCCAGCGCATGGCTTGGCTGTCCAAGGTCAATTTCACCGTGTAGGTTTGCGTGCCGGCCAACGTTGCCAAGACTTTGTTGGGCACGGCAATTTCGCCGACGGCGACATCGGCACGCGTCACCACGCTGTCAAACGGGGCGCTAATTTGGGTGCGGCCGAGCTGAATTTGCGCCTGCGCCACTTGTGCTTTGGCGCTGTTGATGCCGGCTTTGGCACTGGCCACACTGGCTTTGGCACTGGCGAGGCCGGCCTTGGCGCGTTTGACGGCGGCTTTGGCGGCCGCCAATTGCGGCTTTTTCAAATTCAACCGCGTGGCCGGCAAGCCCAGTTGTTCGACATCGCGCTTGGCTTGCCGCGACTGGGCTTGGGCTTGTTCGTAGCTGCTTTGAGCGCTGGCGACGTTGGCACTGGCAGTGCTTTGGTTGGCTTTGGCGCTAGCTAAATTGGCTTTAGCATTGGCGAGGCCGGCTTTGGCTTTCGCCAGTGCCGCTTGATAATCGCTAGGGTTGAGTTGCACGAGAATTTCGCCCTGCTTAACGCGCAGGCCGACTTGCAAATTGGGGCTGACGCGCACGATTTGGCCGCTGACTTGGGCGGCAAGGTTGACTTGGGTTTTGGGGCTGACAAAGCCGCCGGCTTCAATCATGACAGGGTACTCGGCCAGCGCAACCGGCAAGGTCTCGACATAAGCCAACACCGTTTTTGCCGGCCGTTTCGGCGGTCGCGGTTGGTTGTCGTACCAACCCTTAACCGTCGACACCGCAACAACCAAGCCGGCCACGGCGAGCGCAAACAACAACCATGCCCAAAGCCTTGGGGTGCGCATCGAAGGTGGCCGGTGATTGTCCATTAGTTTATACCCAAGTCGCCAACCAACTGTTGTTGAGCTCATTATCGGCCGCCTTGCGCAGGCTGATGACGTTGTTAGCCGGCGCGCGCAGGGTAATGCGTTTTTCAAACAACCGGCCGCGACGCGACAGGGTGAGCGTCAACTCTTCGTTTGGTTGGCCAAAGTTTAGCAGGGCATCGAAGTTCACCAAGGAATTGCCCAGATGATTAATCGCCAATAACTCGTCATCTACTGAAACGCCGACTTCGGCCGCGTGGCTTTGCGCGTCTAAGAAAGCGATTTTTAGCGAGGCCGGATTGACCTTGATGCCGCTATCGCTACTGTGACATTGGCCTTGGGTTTTGGTCGGCTGAGCTTGATACTCGACGCCGAAAGCCGGCAAGAGTTCGTCCAACGGCAAGTCGGCACAACCGTGCAAGCCCTCGACAAATAACAAAGCTAAATCTTGTCGTGAGGCTGACGGAATCAGCTGGGCGCAAACGCCAAACACGTCGTCTTCGTCAATGCCGATGCCTTTCTCGCCAAAATTTTTCCACAGGGCGCGCATCATGTCGTCGGCACTGTGTTCGCCGGCGCTGTGCTTGCGGATAAACAAATCCAAATACAGCGCGAACACCGCGCCTTTGCTGTAATAGCTGACCATATTGTTGGGCGAGTTGGCGTCGGCTTGGTACAGTTTCGTCCACGCGTCAAAGCTAGAAGCCGCCAACGGTTGCAACAAACGCCCCGGCACGCCGAGCACGCGCGTTAGATTCTCGGCTTGGCGGTCTAAAAACGTCTGGGCGTCAACCACGCCGGCGCGTAGCAAAAATAACTCGTCATAATACGAAGTAATGCCCTCGAAAAACCACAGCATTTCAGTGTTTTGCTCGCGGTATAAATCGTAGGGTTGGAAGTCTTTGGGTTGCAAACGCTTGACGTTCCACAGGTGGAAATATTCGTGCGAACAAAGCCCTAAGAAGTCAATCATACGCTTGTTGAGCGGCTTACCCTTTTTCATCAACATATCGGGGGCGGCCACTTGCGCTACGGAGTTTTTGTGCTCAAGGCCGCCGTATTGTCTGGCTTCGATATAGGTCATAAATAAGTATTTATCCAACGGCGAACCGCCGAACAACTGCATTTCCACCGCGCAGATGTTTTTTAAGTGCGCGTCCATGCCGGCAAAATCGTCTTTGTCACTGATATCGCCGGTAAAAATGACTTCGTGGCGAATGCCGCCGACTTCAAATTCGCTGTGGTGGTAACTAGCCGCCGATTCCACCGGACAGTCAATTTGCTGTTCGTAGTTTTCGGCGTGGTAACTGCCGTCGGCATGTTGCGGCAAAGCGGTAAAAATCGGCCAGTCGGCAACGCTTTGCAAGTGGATTTGACGCGGCTGTTGGTTGTATTCGACCAAGTCAAAAGCCACACAACAATGATTGAAAAACAATCGGTTATCGTCTAAATAAGCGCCGCGCACCGATAAATCGTAGGCATAGACTTCGTAGCTGAGGACAACGGCCTCGGCCTCAGCCGTGTCAATCAGCCAAGTATCGCTGTCGTCTTTGCGCCAATCTAGGGCATTGCCGGCGCCGTCAACGGCGCAAAAACGCTGAATAAAACGCGAATAATCGCGGATTTTGTAACTGCCGGGTATCCATTTCGGCAATTTGGCGGTCAGTTGCTCGCCGGCGGCCGGCGCTTCGATGCGGACGCTGAGTAAATGCGCTCCTAAATTTTGGGGTTTGATATGATAAGTGAGCATGGCTGTTTTGCGTAGTTTGTTAATAAATGAGTGATTGTGAGTTAGCACTGCTGTTGACTTTTTAGATGCGCCAACTGGTTTTTTGTTAGTCCCCTCTCTTCCCCCTCCATTTGCCAACGCATGGCGGGAGAAATGCATTGTTCTTTGGCTTGTGTGGATAGTGTGTTCATTTTATCTTCCCGTGTTTCGGGGTCTAAATAGAAAAGTTGCTCACCAAGCATTTGAAAAGGTTGTCGTGAAAATTGTTTATGTTAGTGCGCTAACCCGACCATAGTTAGATTATATGCCACTTCATTAAGGGATGCGATGTTTTTGTGATTACGCCACAACAGGCCTTATTGACAATAGATTTGTTACACAACAATTTTATTGTCAATAAGGCCGTCTCTCACCAGTAGCAAAGTAAGAGACGCCCTAATGCCAAATGATTTTTAACGACTATTTTGACGATTCTGCCTTTTTCAACTGACTCAAATCAATCCAGTATTTCGCAAAGCCATTGTCATCAACGCCATCGGCTTTGACGGGGTGGCGGCTGTTGGCTTGAATGAATTGAGCGGCTTTTTCACTTGGTGCGGTTTCAAACATGACTTTTAAGTCTTCATTGGCAATGAGTTTAAAGCCCCAGTTATTATCCGCTGACGGTTTGACTTCGCCTTGTTCTTTGCTGACGCGGCGAATGTAGTCGGCGACAACGCTGCGGTTTTCATCGGGCGCGGCAAAAACGACGTGCTCTTCGTCCGTGCCGGCAAATTTACCGCCGTAGGCGCGATAGTTGTTGGTCGCGATGATAAACGCTTGTTTAGGGTCAACGGCTTTGCCGTTAAACGTTAAACGCACAATGCGCTCGGCATCGGGATTAATCAGCTGACAATTGCCGTCATAACGCGCCGGTTGCGTGACATCAATTTCATAATTTACGCCGTCAATGACATCAAAGTTGTAGCTACGGAAACCGTCCCAATCGAGCAAGCTCTGCACTTCTGTACTTTTCGGATCGATTTGTTTAAACATGCCGGCTGAACACTCTAGCCACTCTTTGACTTCGGCACCCGATACTTTTAACGCCACCAAGGTGTTGGGATACAAATATAAATCCGCCGCATTTCTGAAAGTTAGCGTGCCGGCCTCGACTTCGGTAAAGTTACTTGGGTCATTTTTGCGGCCGCCGGTTTTAAAGGGTGCACCGGCCGAAATCACCGGCAATTTGGCCAAATCGGGATCGCCTTGGATAAAGCGCTCGACGTAATCTTTTTGCGCTAGGTTGACAATTTGAATGGTCGGGTCGTCCTGCACTAACGCCAAGAAACTGTACATCGGTGCATCGGCTTTGCCAATGGGTTGATTGACAAATTGGCGCGTTTGCTCGTGGTCGTCTTTTAATACTTCGCGCATGGCTTCATCGGCTTTGGCGAGCGACTGTTTGTTTTTCTTGTCATAAATGGGGCGCGCTTCGGTTTTGACACCAGTAACCGCCCACTTGCCAGAATCGTTACTAAGCGTTAAATCCATTACGCCAACGTGGCTACCCCAACGTCCCGGCATAACGGCGGCAACACCGTTAATCGTGCCTTTTTCGATGTCGGCATTGGGAATATTGGCAAAGTTTTTGCTGGGGAAGACCGCGTGAGCGTGCCCAAAGGCGATGGCATCAATGCCTTTGACCTGCGATAAATAATATACTGAGTTTTCAGCCAAGGCTTGATAAGGTTTAGAGGATAGGCCAGAATGCGGAATGGCGACAATCACATCAGCACCTTTGGCTTTCATTTCGGGGACTAATTTTTCTGCCGTTTCCTTGATGTCTTTGGCGATGACTTTGCCGGTGAGATTTTTCTTATCCCAAACCATAATTTGTGGCGGTACAAAGCCGATATAGCCGATTGTTAGTGTCTGTTCCTTGCCGTTTTCATCTTTGAATTGGTAATCTTTAATGATGTACGGCGTGAAGTAGTGCTCGCCATTTTTGGCGTCAAAGACGTTGGCGGAAACGTAGGGAAAGTCGGCATCATTAATGGCTTCTTTTAAAAAATCTAAGCCGTAATTGAACTCGTGGTTGCCGATGTTTCCGACCTCGTAATTCAGGGTATTCATGGCCTTGTAAACGGGGTGAACATCGCCTTTTTTCAAACCTTTTTGCGCGATAAAATCGCCCATTGGACTGCCTTGAATCAGGTCGCCGTTATCGACGAGGACGCTGTTTTTGGCTTCTTGACGCGCTGTTTTGACTAAATCTGCCGCACGCACCAAACCGAGTTTTGCCGACGGTTTGTCGCGGTAGTAATTGAAGTCCATCATATTGGCGTGCAAATCCGTGGTTTCAATAATGCGAAGATTGAGTGTCTCAGCGTAAGCCGAGGTAAAACCCGTCAAGGCAAGACAGGCAATTGCTAATGGTTTAATTTTGGTTTTCATGGTGTTACCTTTTTTATCAAGTGAATAATATCGAACGCCAACCCAATTAACTAGGGCAAGGCCTTGTTGATGGCAAACCACTCAACGGCGATTTGCGGAGTCGCATTATTATCGCACGAGGCCGATGGTTAAGGAATCATAAAATGGGCTAAAACGGGAGTAGCATTATTGGCCTTAACGACTCAGAAAAAACACCCTAAGCCGGCCGGCTAAACCACACTATATAAATTATTATTCAAACCTTAAAAATTGTGGTAGGCTACTTGGTTCGTAGGTTTTCTCCTAACGCAATTCAGATTTTTTACCAATCGTTAAAACTTAACAATTTAATTATACTTTCTACACAGAGGAACACAAAATGACAAAAAAAGTCAAATGGGACAACACATTAAATCAAGAAGGCCTAGGCATTTTAAAAGGCGACGGCGGCATGATTGTTTGCCCGACCAAAGTCGGCTACATCGTGATGACATCTGACCGCAAAGGTTTAGAGCGCAAATTTGATGCCAAGCAAAGAAACCTCAACAAACCTGGGGTGGTGTTGTGCGGTAGCATGGAACAGCTCAAGGCCTTGGCCGAACTCAACCCCGAAATCGAAGCCTTCTACCAAGCGCATTGGGACAAAGACATTTTGTTAGGCTGTATTTTGCCGTGGAAAAAAGAAGCCGCCGACCAACTCCCCGATGACGGCCGCAAAGAATTGATGATGGATCAACGTGGCACGAGTTGTTTTGTTATCAAATTCGGCGTACCCGGTGAGCAATTGGCCAAAGCCTTGTGGGACGAGGGCAAAATGGCCTTCGCCAGCTCGGCTAACCCTTCGGGCAAAGGCAACCGCGGCTTGGTCGAAGGCATTGGCGAGCGCATCGAAAATGCCGCCGACCTCATCATCGAAGCCAACGACTACGTTGCTTCAATCCAACCTGACGCCAGCCTAGAAACGCGCTACGAGCAAGGCGTGATGGTGTCAATGGTCGATAAAGATGGCAAACTCGTCCCCGAGCAAAAAGGCGAGCGCAGCATCTCCCCTGCACCTGTAGTTATCCGCAAAGGCATCTACATCAACGAAATTATGTTCGAGCTTTCCGAGCACTTCAACAGCTGGGACTACCGCCAAGGCGAGTATTACTAATTTTATTTTCAAACTGTTATCGCCGCGAGCACGCCACATCGGTCAACCTCGCGGTGGCTATTTTTGCACTGAGCTTTTTATAGCAATCCACCAGAGGTGCAAGCAATATCAATATGGCGAAATAAAACTCTCACCATTGGCGATGCGCGGCGATTTAACCTGCATAATAGATTTCTGACGGGTGTAAAAGCGCAAGGCTTCTTCACCGAAGGCATTCATGTCGCCGAATAAACCGCGCTTCCAGCCGCCAAAGCCGTGCCACGCCATCGGTTCGGGGATGGGCGCGTTGATGCCGGCCATACCGACTTCTAGGGCTTGCGCAAAGAACATGGCCGTTTCCTTACTACTGGTAAAGCACGAAGCGCCATTCGATGACTCATGCGTATTGGTTAACTTAATCGCTTCGCCCAGCGTGTTGACGTGCATACACGATAAGATCGGGCCGAAAACTTCTTCTTGATACAGGCACATGCTAGGGTCGACTTTGTCGAACAGTGACGGCCCTAACCAGAAACCGTCGGGGTTTTCATGGTGGATAAAATTGCGACCGTCCACTAAAATTTCTGCGCCGTCCAAAATGCCATCTTGAATAAAGCGTTTGACTTGATCTAGGGATTCGGGACTGGTGAGCGGCGGCATTTGTTCATCGCTTAATTTACCGTCTTGAATGCCGAATTCGATGACTTTTTCCTTGAGTTTGGGGATGATTTTTTCGCCGACATCGCCTACAAAAATGGCCACCGATAGCGACATCGTACTTTCACCAGCATAGATAAACGCTGTGCGCATCAAGGCGTCACAAGCCTGTTCAATGTCGGCGTCCGGCATGATAATCATATGATTTAAAGCGCGGCCTAGTGTTTGCGAACGCTTGCCGTAATGCGCGCAAGTCTCAAAGACATAGTTGGCTGCCGTGGTCGTTCCCGAAAATGAAATGGCCGGTACGTCGGGGTGTTGAATGAGGGTATCGGTGGCTAGCCTGTCGCCCTGTACGACGTTGAAAACGCCGTCCGGCAGGCCAGCTTCTTGCAACAATTCTGCGATAACAATGCTCGCACTAGGCGTTTCCGCATTGGGCTGCAACACAAACGTATTGCCACAAACCAGCGCCACGGGGAACATCCACATCGCCGACATGGCAGGGAAGTTTGACAAGGTAATGCCCGCGACAATGCCCAAGGGTTGGCGCATAATCAAGTGATCGGTGTCGGTCAACAGGCTTTCACTAAAGCTATCTTCTAGCAACGGCGGGATGGAAATGGCGTATTCGACGATTTCCAATCCGCGCAGAATTTCGGCTTCGGCATTGGCGTTGGATTTGCCGTGCTCGCGCCGAATCACATAGGCTAGGGTTTCGTGGTGTTTATCCACCAACTTCATGAAGTCTCTTAGGATAGCGGCACGTTCCTGCGCTGGCGTCATTGACCAGTCGTCAAAAGCGTCGCTGGCCGCGGTAATTGCGGCATTAACGTCGTAGGTTTCAGCAATTAAAACGCGACCAATGGTCTCACCCGAACAGGGTTCATAGACTTTGTTTTCACGCGAAAAAGCGGCAGGATTAAAAATACCACCAGTAGCACCACGCTCCGGCCCAGATTGATAAGGTTTTCCGTTAATAAAATGTGTAATTTTATCCACATCATCTCCAGTCATTGGTCATTGTAGCGGCCGGCTCAAGCACTCACGCCAGCCAGCCCAACAACAGCTTTGTTTAAGTCAATTGCATCCTGCACACTATCATCGCTTCCCATCGTCGTACATCAATACGATGTGCAAAAAGTAGCACAACCAAAAGTTATGCCATTTTGCTATTTTTCACATAAAATAAATGAATTATTTTTCCGTCGTCAAGGCGTTAACAGGCCGTGTACACTCGACCACGGTGGTGTCTTTGGATTTTTTGACGTTGGCTTTGTAGAGCAACAAATTTTTACCGTTGTCCAACGGTGCTTGGCAAGCCGCTTGCTCACAGCTCAATTCTGGCAACAAGCGCCTAAAATTATAAGCCAATTCCGAGGGGTTGCCGGCCACATAAAGCTTATTTCCGGCCTCGGACAATTCGATAACACGCAATTCGTGCCCGAACAACTTGTGCGCCAAAACGGGGCGAAAGGCATTGTCAGCAAAGCGTTTAAAGCCGTATTCGGCGCGCACCTTGCTGGCTATCATTTCGCCTTGGGCGTCGTCTTGGCACAGCGCTAGCGACTCAATTTCTGTTAACTTGGCGCGAATGGGATTGTGGTCGGTGGCACAGCCCCCCAACCCCAAAATAATCAACGCGAACCAACTGCTACGATAAAAAATATTCATTGCTTTTTCAAAAGGATAATCTATTCTTCCATGCCGGTCATGGCGACGGTATTAAAGCCGGCATCGACATAAAGCACCTCCGCAGTGATGCCCGACGCCAAATCCGAGGTTAAAAAGGCCGCGCTGTTGCCGACTTCTTCAATGCTCACGCACTTGCCGAGTGGCGCAGCTTTTTCAAACTGTTTCAACATATTGCGAAAACCCGAAATCCCCGAAGCCGCCAAAGTGCGGATAGGGCCAGCCGAAATGGCGTTGACGCGCACGCCGTCTTGTCCCAACGCGCTGGCCAAATAGCGCACGTTGGCTTCTAATGAGGCCTTGGCCACGCCCATCAAGTTGTAATTGGGAATGACGCGTACCGAACCCAAATAGGTCATAGCGACAATCGCGCCGTTGTTTTTGGCCAACATCTCGCGGCCGGCTTTGGCCAATGCCACCAATGAGTACGAGCTAATATCGTTGGCTAGCGCGAAATTTTCGCGGGTGATGCCATCTAGGAAATTGCCCTCTAGCGCTTCTTTAGGCGCAAAAGCCACCGAGTGCACCAAACCATCCAAGCCGTCCCAGTGTTTGCCCAACTCGGTAAAGACATTTTGCACTTCTTCGTCTGATGTGACTTCGCAAGGGAAAATCAAATTGGTATCGCAGCCCAATTCGGTCGCCATTTTTTCGACGCGGCCTTTGAGCTTTTCATTTTGATAAGTGAAGGCTAACTCAGCGCCTTCGCGACGCATGGCCTGTGCCACACCCCAAGCAATCGACAAATTAGATGCTAAACCAACGATTAAGACTTTTTTTCCAGCTAGAAATGCCATGAATACCTCTAATGATGAGTGATAAAAAATTGGTCACATTGTAGCATATTTTACGCAGAGCAAATAGTACATTAAATTATTTGAGCGACAATGCTATAATGAGTCACTCTCAACCCTAACTCAATTTTAGCTATGCAAGCCATTACCGAAACCCAACTCGACTATTTGCCGCTGTTACACCGTGGCAAAGTCCGCGACATTTACGACCTCGACGGCCAACACCTACTGATTGTCGCCACTGACCGCGTGTCGGCTTTTGACGTTATTTTGCCGACAGCCATACCGAACAAAGGCGCTATCCTTGCCGAAATTGCTCAATTTTGGTTTGATCGCACCGCCGCGATTATCCCCAATCATTGTAGCGACCTCGACTTGCGCGACGTGTTGCGTCCCGACGACTATCAGCGCCTCAAACGCCACGCAGTCATTGTCAAGCGCATGAATAACTTGCCGGTGGAAGCCATCGTCCGCGGCTATATCAGTGGCTCTGGCTGGAAAGACTACCAACGCAGCGGTGCTATTTGCGGCATTGCCTTGCCCAAAGGCTTACAGCAAGCCGAAAAGCTGCCGCAAGCCATTTTCACCCCCTCCACCAAAGCCCAAGTCGGCGACCACGACGAAAACGTCACGTTTGACGCCATTGTCGAGCAAGTCGGCCGCGAGATGGCCAATGACATTCGTGAGGTGTCGCTGAAACTCTACGAAACGGCCGTCACCTACGCCAAACCGCGCGGTATTATTATCGCCGATACCAAGTTTGAGTTCGGCACCGACGCCGCCGGCGATTTGGTGTTGATTGATGAAGCGCTAACGCCCGATTCGTCACGTTTTTGGTCAGCCGCCGACTACCGTGTCGGCATCAGCCCGCCCAGCTACGATAAGCAAATTATTCGCGATTATTTAGAGACATTGGATTGGGACAAAACCGCCCCCGGCCCCGAATTGCCAGCGCACATTGTCGATAAGGCCTTGGCCAAATACAGCGAAGTGCGCGCGAAATTGCTAGAAACGCCATGATAAACAGAAAAACACAGAGAGTTCAAGGCGAAAGGTGGGCGCAGTAACAGTGCGACCCTGCCTTCGCAGGCATAGGTGTCGACACAATTTTTAAAAAAGAGAATTTTTTTATATTTTGAAATAATTACTAAAAATAAGAAAGCACTATCCCCCCCCCCTCTTTCTAAAAGAGGGGGTTAGGGGAGATTTGAGGTGGTTGGAAATACCTACCATCTCAAATCCCCCTCAATCCCCCTTTTGAAAAGGGGGAGGCCGTCCACTGTAATTTGTAATTTTATTGAATAGTTAACGTGTAGGCTGGGTAGAGCGAAGCGAAACCCAGCAACGGAAGGAATTTGATATTTTTAGCCTATTGAATTTATCGGAAAGCTGGGTTTCGTACTTCAACCCAGCCTACATTGCCCCTCAAACAATTGCTGATGAAAACTTATGAAGAATAACCAAATGAATACCGCAGATTATATTGACTACTTGGTGACATGGTTAGAGGAACAGCGCCAAAATCTCTACCAAATGGACGCTTACGTGTTGGGCTTGAGCGGCGGCATTGATTCGGCCGTATGCGCGCATTTGTTGGCCAAAACCGGCCAGTCGGTTTATACCTATTTGTTGCCTAGCGCCGTCAACGATCCGACCGACTTAACCGATGCCCAAGCGGTGTTGGCACGCACCGGTTTATCCGGCGATGTCATTTCCATACAGCCAATGTACGATGCGGTGATGTCGGTGGTTGGCGATTCGCTAAACCCCAATCCAGAGCGCCAAAACGTCTTAAAAGGCAACCTCATGGCACGACTGCGCATGGTGACGTTGTTTACTATCGCTCAAAGCCACCGCGCCATTGTCGTTGGTACCGACAACGCCGCCGAATCCTACACCGGCTATTTTACCAAGTTCGGCGACGGCGCGGCCGACGTCTTGCCCTTGGCCAAATTGCGCAAAGAGCAAGTCTATCAACTCGGCGAAGCCTTGGGCGTACCGGAAGCCATTTTGCAAAAAGCCCCTAGTGCCGGCCTCTGGCAAGGCCAAACCGACGAGGACGAAATGGGCGTCAGTTATGCCGAACTCGATGCCTTTTTGCGCGGCGAAAGCGTTAGCCCTGCGGCGCAAGAGCGCATTGATTTTTGGCACAATCGCTCGCACCACAAGCGCATGTTACCGCCAGAACCGGATAAGCTATTGGATGAATAGTGGGGTTTTTCGTAGGGGCGAACCCATGTGTTCGCCCTTGGTCGGAAATGGCTTTTGTCTCAAGGTTTCAATGAATTCATTTTAATACCAAACCCAATAAATAGTGTTTTGGAACGTAGAGACAGGGCGCGCCCTGTCTCTACAAAATGACAAACTGTATATTTTGTGAATGGTATAAGACAATAAAATGATTGGTTTCTCCAACCAGGGGCAGACACGCGGGTCTGCCCCTACGGTGTTAACTGCGGTTTTTAGGATTAACCTAAAAATACAGTCGAATACGCCCTCTCCCTCAAGGAGAGGACTGTGGTGAGGGTGAAAAATCCACCCCCCATTGTGTCAACATCGGCTATAATTGCTGGCCAACGACTTATCTGAGTGACAGTTTGACCGCCATGAATTTTTCCCCTTGCATTATCGTGCCATTTTACAACCACGGGCAGTTTGCCGAGCGCTTGCTGAGTGGTTTGTTGCCTTACGGCTTGCCGATAGTGATTGTCGATGATGGTAGCGATGCCACACATAAACAGGCGTTGCAAACCGCGGTTGCCGGCCATGATGGCGTTATTCTGTTGAATTTGGAACATAATGGCGGCAAAGGAAAGGCCTGTGTGACGGGGTTGCAACATGCGGCGCAAGCCGGCTTTAGCCACGCCATTCAAATTGATGCCGATTGCCAGCACGATTTTTCGGCTGTCCCCGATTTTGTTCGTTGTGCTCAGAAGCATCCCGAAGCCCTCATTTGTGGTCGGCCGGTATTCGATAAAACCGTGCCTAAAGTGCGGCTGTACTCGCGCTATTTGACGCATTATTTGGTGTGGGTGGAAACTTTGTCGTTGGCAATTCGCGATTCGATGTGCGGCTTTCGTTGCTATCCCTTGGCGGCGACTGTGGCGATGTTGGAAACTTCGTGGGTGGGGCAACACATGGATTTTGATACTGATATCGCCGTGCGGCTGTATTGGTACGGCTTGACGGTGGAAAATTTGCCGGTGCGCGTGGTTTATCATCACGATGCCTCGTCACACTTTCGCATGGTGGTAGATAATGGCTATATGATTCGGGCGCACGTGCTGTTGTTGTGCGGTATGATTTGGCGCATGCCGCGTCTGATTCGGCGCTGGAAAGCATCGTGAGCTGGCAGCAACAGCGCGAGCGCGGTAATGCCGCCGGTATTCGCTTGGCCTTGGGCGTTTATCGTTGGTTGGGCAAGCGTTTTTGCTACGCCATCAGCTATCCCGCGATGGTGTATTTTTATTGGAGCAACGCCGGCCTGCGCCGTGCCTTGGCCGATTATTATCGGCAACTTCGCGGCCTTGACAGCACCATTGCCTACACGCCGTTTGCCAATGTCAAACAGTTCGGCTTCGGCATTATTGACCGTTTGGATGTGTGGCTGGGGCGTACCGAGCGGCTCAATATCACGCGCCACAATCACCATGTGCTATTACAGCAAGCAGAGTCGGGGCAGGGCGGCGTGATTTTTGCCTCGCATTTGGGCAATTTTGAACTCAGCCGCGCCGCTGGCCGCGAGCGCTTGCCAGTGACGCTAAACGTCATTGTGGACTACGCCAACGCCGAGAAAATCAACAGCGTGATGCAGGCCGTTAACCAAGATTTTTTAGCCAACGTCATTGCCGTTGAACACATCGATATGTTGTTGGCGATGCAATTAAAAGAAAAAGTCGATGCCGGCGAATTTGTCGTTATCAGCGCCGATCGCGTCAATCAAAAAAGCGCCGGTCACAGTTTAGCTGTGCCATTTTTAGGCCGGCCGGCGGCTTTTCCTACCGGCCCGTATATTTTGGCCAAAATTTTAGGCTGTCCTGTATTTTCCCTCTATGCTTTTCGCCACAGCGCCAGCGATTATGAAGTCTATTTTCACCGCTTGTTCGAGCGCGTGACGCTCCCCAAACGGCAACGCGAAGCGGCCATCAAAGACTATATGCGCGCCTACGCCCAGCAGTTGGAAAGCTATTGCCGAAAATATCCACAACAATGGTTTAATTTTTATGATTTTTGGGGATGAGGCCGGCTGTGTGTACAAACCGTCATGGTTTTGAAAAGTGGGATTATGCTATAATGCTAACTCTTCGAGACCCTCATAAAGCGAAATTATTCACCATGAAAAAATTCATCACCTTATTGCTACTGTGCTTGACTTTAAACGCCTTTTCTCAGAGCGAAGCCTTAAAAAAAATTCGCGAACGCAATCGGCAAGCAAACTATATCATCGTGGCGTTTGAACAAATTAAAGAAAATAAACGTATGCCGAAGCCGATGATTTCCAACGGTCAATTTCGCTACGCCAAGGGCAAGGGGTTGATTTGGGAAGTGTTAGTACCGTTTCCCAGTCGGGCGCTATTAGTTGATGATGCCGTTTATATCGAACACGACGGCCAGTGGCAGCGCGACGAAAATGACCCAATGAACCATTTGGCCGGCGAAGTGTTGTCGGAATTGTTGTCGGGTGATTGGCAGCAATTGGATGAGGCCTTTGAAGAGCGTGCCAGCGAAGTCTCAGCCAACGGCGACTGGCGCGTCACCTTGCAAACCACCAATAGCTGGCTGGCTAAATCAATTGACCACATCGTGCTAGCGGGCAATGCGAACCTCGAACAAGTTGCCGTCTATGGCCGCAAAGGCAATGTTAGCCGGCTAAAATTTAATGGTTTTTTATATCAAAACACACCACTAACCGCCGAGCAGGAACGCGAATTTGATCACCACTAAACGCTTTTTTGCTGCGTATGTGCGGCTGCTGCCCGTGCTGTCGGTCTTGTGGTCGGCGGTGCTGATAGCGACAGCGATTTTCTTTTTTACCCATATTAATGGCCGTGCCTTTGACACCGATTTAGCCAAAATTTTACCCAGAGCTAACGATGCCAACGCGCGCTATGTGGCTAAAACGGTGATTGATTCGCACAGTAATCACTTGTTGTTGGCTACGGTGTTTGACTCGCCGCCGCACCAGCGCGTCTTGGCAGAACTGTCGGCCAGTATTGATGAAGACGTGCTAATACCTTTAGAGAGCAACACGCTAGATGCCCAGCTCTATCAGTTACTTTTCCCCTATCGGCAACAATTATTGACCCCGACTGACCGGCGTTATCTCCGCAATGGCCAACTACACATTGTCACCAACAATGCCCGTCATAAGCAATACACCACGGGGACTTTTGACGAAAGTAAATTCCGTGACGACCCCCTGTACTTGTTTGAGCGCTATTATTTGCACAGCCTGCCGAAACTCCCCAGTATCAGAATGCGTGGCCGCTGGATTCAACGTCAACATGAAGGCCAAACTGTGTTGGTGTTGCCGGTGCAACTCACGGCCTCACCGTTTGATACTGCCTATCAACAGCGCGTGAAGGCGGTGCTGAACAAGTTGGAAAAAAAATTAGCCAAACACGGTGCTTGCTTGCATCCGGTTGGGGCACTGATGTATGCCGCTCATGGTTTTGAGCGCGCTAATCAAGAAATGTCCACGGTTGGCCTCGGTGGCTTGTTGGGTATTATCGTGTTGCTGTTGTATGCTTTTCGCGCCATGCGCCCGACATTAATTTTAGTGACATCCTTGGGGCTGAGTTTGGTGGTTGCCCTGCAAAGTGCCTTGTGGTTATTGGGTAGTTTGCACATTGTGTCGCTGTTGATGTCGGTGGCGATTATTGGCGTCTCAGTGGACTATGGTTTTCATTTCTTGAGCGACTATTATCAACACAACGACCGTGCTGTTCACAGCGTGCGACGCATTATTTCCAGTTTGACTTTGGGCATGTTGTCAACCGTCATGGCCTACGCGACCTTTACGTTTAGCGATTTTAGCCTGTTAAAAGAGGTGGCGGTTATGGCGCTGTTGGGACTGCCGAGCATGTATCTAACGGTTGTGCTGGTGTTGCCGTTTTGGCATCGGCGAACCAACACCGCGAGACACATGCCGCCGGCGCTGCGACGCTTTGCCGCCTTGTTAAGTCGCAATCCAGTGGCACGGCGTTTTTCACAGCCGGCGGTGTTTTTTCTGGCGTTATTGGTGATGTTGAGTTTGGGCTATGCCACCGTGACGCCCAACGACGAAGTCCGCGACTTACAATCTTTGTCTAAGCAATTAAAAGAAGAGGAAGATTTTGTGCGCCAAATTTTCAAACAGCCGACCGTGACGCATTATGTGTTGATTTCCACCGACAAACACGCCGCCGAGCAACTATTGGCTGCCGAGCAACACTTGATAGGACAGTACCCGCAGGCTTTTCGCCTCGACACAGCCCTCAATACCTTGTTACCTAGCGAAATGCGCCAACGCGACAACCATCAGCTCTATCAACGCCTGTATGGCAGTGACGTCGCTCAAACTTTCGACCCCGATTGGCACGAATTTCGCGATTTTAGCCTCAAGCCATTTCAGCCCATGCCCATCAATGAATTGTTGCAAAATCCTATTCTACAGCGCCGATTTGAACACCAATTATTGACCTTGCCCAGCGGCGACATTGGTCTGTTGCTGCCGCTGCGAACTAACGAACGCATCTTAAACGCCGACTACTGCACCGACATGATTGGTATCGTACAGTGTCAGTTTATCAGCCCCACCAACGAGTTATCCGACAAACTGGGCGAATATCGCCGGTTGTTGAGCAAGTATTTACTGCTGTCCAGTGTGTTAATGATGATACTGTTGGCGTGGCGCTATGGTCGCCACAGCGTATTGGTGGCGCTTTTGCCGGCTTTTGCCGCCGTGTGTGGCGTGGTGTTTAGCGCTTGGGTGGGGGTGTCGATTAGCTTGTTCAGTATTCTGGCGGCGCTGCTGGTGCTGGGCATGGGGTTGGATTATGTGATTTTTATGGCCGAAACGCAACAGCCAGAATGCGTAATGGTGTCGTTGATACTTTCGTATGCCACTACGTTGTTATCATTTGGTTTATTGTTTTTGAGTGACACGGCAGCGGTTTCGACCTTTGGTTTGACGACGGCGATTGGTATTACAGTGATTTTGCTATTGTCGCCGGCTGTACGCAAGGATTGGCGTGATAAACAGCATCTAGAAACGGAGAAAGTATGAGCGAAAAGCATAACAAAAACAGTGAAAAATGTGAGGATTGTGAAGAAAACAGCACGGGGAACAACCGAGAAAAGCGTCAAGGCTGTGCCAGTGAGCACAACGATGATTGCGATGTCGTTATCATTGGCGCAGGGCCGGCCGGCACGGTGGCGGCTTGTTTGCTGCGCCAGCGCGGTTATCGCGTGCTGGTGTTGGAACGCCAGCGCTTTCCACGCTTTGTCATTGGTGAAAGCCTGTTACCCCAAAGCCTGCAAACCCTAGAAAAAGCCGGCTGTTTAGCGGCCGTCAGCGCTTATGGCTTTCAAAGAAAAACCGGTGCGACCTTCAAAAGTGGCGAGCGCAGTGTGGACGTGATTTTTGAAGACAAGTTTTCTGACGGGCCGGGGCACGCTTTTCACGTTGAGCGCGCTGACTTTGACCAAATCCTCGCCCATTGCGCGATGGAACAAGGCGCTGACGTGCGCTTTGCGCACGAAGTGGTTGCCGTTGACCTCAAACGCGACGATTGCCGGCTCGATTGGCGCAATCGTGCGGGGCAAAGTGGCCAAGTGCGTTGTCGCTTTGTCCTTGATGCCAGCGGTTATGGTCGCGTGTTGCCGCGTGTGTTAGGTATTGATCGACCGTCGTCTTTGCCTATGCGCGGGGCATTATTTACGCATTTCACCGACCACATTGCCGCCGACAGCGGTCACCAGCGCAACACGACGTTGGTGGCTATTCATCCGCACAATCCGGCGCTTTGGTTCTGGTTGATTTCGTTTGCCAACGGCCGTTCGTCGCTGGGCGTAGTGGGCGATTTAGCCGATTTACAGCCGCATCAAGCACGCGGTTTAGCTGGATTAAAAGCGCTGGTGGCCGAAGAGCCCAACCTAAGCCGCTTGTTGCGCCACGCCGATTTTGACATGCCTGCACAGACCTTATCGGGCTATTCGAGCAGTGTCAGTCAGTTTTACGGTGACGGTTTTGCTTTGCTCGGCAATGCGGCTGAGTTTCTCGATCCGGTGTTTTCGTCCGGCGTCACCGTGGCCATGCATTCGGCCGATTTGGCCGTGCAAGCGCTGGATAAAACACTGGCCGGTCAGCCGGTGGATTGGCGGGCCGAATATGTTGACTGCTTGATGCAGGGTGTTGATGTCTTTCGCTATTATGTCGAGTCTTGGTATAATCAACGCCTGCAACAAGTTATTTTTTCCGATGCAAAAAATGCCCAAATCACCGCCATGATTACCGCCATTCTAGCCGGCTATGCGTGGGATACCGGCAATCCTTTTGTCAAGCACCCCGAACGCTTGGATACGGTTGCGAAATTGTGTCAGCCCTAGATAGAATTTATACCCATTCCAAAAAATAAGCTATCAACCTCAAAGCGTTAGTTGGATTTTTGTGGGATTGCTATAAATCTCAGCAATTGAGGACACGCCCTAGTAAACGCTCGCGTTTGCGGCCAAAGCCTTTGCCTTTGAAAACGCTAAAGCCGGCGGCTTGCAAACCGCGTCGAACGGCGGAGGCAGCGGTGAAAGTGGCGAAGGTCGTGCCGGTGCGACTGCGCTCGGCCATGCAGGCAAACAAAGCCGGTGTCCACAAGTCGGGGTTTTTACTGGGTGCGAAACCGTCCAAAAACCACGCATCGGCGACAAAGTCGCGGGCTTGAAATTGTGTAGTGGCATCGCCGAATAACAGCGTCAGTTGCACGTCGGCAGAGCCGGCTTGGAGGGTGAGGACGTGAGCACCGGCCGTTAAGGTGTTGGGGTAAGTGGCGAGTAGCGCTTGGCTGAGTTCGTTGTGCCAACCTTGGGCGCGGTAAATGTCGCTGAGTTGGGCTTTGGGAATAGGGTGCTTTTCAGCGGAAAGATAGTATAGCGTTGGCCGTTCGGTCATTGCATAGCTAGCTGTTTTGTCGATTGCTTCATCAACCGCTGTGTCAACGCTGTGTTGCCACAATTCGGCCGTTAACAAAAAATTTAAGCCCGTACCAAAGCCGGTTTCGGCAACGGTGAAGTTGGAAACAGCGCCAGCGCGACCAGCTGCAAGACGGTCGGCAAAGCGTTGCGGGAGCTGGTTGCCTTCAATAAAATGGTAGCGACTCTCGCCGATGCCGTCATCAGGGGAAAAGTAAATATCGTCAAACGCTAGCGAAGCCGGCGTTTGACGCTGTAAATCCAATTGCGCCGGCTGTAGCGGCTCAGAGACTTTGTCGGTTGCCATGACCTATTGCTTACCGCTCGATTACCTATATTGATTAATATCAATAAAGTTCTCGTACTGTTGGCACAACTCGCGCAGGCCGGTGTTGGTGACTTCGGCACACAAGCCAGCCCACAAAGGCATGTAGTCGGGGTTGTCTTGGGCAATGGCGGCTTTGATGACCGGCATCATTAGGCGCTGTTGCGCGCCGGGGGAAAGAATTTGGCCGTCTTCGGCTTGTTGGCTTTTCGTCAAAGCGTTTTGCAAGACTTGTGTCGGCTGACCTAGCCACACCGAGGTCTCGGTGACCAGCATTTCGTTGTGCTCGCACAGGGCTTGGCGGTAGCTGTCGGGGATAGGCGACTCGGCCGCCGTCCAAAACGGCACGTCTAACATCACGCCGCGAGCGCCATTGCGCAACAGCGTCGAAGCCGCCGACGGCAATTGGCAGTCGCCCCACACGACAACTGGCTTTTGCACCGTTTGCTTGACTTGGTAAAGCAACGTGTGAATGGGGTAGCGGCCGGTGTTGAATTCATTGTCGAATTTCGATTGTAGACCGGCACTTTCCATACCTTGTAAAATAATGCCGTCGATGTCGGTGCTGTCGATGGCGATGGCTTCTAAGGTGTTGCTGGCAAAGGCAAACATGGTGATGCCGTTTTGCTTACAATGGTCGATAAAGGCATCGGTCGGTATGCCGTTTTTGAAAATTAACACCGGCGGCAAGTTGGATACCACGGTTTTGCAAACATCGTTGACGTCTGGAAAGGCCGGTGCTTCGCTAGGTGTTAAATCGAGCGCTTGAAAAGCCGGCTGTAAATAGCCGTTGGCAGAGGAATGGTCATCTAAATCAATGGTTGTCTCGGTCTCGGCGAGGTTAATCAGCACTGCAAACGGCTCGGCCGTGTGGCCTTGGATATACTGTATATCGCGGTTGATTTCTTCTAGGGTTTGCATGTCGGTGCTATAAACACCCAATGCGCCGTGGTTGCAAATGGCCGTGACAAACTGGTCTTGGTTGGGGTAGCCGGTGAGTGGCGCTTGAAATAAAGGCAGTTTTATGCTTAATTGTTCGGTTATATTCATTGTTATCTCTGTTCTCTCTCAGTTTGTCCTGTGCTGTGGGGGCGTCGCTTTTACTCAAGCAGTGAGCTAATAGTAACGCCCTGTAATTTGTCAACCGACTATATTATCGCTTTTCTTCGTCTAAGGTCAATTCCTTGCTAACCAAATTCACCAAAAAGATAACCGGCAAACCAATCAAGGTGGTAATCAAGAAGAAATTTGGGTAGCCGACCCAACTGACTACGGTACCAGAGTAGCCTTTCATCACCGTTGGTAACATCAGCATAATCGAGCTAAAAATGGCGTACTGCATGGCGGTAAATTCTAGGTTACTGAGGCGCGACAACAGGGTAATAAAGGCCGTGGTGGCGATGCCGGCGGCGAGGTTATCTAAACAAATCACGCCGTACAAGCCGATGATATTGTTGCCTTCGTTCGCCAACCACATAAACAATAAGTTGGTGATAGCTGACAGCACCGCGCCCCAAAATAGCGTCCGCATCGTGCCCAACCACGCGACCAATGCGCCGCCGAAAAACGTGCCAACAATGGTCATAATTAGGCCAAAGATTTTGGACGCATCGCCGAATTGGGCTTTGGTAAAGCCGAGGTCTTGGTAAAACATATTGGCGACCGCGCCAAGTACCAAGTCCGAAACGCGATAAAAACCAATCAACAGTAATAACAAAATGATGGTTTTTTTGGGGTAGCGGCTGAAAAACTCTTTCACCGGCTCGACATAAGTGGATTTGGCAAGGGTGGGCGACAGCCACTGCTGGGCAATCAGTGGCCGCACGCAAGCGTAGCTGACCAACATCGCCAAATCCAAGCGCGCAATCGACAGTAAAAAGACGGGAAATTGTCCCAATGATTTGGTGTCAATCGGGGCGAGCAAATAGTGATTCCACAAATAAAACGTGGCAATAAACGGCAAGACTATGATGATAAACAGCTTGACTAACTCTCGCGAGCCGGTGCTGTCGAGGGCATCGCGGCGCTGAGTCGGCTCTTTTATGAGCAAGGTGGTGACGATGCCGACCAACATCATCAGCGCCATAATCCAATAAGTCATTTGCCAAGCCGAATAGTGGTACTCGTCTTTGGTTGAGCCAAAGTACATGGCCAAGCGAAACGCACCAGCGCCGGAAACAATCATGGCGAGGCGGTAGCCGAATTGGTAACTGGCCGAGCTTAAACCCATAAATTCCGGCGGTGTCATCTCGATGCGCAGGGCGTCGATAACGATGTCTTGGCTGGCGGACAAAAAACCCAAACACACCGCCAACAGCGCCATCGTCGTCAAAGCGGCGTTGTTGTCACTCGGTGAACTGGGGTCAACGCAGGCCATTAGCGCCAAGGTGGTCAGCAATAAGACTTGGCACAACAACAGCCAAGCGCGGCGCTTGCCCAACCAGCGCGTCAGCAATGGCAGCCGCGCTTGGTCAATCAACGGCGCCCACACGAATTTAAAAGAATACCCCAAACCGGCCCAACTGAAAAACGTAATGGTGGACTTGTTAACGCCTGCTTCATTGAGCCAGACGCTCAAGGTACCAAACAGTAACAGGAGGGGAATGCCAGCCGAAAAGCCCAGCGCTAGCATGGCTAAAACGCTTTTCCAGCCGCGAACAATGGCGGCCTCTTTGAAGGATAATAGGTGGTTACCGATGGCGGCTCTTGTAGTGGTTTTCTCGGTCATGGTTTTAGGCTTGAATTGGTATTAGGTTGATAATAAACTGCAGAAAGCAGTATTCTATCGAACGGCGTGGCGTTTGTCGTCATTTAAGGGTAAAATACTCGAAGTTTAGTTGATACCTTGTGTAGCGGCGGTTCAAGGATTTGAGCGCGTTGACAAGTGTTTTCAAAAAAGTTGTATAAATTAAGGAACTTGCCATGTCAGAAAAGGCCACAGAAAAAACCATAGAAACAGTCACCAACGTCATCATTGTCACTGAGCAACTAGAGCAAATCGACACGGTTGAAAAAGTGCTCAAGACCAAGCTGATGCTCAACAGCTACACCACCAACAACATTGTCGAAGTCAAAAAAATTCTGTCACAAGAAGGCATCGACATCATTATTATCGACGATGCCGAGACTACGATTGGCGTCGGCGGCGTGCGCACGGCAATTAAAGAGTTGCGCCAAGACATTCCTATTTTACAGCTAGAACACCGCAGTGGTGGTAAGGCCGATGCCGCTTTCATTAAGAATGGTGCGACCATCGTCTGTGCTCATGACGACAGTGTGGCGATTTTGCACAATGTCGAGTTATTGCTGGCCTACAGCCACGGCAAGCAAACCTTGAAAAAAGATGCCGACACCATTGATAGCTATAAAGAAAAGTTTGACGATCTGTATCAGGGACTTGCCGATCCCGTGTGCTATGTTCACGACGGCGTGTTTTTGGACTGTAATCCGGCTTTTTTGCGCACCTTTGAAATCACCAATAAAGAAGAATTGGACGAGTTGACCATTCTCAACTTTATTGACCGCAAACACCAAACCGACTTAAAAACCCATTTGCGCAAATCGACGCGCCGCGACATGAGCGCCAATCCGGTGCTGTTTAATATGCAAACTAAGCTTGGCAAAGAGGTTGAGTTTACCTTAATGTCCAAGCCGTCCAAATTTGAAGACGAAGACGCCGTGCAAATTTACCTGCGCTCCACCAGTGAAGGCGGTGGTGGCGGTGGTTCACTGTTCGATAAGAGCACCGGCCTATCCAACCGCGAGCAAATGAGCTTTTTCCTCGAACAAAAAATTCAGCAGTTCGAGCAAAAGGGTGGGCAGGGTTTCTTGGCTTACCTTATGATTCGCAACTATCGCGATGTCTGGGGCAGTGACGGCATGGTCGAGGCCGAAAAATTTATTAACGCAGTAGCCGGCACGGTGCGCACGACGCTACCGGCGCACACCGAAACGGCGCGCTACACCGACGACGGTCTATTAATGTATATTCCGGGTGATGACCCCAAAGAGATTGAGCGCCTATTGACCGGCCTCATTAAAACCTTGGATAGCTTGACGCCAGAGGGCATGGAGCGCATGGTCGAACCATCGTGTTACGCCACCTTTGATGTATTTACCAAAGACAGTGATTACTTAATGGATATCAGCGGCATGTTCCGTTCGTCAAGAAACGCCGCCATGACCGAAGGTGCGCGCGTCAGCCGTCCCACTGTCACCGAAGTGGCGAAAAAAGATACGCGCCGCCTAGAATTGCTACAAGACATCTTGAAAAATGAAAGTATGCAAATGCTGTTCCAGCCGATTGCCAGCTTCGACCCCGACGGCGCGCGTCGCTACCGTGAACGCTTGGTGTTGTCGCACGAGGACGAGCCGGATATGGAACTCGATGTCATGGTTAGCACTGCCGAGCGCTATCAGATGATGCACCGCATTGATACTTGGAAAATGAACCAATTGTTCAATCGCTTGTTGGAAATGGACGTTGCTAGCCGCGCCGATCTGACTATTTTTATCAGCTTGTCGGCCGATTCCTTGAAAAATGCCAAATTTGCCAACTGGCTGAGTGAGCAAATGCAACATACCGGCTTGGGAGGTAAGCACTTTGTATTTGAATTTATGGTGGATAACGTCATTAATGCCTACTCTGGCGCTATGCGTCTTAGCAAAGTCGTCCGCGACGGCGGCGCTCAAGTGGCGGTGACTAAAGTCGGCAGTTTGTCGGCGGATAATGAGCGCATTATCAACGATATTAAGCCAGATATTATCAAGCTGGATTTGCGCGAAATCGACACGCTAGACGACAACGAAGAAGAAGAGGTCATGGGTGACATCAAAGCCAAAGCCGATGAAATCGGGGCGTGGATTATCGCCGAGTACCTAGAATCGCCGGCACAATTGTCGCGTATTTGGCCTTATGAGATTACCTTTATCCAAGGTGATGGCATGACGCCATTGCTTGAAGATTTGGACTTTAACTTTGATGAGTTTGCGATTTAATACCGCTCTGGATGCTGCTTTAATATAGTGAAAGCCCGTTACCTTATGGTGGCGGGCTTTTTTGCGTCCAAAGTTTAGGGCTGGTGGATTGAGGATACGCCCTAGGGTTTTTCATTGTATGAATTAGGCAGATATGCTATATTTCCCAATGCATAATTTATAACAAAAGGTTAGACAAGCGAATGAGCAAAATAGTAAATTCTGCCGAAATGGCAATAGAGGGTATTCAGGACGGCATGACCTTGATGGTCGGCGGTTTTGGGCTGTGTGGTATTCCGGAAAACTTGATTGCGGCTTTGCGCAATTCGGGGGCTAAGGACTTGGAGTGCATTTCCAACAATGCCGGTGTCGATGATTTTGGTTTGGGTTTGTTGTTACAGACGAAACAAATCAAAAAGATGATTTCTAGCTATGTCGGCGAAAACAAAATATTTGAAGAGCAGTTCCTATCTGGCGAGTTAGAGGTCGAATTGACGCCACAAGGCACACTGGCCGAAAAAATCCGAGCCGGCGGTGCCGGTATTCCGGGCTTCTATACAGCGACGGGTGTCGGCACCTTGGTGGCCGAGGGCAAGGAGCACAAAGACTTCAACGGCAGAACCTATATATTAGAAGAGGCTTTGACAGCTGACTTTGCCTTGATTAAAGCCCAAGTAGCCGACGAGTACGGCAATTTGATTTTCAACAAAACGGCAGCCAACTTTAACCCCATGATGGCCAAAGCCGGCAAAATCACCGTTGCTGAAGTGGAAGAAATTGTACCGGTTGGCGAGTTAGACCCCGACCACATTCACGTGCCAGGTATTTACGTCCAGCGCATCTTAAAAGGTGAGCATTTTGAAAAACGCATTGAGCAAAGAACTGTTAGAGAGGCATAATCATGAGTGAAAGAATAGGATGGACGCGCGAGCAAATGGCGCAAAAGGCCGCCGAGGACATCGAAAGTGGCTTCTCAGTGAATTTAGGTATCGGTATTCCGACGTTGGTGTCTAATTATATTCCTGAGTCAATGAGTGTCATGCTACAAAGCGAAAATGGCTTGTTGGGCATGGGGCCGTTTCCCACCGAAGACGAGGTTGACCCCGATTTAATCAATGCTGGCAAGCAAACCGTGACAGCGGTTAAAGGTGCGTCGTATTTTTCTTCGGCAGAGAGTTTTGCCATGATTCGTGGTCAACACGTCGATTTAACCATTTTGGGTGCGATGGAGGTTTCCGAAAAGGGCGATATTGCCAACTGGATGATTCCCGGCAAAATGGTTAAAGGCATGGGGGGCGCGATGGACTTGGTGGCTTCGGCGCGCAAAGTGATTGTCGTGATGCAACACTGCGATCGCCAAGGCAATTCTAAATTGGTTAAAGAATGTACCTTGCCGCTCACGGGTGTTAGTTGTGTCTCCAAAGTGATTACCGATTTAGGCGTGTTTGAAATTCGCGACGGCAAGTTCCATACCGTGGAGTTGGCCGACGGCATTACCGAAGCACCGCTACCCTAGTGGCGTATTTAGTTTTGCGCTACACAAAAGCCCGCCACTAGGTGGGTTTTTGTGTTTTTTGGTGTTGTGTGGTTGGTTGGTAAAGCGTTGGATATAGCGTTGGATATAGCGTTGTGCAAAGAAGTTTAAAGTTTTTCCCAAA
>PDWI01001740.1_pt1 | contig 33897 bp, 26 predicted proteins | sample 1430891 | NCBI WGS metagenome assembly PDWI01 (sample SAMN01162508, study PRJNA174530) | Oral metagenome, whole genome shotgun sequencing project. | biome: Marine environment; feature: Marine mammal; material: Swab sample of the gingival sulcus; isolation source: swab sample of gingival sulcus... | reverse complement strand
CGAGCCTGGAAGCTCGGATGAAGTTCTTGAAGTACTCCCCCTTGTCCTTTCTGATGAATCCAGAGAACTGGTTGAAATTGATAAGGTTACCCAGGATAGGTTGTATATGTTTGATGAGGATACGCAGAATATGGCTGAGGTTCAGGATATAAATGAACTTGAGGGAATAGAGCAGGCTGAAGAGCTCAATGAACTGGAAGAGCTGGAAGAGCTGGAGGAACTCGACGAACTGGAAGAGCTTGATGAACTGGCAGAAGAACTTCCCTCAGAAGAGCACTCTTCAGCTGATTCTTCTCCGGAAACAGCCGCAGAACCTGAATTTATCAGTGTTGAATCCATTCTGAGCCGCCTGGATATTCACGCGGGCGATAAAGCAGTGCAGCCTGCAGAAGAAGACGACGAATCAATAGAAACTCTTATTCATATTCATACAACAGGCATTCTTCCCGGGATGGATTCCGGGGCTGAGGGTATTTTGTTTGATGATGAAATTCCCGTTATTTCATGGACTTCTGAAGGGCTTGATTACGACCGGTATCTCAGGGGATTCAAAAGAGGCCCCACCGGTGTTTATAAATCACTGATGAGTCTTTCCCGTGAATACAATGCGGTGTGCGCGGTTCTCATGGTGGGCTCCCGCAAAGGTCTGGAAACAGATTACGCGGTCGGCCTGGATGATGAGAGCGCTTCTCACTTGTCTGTTTCAAGAAATGAGGCCGTCTGGGATGAGTGGTTCGCCAAACGGCAGGTTGTATTTGTGCCTTCTCTGGCGCAGTCCCGTTATGCTGAAAAAATCCGCTACAGCGAGTTTATGTTTGTCCGTTCCGGCATGTTTATTCCGGCGCTGTATCTGGGTACTGAAGCCTGCGTTTTTCTTGGATTCAAGGATGTCCCTGCCGACCCCGCAAGTCTTTTGCAGCAAATGGCCACAACAGCATAAATCCTTTGATTCCCAATAATAAGATTGTCCCCCCTTGACCTTACCCCGGGCGGCAGTATAATCATGTTATACATAGCATTATACAGGGGGAACTATGCTGAACATTGTTTTATTAATCATCCTTCCCCTCGGCGGTGTGATAATCGGGTGGCTTATCCGGTTCATTTACGCCAAAAATCAACTCAATTCTTCTGAACAACAAGCACTCAGACTCAAAGAATCCGCAGCTGCTGAAGCCGAAAATACAAAGAAGGAAATTCTTCTGAAGGCCCAGGATAAAATTCTGGAGGATCGGCGGCAATTAGAACGTGAACAGCGCGAACAGCGCTCGGAGATTCAGCGATACGAGAAAAGAATCCAGCAAAAAGAGGATAATCTTGATAGAAAAACCTCTGACCTCGACAGGCGGCAGTCTAAAATAAACCGCAGAATTGAAGAGCTGGATATCAGGGAAAAAAAGCTCTCCGAAGAAGAACAGCGTTGGAAGCATGAACTGGAAAGAATTTCAGGTTATACAGCCGAGGAAGCAAAAAAGGTGTTAATGCAGGGACTGGAAAACGAGGCACGGCACGATGCCCAGGCCCTTATTAACAAAATTGAACAGGAGGCCCAGGCCACTGCGGAAAAACGTGCCCGGGACATACTTATTACAACCATTCAAAGACTGGCCACAGATGTTACTTCTGAAATGACTGTTACATCGGTCAGTCTGCCCAGTGATGAGATGAAGGGACGGATTATCGGCCGGGAGGGACGGAATATCCGAACTCTGGAAACGCTGACCGGGGTGGACATTATTATTGATGATACACCGGAAGCTGTTGTTATTTCCTGTTTTGACCCTATTCGGAAAACCATTGCCAAAACGGCATTGGAACGCCTTATTCAGGACGGCCGCATTCATCCGGCCCGGATTGAAGAAGTGGTTCAGAAAGTAGCCGAGGAAATAAGCCGCATTATTCAGGAAGAGGGCGAACGTGTACTGTTTGATCTTGGAATACACAACATGAGGCCTGAGGGCGTGCGCGCGCTTGGACGTCTTTATTTCCGTACCAGTTACGGGCAGAACGTTCTGGCTCATTCCAAGGAAGTGGCCATTATTGCCGCAACCATTGCCCGGGAAGTGGGCGCGGATGTTGAAATTGCCAAGCGCGGTGCTCTGCTGCACGATATAGGCAAGGGCATGGAGAGCGACGGCGACGCCGGTCACGCGGAGGTAGGCGCCGAGCTGGCCCGGCGTATGGGAGAAGATCCCCGGGTGGTTAATGCCATTGCAGCTCACCATGACGACGAAGAAATTATTTCGCCGGAAGGTGTTATTGTACAGCTTTCCGATGCCATTTCCGCGGCCCGGCCCGGTGCCCGCAGGGAAACTCTTGATAATTATATCAAACGTCTGGAGAACCTGGAAAAAATTGCTCTGAAGTTTGAGGGAGTGGAAAAAGTTTTTGCCATTCAGGCCGGACGTGAGCTGCGCATTATGGTAAACCACGACAAGGTAAACGATATGCAGGCCCGGGAGCTCGCCAAAGACATTGCCAGGGATATTGAAGATCAGCTGAAGTTCCCCGGACGCATAAGGGTAACAATTATCCGGGAAACCCGGGTGGTGGAATACGCCCGTTAGGTAAACACTCTGTTCTCAGCGCCTTGTCCGGCAGGCTGCCGGCTTTGCGCTGTTAACGGAGAACACCTGACAAGCGTTTTCACTCTGAAGCAGCGGGCTGCGGCCCTTGAGAGTGTGAACTGATGGGAGCGGGCAAAAAGAACAGAGCCTCTAAACAGCTTCCCTTGAGCCGGCTTCTGGCCCTTTATTACCCTGAAGAAGATTCTGAAAAACTCTTCGCGGATGTTCTCTGCGGACAGGTCCGGGTAAACGGTGAGCGGATAATCAATCCAAAACAAAAAGTAGCGGCCGGCGCGCAGATAACCCGGGAAAAGTCCGGTTATGTCAGCCGGGGCGGGTATAAGCTGGAAGCCGCGCTGGACGCGTTTGGAATAGATGCGCAAGGACAGGTATGTCTGGATGCCGGTGCTTCTACCGGAGGTTTTACCCACTGCCTTCTTTCGCGGGGAGCACAGCTGGTTTACGCGGTTGATGTGGGCTACAATCAGCTTGCCTGGAAGCTGCGCAGTCATTCCCGGGTAAAATGTCTGGAACGGACAAATCTGATGAGTCTTTTTCCGGGGGATCTGGAACCGTCTCCGTCTCTGGCTGTGGCGGACCTGTCGTTCCGTTCCCTGCGCGGGGCAGCTTCCCGTCTTCTGGAGCTTACTGGAGGAGGAACCGCAGCGGTTCTGGTTAAACCGCAGTTTGAAGGTCCCCGTGAAGAAGGATTCAGCGGCGTGGTGAAAACGCATGAAGCCCGCAGGGAAGCGGTAGCCTCTTTAATAAATGATTTAACCGGAGAGGGGGTTTTTGTTCATAACGCCGCAGCTTCTCCGGTGAGGGGGCGAAAGGGGAATCTGGAGATTTTTCTTCTTCTCTCCCGGCAGCCGGCTTCTGACGCAGCCTTTGTAAAAACGCGTGTGGAAGAGGCTCTCGGCAGCCGGAACTAGAAATCGCCGCGGCCCAGGGGATCGCCTATCCAGAAACCTTCGCCCCCCAGAAAATCAATACGGCGGCCTTCAATAAGAAACTGAACTTTATCAACTGTGGAAAATTCGGTAGCCGTGAACACTACCTGCTCTACCTGGGCCTTGTAGCCTTCAATACCCAGCGCGTTAAAGCGGAATGCTTCATTGAAATTCAGAAAAGCAATACCTCCTTCCACGCGGGCGCCCAGCAGACGGGAATCTTCCGGAATAAGCGAGAGAAGCTGGTTGGAGAGTTCTTCAGGCCCGGGGCCCTGCAGCAGTGCCTGAAGGGCGTTTGTCAGGGGAGAGCCGGTGTCAGGATGCTGCCGGAGTACACCCTTTATTCCTATGCTGCCGTCTCCGCTTACACGCACAAAAAACAGCCGGGATGTTCTTTCCTTTGCTCTCTGGGCCGGCCGTTCCGGTTCGGCTGGTTTTTCCGGCGGTTCTTCGGGAAGGGGAAGGGCTGTATTGGCATCCGGTTCTTGCGGGGCTGTCTGAGTATCTGCTCCGGGCTTCTGCGGTTCCAAGTCCGGCTGAGCCGGTGTTTCGCGGTTTCCCCGGTTTTCCCCGGGACGCTGAATAACCGGCTGACTGGAGTTGGGCCCGGAAGCGGTTTCCGGTACGGGAAGAAGGCGGCCGGCAGGTTTGCGGCCAATCATCAGAAAAATAAGAATAAGCAGCAAGAGCGCAATAAAAGCCAGGACAGCCGTGAGGGGATCCAAACGTTTTGCCGGAGCGGATTTGTTTTTATCGCCTTTAGGGCTGCGGCGGGGGTTGAGGCTTTTCAGCTGCTTTTTTTGACGGGAACGCTTCATGGGTTTTATTATACCCGCCTTTGAGAGATTTGACAGTGATCGTGAATCATCCGTAATATGGTGTAATGGATAAAGAATACCGACCCCGGGTGCTTATAGCCGGCCGGCCCAATGTAGGAAAGTCTACACTGTTCAACCGCTTATTCGGGCGCAGAAGAGCCATTACCGATCCCACGCCCGGAGTAACCAGGGACGTTATAGAGGAAAAATGTGTTATTGCCGGCATTCCGGCTGTTCTGATTGATACCGGCGGAGTAAAAGCCCATTACGACGATGTTTTTGATGATCTGGTTTCCCGCCGTTCCCTGGACTCGCTCAGCAATGCCGATGTTATACTTTTTCTGCTGGAAATTGGCGAATACACGCCGGAGGACGCGCGGCTGACTGAAACTCTGCGCCGTTACGCAGAGAAGGTTGTTCTGGTGGTGAATAAATCGGATACACCCGAAAAAGATTATATGGCCGCCGAATTTCACTCTCTGGGGCTGGGTGAGCCTTTACCCGTTTCATCGGCTCACGGCCGGAACATGAACCTCTTGCTGAATGTTCTTCAAAAGAGAATGGAATTGGCTCTGGCCTCCCGGGAAACAAATTCCGATCAGACGGATAGTGAACCGGATAATGAACCGGACGACGAACTTGTTGTTGTACTGGCCGGCCGGCCGAACGCCGGTAAGTCAACACTGGCCAATCTTCTGACAGGTGCCGAGCATTCCCTGGTTTCCGAAATACCCGGCACAACCCGGGATACTGTCAGCGGACAGACCCTCTACAAGGGAAGACGGCTGCGGGTGGTTGATACAGCCGGTATGCGCCGGAAGGCTAAAGTGGCGGAGAACATAGAATACTATTCGGTTAACCGGGCCATACGCGCCATGTTCGACGCGGATATAACTGTTTTGCTGATAGACCGCAAAGAGGGGCTTTCGGAACAGGATAAAAAAATTACGGCCCAGGCAGTTAAAAAAGGCCGTACAGTTGTTATTGCTCTTAATAAATGGGATGAAAAGAACCCCGGACCGCGTGAAGTAAAACAGGCCGTTGAGAAACTGCGGTTTCAGTTCCCTGTGCTGGACTGGGCCCCCGTTGTACCTGTTTCCGCGTTGAAAGGCTACGGTATTCACCGTCTTCTGGAGGTTATTATTGAAGCGGACAGGCAGCAGAATCTCCGGGTTGAAACAGCGGAACTCAACAGGGCTCTGGCTGAATGGGTGGATTTCACTCCGCCGCCGGCCAAAAAGGGCCGACCATTTAGAGTGAAGTACATTACTCAGGTTTCGGTAAAGCCGGCCCGTTTTATTGCCTTTGTTAACCGTCTTTCCGGTTTTCCCGAATCCTACCGCCGCTTTCTGGTTAATCAGATCCGCCGGGAATTCAAATTTGAAATGGTTCCTGTGGAACTGGAGTTGAGGGAGCAGGCAAAAGGAAGAAGGTAGTATGATCAGAAAACAGTCCGGCCGCAAAACTGTCTGCTCAGTAAATTACACGTTCCCGATACTTCTTTCAGGACTGGCAGTTATTCTGTTTATTCTGGGACCGGTGCTTTCTGTCAGTGCCGGAGAAGCGGAACTGGCTCCTTTCCGCGTTATGCTGGAGAAGTCCGGTTTCCCTGAAAATGATGAAACCCGCCGCTTAAACGCGGATAATCTGAAGGCTCCCAATTATTCGGCTGTGGAAACAAGGCTGGATATTTACCGCCAGATGTCCGACAACAGGCTGGTTGAGTTTGAGGTGCGGAAACAGGCCATGGAATGGTATCTTATTTTCCGCAACCAGAGAGGCACGGAGCCCTGGGAAACCTTTCCTATCTGGGGAAGGGGAAACTGGGTTGTTAAACGCAGTCTGCTGGACGGAGCCTATATTCAGGCCAAGATTTTCATTCAGGATAATGAAGAGAGTTTTGTCCGTTTGTTTCCCATGGAAGGCGGGCGCTGCAGGCTGGATGTTTACCTGTACGGCAGGCAGCTGGGAGACGACGTTATAGTACCGGCGTCTTTTGAGTCTCTTCTTTTCTCGCCCTTTGCGCGTATTATGTTTCTGACACAGCGTTCCATTCCATGGAAAACCGTTTTTCCCAATCCTGAAAGAATTGGTTATAGAAGGGTGGCTGCTCTGGCGGAGGTTCTCTCGCTCTACAGCGGCAGCATTCAGGAAATTCCTGACGCGGGAATAGACGGAGGCGGGTTAAACGCTTATATAGACAGCGGCGATCTGGTGCCGGCGGAGCTGATGGAGCCCGGCAAGACAGGACTGAACTGTTCCGGTTATGTAAAATGGGTAGCGGACGGAATTTATTCGGCATGGAGCAGAGCTCCCGGTGCCCTTTTTCTGGATGTGGAAGAACTGAAAAAAACCGGAGCGCGGCGCAGCCGGAATTCCTGGAACGAGTCGTATTCCGCTTCGGGCAAAGACGCGCGGAACAGTATGGAATCGTTGCTGCGCGATCCCTTCTTCGGGCTGGACTGGAACCGGAATATTGCCCGTATTATACGGGAAGCCCAGCTGGGACGTGCTTTAAGTTCTGCCGAATGGGCCGCTCTGGACAGCAGTCCCTTACCCGGAGTTTCCTGGGTAGAGGATATGGGTTATCCCCTGGATGCTCTGGGAACGGCCCTGTATCAGCTGGCTTCCGCTTATCCGGGAAAAATATGGCTGGCCGCGGTGAATTCGCCTTTTCGGCCGGAGCCCTCCGCCGATGACCCCCGGCCGCTTTCCCTGCATCAGTACTGGCATGTCGCCATTTTGGCGCCATGGTTTGACGACGGCAGCGAAGGGCGGGAAAAAGGCACCTTCCGGGTTGCGGTACTGGATACAGGCGACGTTGCCGAATCTTTGCTTTCAGGGCCTTCCGGGGAGTCTCCGGCGGCTTTTCCCCGTATTATCCAGGACAGGGCTGTCGTTTACGCACGGCTTGGCCGGGATGATAACGGAGTGCTTCAGAAGCCGGAGGTCCGCGTTCATTTGACGGCTGTAGAGCTGCCGGAGAATTATCAGCCTTCTCCATTGCCGCTGGAAAGCCCTTAAAGGGCGTTTAAGCCGTTTAAGCCGGCGGCCTTGCCGAAAAACAGTTATTATAAATGTTTTTTCTCTGTGAAATGGATATATTGTTGTTTTGGGAGTTAAAAAATGGTGGATATACTTGTTAAGGGAGGGCTTGTTCTGTGGGCCATTATCCTTCTGTCGGTGGCTGCTCTGGCCATTATTATTGAGCGTTATCTGTATTTCCGGAAAATCCGTACCGATGAGGAGCAGCTGTTTCTCCGGGTAAAATCGGCTACAGGCAAAGGTCATTTTGATGAGGCTATGGCCATTTGCGACGCAAGCCCTTCACCGTTCAGCACTCTGCTGAAAACGGGTATTGAACACCGGCAGCGCAGTTCATGGGAACGCAAGGAAGTGCTGCGCGATACGGCCGCCCAAGAAGTGCCGCTGCTGGAGAAAAACATAGGCGCTCTGGGTACCATTGCCCACATTGCTCCTCTTCTGGGACTTTTGGGAACAGTTACCGGCAACATCCGTGCCTTCGGGGTGCTGGGGCGTTTCGGCTCGGTTGGAGATCCGTCTGTTCTGGCCCAGGGTATTTCAGAAGCACTGCTTACCACGGCAGCCGGACTGATCGTGGCTATACCGGCTACAATTTTTTACAACGCCCTGACCGGAAGGGTGAACGCCCTGATTGTCCGCATGGAAAATCAGGTGAATGAAATGACCCTCCTGCTCAGCGGGGAAGAGGCCGACAAGTGATTCTTCGTCAGAGGCTGAAACCCCGGGTAATGCTGGATCTGACACCGCTGATTGACGTTGTATTTCAGCTTGTGGTGTTTTTCATGATTTCCAGTGTCTTTAATACGGCGCCTGGTATTGAACTGAACCTTCCTGATTCTTCCACAAGCCAGGCAGTGGAGGTAACAGAAGTGCGCGTTACGGTTGTCAGCGCGCAGGAATTGTACCTGAACCGTGATCCTGTGGCTCTGGAATCGCTGGGAAAAACTCTCCGCGAGTGGCGTAAAACAGGCCGTCTGGCCGATGATACAGCCTTGCTGGTGGAAGGCGGACGGAATGTGCCTTATGAAACCATTGTCAGCGTTCTGGATGAGGCGCGGCGCGGCGGCGTTGATGCGGTGAATCTCATAACCGCGCCCATGACGGAAGAGCCGTGAACACTCCCGTAAGAAACACAGCGGTTCTTCAGGCAGGACACCCCTCCGAAAGAACGGTTTTGCTGCGCCGCCGTCTTTACAGAAGAAATCTCTGGACGGGTATCGGCGCGGCTCTGCTGGTACATCTGCTGGCGGTACTGGTTTTTATACTGATTGACAGGCTCAATACAGAAGATCTGGATAAGTCCTCCGGCCCTGTACTGGTGAAAATAGGTACTCCGGAGGCGCCGCCCTCTCCCCAAAGCGATCCCGGCCCTGCCGCAGAGCCGCGGGAGGCTGCAGCAAAAACCATAAGGCCTGCGCGGGAGGCGGAAGCGCCGGCGGCTTCAGCGCCACCGGCTGCGTCTCCGGCACCTCAGCAGCCGGCAGAAGAGAACATGGTTACAGAAAGCGCCGAAGCGCCTTTTGAGGAGGCCCCGTCTGAAGCACAGCCTCTGCCTTCCCGTGTCAGGGGAAACGAAGAGGGAAACAACTATCTGATAGATTTTGAAGGCAGCGACAGCCAGGTGGGGCGCGCAGCCGCCTACGACTACATTATCAGTTACATGCCCCTTCCGGAGGCGCTTCCCGGAGAAATGGTAGATGCGGCACAGAGTTATCTGGGTATGAGCGCCGCTTCTGTGCGCGAAGAACTGTTAATCTACTGGGAAGAGTCATTTGGAAATTATGTAAAGAAGCCGGGCGCTGCCGGTACCGTTCCCCTGAAGGACCGCCCGTATTACTGGAGCCTGCTTTTTTCTTCTTTAAATTTTCCCTCCGAAAAGGCCGACTGGCGTACCGCCGGCATGCGCCCGGTGGTGGTGGAATTTACAGTGAACCCTTCCCGGGATACGCGGGGAGCCCGGCTGTCGGATTTCTCTGTAATATCACATGCCGATAACCCGGCGGTGGAAGAAGCGGTTTTGTTCGGTTTGAGCCGATGGGTGTATTATAACAATACCGAAAAGCCGGTACGCGGACGAATTACCTATGAATTTGACCGCTGAAAGCTTTGCTGGAAGTCCTTGCCGACAATCCGGTGCTCGGTTAATCTAAGACATGGCTCTTTTAGCGGTAGGTTTTGACATAGACGGTACGCTGTATCCGAATTATAAGGCCCATGTGCGTTCTGTGCCGTTTTGTGTTGCAAATGCCAAAAAGGTTTTGGCTTTTGCCCGGACACGCCGGAGAATGCGGGAGGAAAGCGCCCTTTCCGAAATGCTTTCCGATCCTTCGGAGGCTGAAGTGAAAATTTTTGCCGAAGAAAGCGGCCTGAGCCGGAATGAGGCTCGAAAAATCAGGGACGAGCTTATCTACCAGACCTGGGAGAAAAGTTTCAGAGGCATGACGCCGTATTCCGGAGTTCGTCAGGCCCTGCTCCAGCTCCGTCAGGCCGGACTGAAACTGGCAGCGCTCTCTGATTTCCCTGTGGGGAAAAAACTCGAATATTTTCATTTGGCAGATCTTTTTGATGTTGCAACAGGTTTTCCCGAGTCCGGAGGCCTTAAGCCCCGTCCGGAACCTTTTCTGGTTATGGCGGAAAAACTGGGTGTGGCTCCTTCGGATATTCTTTATGTGGGAAACAAGCTGGATTATGATGTTTACGGTGCAGAGGGCGCGGGAATGCGCGGGGCGCTGGTTGGGCCTCCCGGCAGGCATGCGCCTGAGGGAACTCTGGTGTACCGTGATTATCAGCATTTGGCAGAAAGTGTTCTCTCTGAGGTGGTTTCATGACGTTCAATTTTGATGGAGGCGATATTCTCGTCATCCTGCTTGTAGCAGCGGCTTTTATTCTTTCCAGGCGTTTTGATAAAACCGGCCGTTCTTTGGAAAAAGTACGGCGTTATGCGGATAAATCCAAAGCGGAACTGGATACCATAATCCGTGAAAGGGAACTGGCCTTTAAGGATTTGGCTGTAGATTTGGAAGTACAGGAACAGACAAACCGGGAAATACTCAACCGGGCGGATCAGGCACGCGAAGAACTGCTTTCCCGGGCCGGAGAACTGGAAGACCGGGTAGAAAAAATTGAGGCTCATGAACGGGCCCTGGAAGAACTCAACGATCTGGCTTTAAGAGTTGATGAAAATCTTTCCAGGCTGAAGGATGAATCGGCCTATGTGGATAAGGTGGGCTCGCGGTTGACGGAAGTGCGCAGCCGTTTTGATTCTTTTGCCGAAAAAGATGAGCGGCGCTTTGCCGATTTCCGTCAGGAAGTGCTGGGAATTTTTTCCGCCGAGCTGCAGAATCTGGAAAACGGCATGGAAGAAGCCGGCCGGCAAATTTCCCTTTTTCAGGAAAATCTGGGGAATATCAATGTCCGTCAGGTTCAGGAATCCGAAAAGAGAATATCCGAATACAGGGAAGAACTGGAAAAAGCCGAGGCCGAGTTCAGCGGGCGTCTGGAAAAAGTGGCGGAAGACGGAGCCAGTCTGGAAGATGCCGCCTTTACGGCTTTAAAAGAAAAAATTGATTCCCGCTCCAAACATCTGGAAGGAAACTGGCTGGATGGAATGAGCGCTCTCAAGGACAGCGTTACCCGGACCGCTGAAGAAATTCGCCGGGAACTGGCTGGAATGCAGCAGAATATGGAACAGGTCAGCGGGGAATACAGGGAAATTGACGGACGTCTGACCGAAGCTTCCCGAACGTTCAATGCGGGGCTGGATGGACTGCGGGGGCGGCTGGAAAACATTCTGGATGAAAAGGAAACCAGTCTTCTGGAAGAATATGAGCTGCGTCAGGGTGAATACCGCCGCAATGTTGAAGAACGTTTCAGCCGGATTGAAGGTTCCATAGCCGACATGGATACTCTGACTGAAAGTCTGAAATCTTCTCAGCAGCAGACACTGCGTGATGTGGAAGTTGAGTTCCGCCGTTTTGACGAAGAAATGACAGAGCGCCGGGACATTGAAAGGACTCAGGTGGAAGATGCCGCGGCGGCACTCCGGCAGGAAATGGATGAACTGGAACAGGGGCTGGACGAGCTGAAAAGCCGCGCCTATGAAAATGTTTCGGAAAAACTGCAGGTTTTTGAAGATGATTTCTTTGCTGATTTAAAAACACGGGACAAACAGATGCATTCTTCCCTGGAAGAATGGCGTGACCGAATGGATGCAGATATTGAAGAGTGGGGACGCAAAGCGGCCCGCGAGCGCGAGGAAACCGAACTGCGCTACACAGCGGAAATAAGGGAAAAACTGGCGGAACTGCAAAACCGCACCTTTGCTCAGTTTGAATCGTTCCAGGACCAGGTAGACGGCTTCAGGGAATCAATCAGCGGACGCATCAGCAGTTCTGAAGAGGAAGTAAACCGTTTCCGCGGCGAAATATCCCGGCGCATCGCGGATGACAAAGAAGAATTAATGAATGAATTTGACAAAACCTACGACTCTTTTCAGACCGAACTGGGAGAAAAATTCGCGCGGGCCAACAAAACGATCTCCCAGAAACTGACAGCCTTCTCCGGTGATATTGACAACAGGCACAAAGCTCTGATCGGAGACATTGAAGCGGCCAGCGGGGAAATAGGGGACTTGAAAGAACGTCTTCAGCTGCAGATTGACGAAGCTGTCCGCGGCTCCGCCGACAGTATTGCCGGCATGAGAGCCGACTTTAATGAATCCATAACGGAGCTTGAGGATGAGTTCAAAGGTAAAACCGAACAGCTCATACTTGAATCCGGTGAAGAACGCGCAGCGCTCCGCAGGGAAATTGATCTGCAGCAGGAAGCGGTGGCCAATCTGGCCGCGGAAATTACCGAGAAAAGCCGCGACAGTCTGGATACCCTTAAGGACATGAGCGAAACCTTCCTGATGGAATTCCGCAAGAGTTCCAAAGACGCGCGGGGTGAAGTAGAACGGAAAGTGAAGGAACTGCGTCAAATGGTGCAGGATGCCCGTGAAAGAGCTGAAAACAGCCGCAAGGAAATGGCCTCTCATACAGATACCGAGTACAAGCGTCTCATGAAGAATCTGGATGAAATTGACAAACGTCAGAAGAAATTTATAGCGGAAACCCGGGTTTTTGAGCGCGCTGATGAAATGAAAACGGCCCTGGAAGCCGATATTCATGAATTAAACCGTCAGCTGGATCAGACCGGCAAGGGCCGGGAGGAAGTCCGCAATATCAATGAATCTTATGAAAAAGCCATCAGGCTTTACAGTGAAGTTAACACTAAAATGACCCGCTTCCTGGCTGAACAGCAGAAAGTGGACAACCTGGAGGGTAAAATCTCCCGGATCAGCAATTTGTCGGACGCCGTTGATCTGAAGCTGGAAAGGGTTGCAGAAGCCAACGACACTCTTCAGACGCTGCAGATGCGTGTTAAGCAGATGGAAGATCTGCATGAGGATCTGGACAGCCGCTACAAACGGCTCTCGGAAAAAAACACGGTACTGGATGCCGCCACCGAAGGTGTGGACAAGAACTTTGAACGCATGAACCGGATTGAAGAACTGATCCGGAACCTGGCCGAACAGGTTATTCCGCTGAAACAGCAAATGGCCGACGCGCTGGCCAAGCAGGCTCAGCTTGAGTCCGGAAAAGCTAAAGTGGATGAAATTGTTTCCCGCATGACTCAGATAGATGCGGCCCTTAAAGACGCGGATTCACGTATGGATGATCTACAGAAAGCCCGCAAGTGGCTGGCACGCATTGAAACCCGTCTGAGTGAAATTTACACCGAAGCGCAGGAAAATGTCCGTGTTCTGGGCACTCTTTCGAAAAAAAGCGGTTCCAGAAAGAGCAAAGGTGCTCCGGATATGAGTATGCGGGAAATTGTTGTTAAACTGGCCAGGGAAGGCTGGAAAAGTGACGAAATTGCGCAGCATACCAAACTGGGCATTGGAGAGGTAGAGCTGATTCTGGAATCAACACCCCATGCTTAATACGGCAGAGGAGCTTTTGCTGTTATGGCTGATGTAGTTCCTCTGGTACCGGATGTTCCTTCCGCGGGCACCTACCGGGCCGATTACTACTTTTTCCGGCAGTTTCTTATGGGACTGGCGCCGTTCAACGACGGGCGTGTTATCCGTCCGCAGGCCATGAAATTGATTTTTGGAGTTAACCGGCCCTTCCGCATCCGGCTGGAACAGCAGTGGTACAGCTGCCGCGCTGCTTTGCTGAAAGGCAATACACCGCATTTTCTGAGCGGTCAGAACGACTGGCAGGTTGTGCTCTGGATAGAGCCCGGATGTGCGCTGCAGCTGCTTCTGGACGTCCGGACCCTGGACGGACGATCCTGGATACTGCACAAGGCGCCGGTTACCGGACTCCGGCAGGATGTTATTCAGACAGTTATAGACGAACCGGATGCCCCCGGCGCTCTTCATCTGGCCGAAGCCCTTCTGAGGGTGTACGGCGGCATTCAGCCTGTACCCGCTCTCTGGGATGACTGTATTAAAGATGCTCTGTCAAGAATTGACAGAAATCCCGCGGCTGCCGAATCGGCTGATCTGGCCCGGGAGTTCGGACGGGAAGAAGCAGATTTTTTATCCGACTTCCAGAGAGTTGTCGGCATGTCTCCGGATGTGTATATTCACCGCCGCCGCCTTGCCAGGTTCTTCAGCCTGCGCACGGAAGGGGTAGAGCGGAATGAGGCTCTGGAGCAGGCGGCGCTTTCCGGATGGGACGGCCTGAAAGATTCTTTCTGGGAGCGCTACGCGCTGAATCTGGAAGTAATGGACACCTTTAAGCCCTATATACGTCTTTTTTCCGGAGAAGATGCTCAGGCTGCATTGTATCTGTAATTTGTAATCTGTAAAAAAAGGGCCGCCGCAAAAATCTTAAGATTTTTGCAGCAGCCCAAACACTTTTTCAGAATGAAGTGAAACTACTCAACAGTTTCGTCTGCTTCCTTGTAAGTGCCCACAGAAAAACGCACGGAACGTGTTTCTGTTGCTCCCGCAGCCAGTTCTCCTATGGTCCAGCTGTAGGCCGCGGCTGTATCCAGCGCGCCCATCAGTTCGCCCGGAAGGCTGTTCAACGTGTTGTCAGTAAAGATATTGGTATGTTCAGTGCCGAACGCGCCAATGTAGAACGTGTCAACCGGTGTAACACCTTGTCCTTCACGGAAGTAGAGTCCTGCCGTGGAAGTACCGGAGGTCATACGGGCTCCGTAGAATGTTTTTACGAATTTGACACCGCCGTCGTCATCTACTTCCGAATCCGAGCAGGCGCCTATGCGGACATTCTGGGCCGCTGCAGCGCCGTTGTTTGTTATGGAATGGGTCAGTGTGACATAGGGTACTCCTTCAGAGAACTGTATTGATGCGTTCATGGAGTATTCCAGACTGGTAGTGCCGACAGCAAGAGCATTCCCGGCAGTATAATTTTGGGGAATGTCAATCCATTCATTAACAGAATCGGCTGCAACTTTGATGTGCCATCCCCCAAGCTTGGCTGCCGGTACATCTGTACCGTTGAAACTGGAGTTAATCCAGCTGGTGCCGTTGTTGGAAGAGCCTATAATATCAATGCCGCCCAAATCCAAATTGCTGTCTTCCGGCCCGGGGACTCCTTTCCCCTTTTCGCTGCCGTAAGAATAGGCTATGCCGTTGGCTCCCTGGTTTCCTCTCCGGTACTGGTGTCCGTTAAAGGGGCCGGGAAGTGTGGTACTGGCAGTGCCGGTAATTGGCGCCGAAAGCTGGGGAATTGCAATACTCAGGTTGTAGGTTGTGTTGTTGCCGGCCTGGGAAACAACCGTTACCGGTATGCTTATTGTATTAACGTTACTGTAGTTTTCTATTGTCAGCGTATTGCTGCCGGCATCCCAGCTGGAGGTAACGCCTGCCGGATTTGACGATGCTGTTACCGGATTGATGGTTGCATCTGCATCGGTAAGAGACATCTGAACCCTTATGGGTGTGTTGTAATTCCGGTTAACGGTCATTCCGCTGTAACTGTAGTTCGTTGTTGTTTCATCATCAGCAGCAAAGGCCGGTGATGCTGACAGTGTGCGGGAACTGCCGTGAGTAACCGTCAGGGTATGGAGGGTGGATATGTCCGGGTAGGTCAGTGTCAGTGTTCCGGTATATGTGCGGGAATTGCCGTTATGGGTAACTGTTGCTGTAACCACATAGTTGCCAATGACATAGCCTCCCGCGGGTTCGGCTATAGGTACTGACGCGGATCCTGTTCCGCTTTGAGAAACGGGACTGCCTCCTCCGGGAGGAGTAACGCTCAGTTCCACAGTTGCATCGTTGTAAATAGCTTCGGCTCCAAATACCAGGCTGGCCGGACGGACCATGGTGTCAGTGTAATTGAATGTATCTCTGTCAAAACCGGTGAAATTTGTTCCGTTTACGGTAAAACTGCGCAGCCGGTTTTCATTAAGGGCCGGTTTGACAATGTTAATAACGTAGGTCTTTGTTGTTCCGTCCTCTGCTGTAACATCAAATGTTACCTGGCTTGTACCAGCCGGCAGCGGTTGGGCGGCAGAGCCTATGGTAAAGGGATTGGTTCCCGATGATGAGGGATGCTGTGGAGTTCCCACAGGGCCGCCGTTTACATCCAATGTATGTACCGCTACGGGAGTTGTCTGAATGGAAGCTCCCGAGTGCATGAAATTCGGGCCGAATGTCAGTGTATCTGTATCCGGATCTACATAGACGGTCGTTACCGCAGGCTGTGGTTCCGGCCGGGGCGGTACCATTACCGCTGTACCATTATCCGGAGTAAGCGTCATGGCTTTAATCAGCGCGTCGTCTTCATCCGGTTTTATCAGTGTTACGGTAAAAGTTCTTACGGGAGCGCCGCTTTCCGGTGTCACTGTAAAAGTAACAACGGTTTCTCCGTCCGGCAGGTTGCTGGTATGGAATGTGCGCGGAGGAGTAGCCAGAGTAAAGTTCGGGGCTGCCGGATTTATGGCGTTATTGACAACGTCTGTAACGGCAATAACGCAGTCTTTATCAAAGGCTGTCAGAACAATTTCCGCGTAATTGTCGTTTGTGTCGATCTTGTTGTAGCTGCCGGCATTCTGCGGTGCTGAGAAGTTCTGGTTTGCCAGCGGAACGCCCACGGCGGTGTTGTGCAGATCCAGATGTGTTGTTGTTCCGGATGTTGCTCCGGTTCTAACCGTAATACCGCTGAGTTCGCTGGAAGTATCCGGAGCCTTTATAATGTTAAGAGTATGGGTATTAACCGTTACTCCGTCCTTGGCTGTTACTTCAATTGTTACAGTAGTAGTACCGTCCTGAAGACCGCTTATAACACCTTCGGGTGTAATGGCCGCGCCGTTATTGATGGAATAGTTTGTAATGTTGGCGTACTTGTGCCTTGGCACGGCGTTGAGAGTAAAACCTTCCCTGTGAGTAGCGTCGTCACTGGATACGTTCACAGAGTAGCTTCCGCCAGCCTGGGTGCTGATGCTCAGCGGAGGTGAAAGCGTGCCGATTCCGTTTGCCAGGCCCGACGAGGGAATAAAGGATATTTCTTTCAGGTTGGTAAAATCATCACCGGGTTTATAGATGTTCAGCACATAGTCTCTGGAAGGCTGTCCATTTTCAGCAACAGTTATAATAACTTCTGTGTAGCCGCCGTTAAGGGGATCCACAACAAGAGGATTGCCCGATAAAGTCTGAATGACATTACCGTCTTTGTCTTTTACTACGTAAGAAATGTCTGCGTTGTCAAAGGCGGACACGTCAACAGTAAGAGTATCAGCGTCTTCATCCACGTCTGCACGGTAGCTTGTGTTCTCAGGGGTAAAAGCGGGGGACACAGTCATAAGTGTTTCCAGGCCGGAGTTATTTCCCGGTGTCAGGGTCATATCTCCCAGCAGGGAGTGTCCGTTTGGCCCGGCATCCCGTGTGCGTTCCAGAATAACTTCATAGCTGGTTGTGTAGGTGGGGTCATCAGCTACAATGGTGGCAATTACCTTTGTTTTGCCGTATGGATAGGTTACTAATCCGCCGCCGCCCTCTGTTGTTACCGGAAGCTGCTGCGGGGGTTCAATTATATTCCCATTTTCATCTTCAATAAGGTAGGCTGTGTAGACCACATGGGCGTTCGGATCTTCCGGGTGACAGGTTATCCTGGCCGGGCTGTCCTTGGTGCCCATTGTCACATTGTAGGTATATGTGTCTTTATCAAAAGTTATAAGGTTGCCGGGCCTTGAGGGGTTCCAGGGAGCCTCTACAACAAGTCCGGCGTCCAGACCGTTTCCGGGTACATTAGAAACATTATCGTTTCCCGTTTTTGCTGCACCGGCCAGACTTTCAAACAAGTCTGAGCATCCGGTGAATAAAAGTGCCAGCAAGGCAAATAATATTGCTGTTTTTTTCATTTTTTTCTCCTAGTTTTTCTTCAGCAGGAATTCAACACGGCGGTTTCTCCACCATCCTTCCTTGTCTTCCCTCGGAACAATGGGAAAATTACCGCCCAGTCCCACAGTTGACATTCGGTCAGCAGGTATGCCGCGGCGGACAAGTTCAGCTGATATTACTTCTGCCCGTTCCTTGGAAAGGGGAAGCAGAAATTTAATATTCTCATCTTCGGTACCGCTGGTGTTGTTGGCATGGCCTTCAATAACCAGGTTGTATTCCGGGAATCTGCCTATCTGCTGGGCTATTTTATCCAGAGTGCGTTTGTTGGCCAGCTTCTGTTCTTCGGTAATAACGTTGAAGGTTGCCGCGCTGGGATCAAAGAATATGGAAACAATTCTGATGCGCAAATTTCCGTCGATCAGTCTGTCAACAAGAATTCCCGTTTCAATAGAGCTGTCGGAACTCAAATTCTTTTCGCTGTCTTCGGAGAGCAGCTGCATGGTCAGCGGGTATACCAATGCCGATTCGACATGTATTCCCTCGTCGCTGTAGCCGTTCCATGTCAGTTTTTCCGGCGGCAGACCTTTTCCTTCCATAACCTTGAAAACCGCCCCTTTGGGATCCAGTATGGTTATGGTCCAGCCGGTGTAGCTGTCGTCCAGGCTGCTTGTCTGGACATTAAATACAGCCTTATCGTTTACTCCGTCGCCGTCCGGAGTAAAATCCTGTGTTTCTACAGTAATTTTCAGTGACGGCGGTCCGGAGGGTTCTTCAGGCTGAGGCTCAGCCTGGGGTTCGGGCTTCTTTTCGGGCTGTTTTTCAGCTCCGGCGGTCTTCTTCTCAGCTTTTTTGTTCTTTTCGAAGAAACGGAAGGGGTAGGAGCGTACACCAATGGTAATATTGGGAAGGCTTGCCAGACCAATGCGGTCAACAAACATGTTGTATTCAATACCCGCGTAGGGTATGGCCCAGTCTGTACCCAGGTAAAAATCAGCGTGGAGTCCCAGCTGGGCATACATAACAACAACGTCCCCGTATCCGACATGGGTCATGCGGTTTTCATCTTTGGCTCTTTTTGATTTGTAGTAGTCGGTTTTGAAAAAGTTGGCTCCAAATCCCACAACCGGTACAAGTTCCAGCCAGTCAGGCAGGAATTTCAAAGTCCGGCTGCTCAGAACACGGGAAATACGCGGCCCAATGGAAATGGTATTAAAATTTTCCATCAGGGAGTAATCGCCTACACCCCGGCCGAAGCCTGAGTAACCGGAGCTGAGTCCGATCAGCCATCCATCCCAGTTGTAGCCGATCTCTCCGGCCAGTCCGTATCCCAGTTTGGTCATGGATGTAATACCGAACCTGGCAAAGGAGAGGGGTATCTGCATTTTTGCCGGTTCCAGTGATACATACATGTTTCTGACTGAGAATTGTTCTTTTTCCGGAAGGAACCGGCCGTTGTCCGGCTCGGCAAAGAGCGGAACGGACAGTACTGTAAAAAGCATGGCTGAAAACATAATCAGCCGGAAAAATCGGATGTTTTTCATTTTGCTGATAACTCTCTTTTTGTTCATAAAAACTCCTGCTGACTGAGCAATAAAATCACGTATAAATGATAGCGCTGCAGTAATACTTATCTGGACATTATATCGCAGAAACAAGATATTGACAGTGTTTGATGATGAATTTCCAATAAAATGTTTTATGGGTACATGTCAGAGCTGTTCGCCCAGTCCCTGATCCGGTTTCTCTTCAGCTTCCATGTTGTCTTCCAGCCGTTCAAGCGCCTGGAGGCTTCGGTTCATCAGTTCTCCGGTTCTGGCTGTCATTTCCAGCAGGTGGGCCAGCAGTTCTTCTTTCTGTACCAGTTCGCGGTTCTGCTGTTCAAGACTCTCAATTCTTTCTGCCTGCTCCTTGAGAGCTTCCAGAATGGGATTAAACCCCGTTTCAGGGTCGCGGTCTTCGAAAACCAGGAGTGTGCTGACTTGTCCGTTCATGTAAACCTTGCGAATCATTACCCATATTCTATTGCGCTTCTCTGGATGCGACAATCAATTTTTCTAAAGTTTTTTCTTTTTTCTCCGAAAGTGCAGTTTTTCTTGACCCTGTTTCCAGCCCTTGATTATTTTATTCATCAGAAACATAAGGAGACGGTGAGGAAAATGAGCTCCGAAGAAAGCATAGAAGAAGAAACCCCTGAATCTGCAGCCGCTGAGGCCGCTGAAGCTGCCGATGCTGCCGAAACAGCGCAGAATGCTGAAAAAGACGAAGGGACTGAAACAAAAGAGCCGGAAAGTGTTGAAAGCCTGAAAAATCAAGTGGCATCCCTGAATGAGACAATTCTGCGTATGGCGGCAGAAAATCAGAATACCCGGAAACGGCTGGTTAAACAGCAGCAGGATGCTCACAAGTTCCGGCATCAGGATATACTGACGGATCTGGTTGAGGTTATAGACAATTTTGAGAGGGCCATTGAGTCTTCTGCGGAATCCGAGGACTATGCCTCCTTCCATGAAGGCGTAGTGATGATTGAAAAACAGTTTTCCGGAATGCTCAGCGAGCGTTACGGTCTGGAACGCCTGGGGCAGCCGGGAGAGCCCTTTGACCCGGCCCTGCATGAGGCCATGATGGTGGAAGAGTCTCCGGAGGTGGAAGAAGAAACGGTAAAACAGGTATTTCAGCCCGGATACCGTCTGCATGAACGTGTTCTTCGTCCGGCCAAGGTAATTGTAGTAAAACCTGCAGCGGATAATTCTGCCGCAGAAAGCCCGGAAGCTGATGAAAATGCTCCGGAATAATGGAAGTAAGAGATTGAAAGGAGATATTTATGGGGAAAATTATTGGAATTGACTTAGGAACAACCAATTCATGTGTTGCCGTTATGGAAGGCGGAGAGCCGGTTGTTATTCCCAACGAAGAGGGAGCCCGCACCACACCTTCCATGGTTGCGTACACAAACAAAGATGAGCGGCTGGTTGGTCAGACGGCTAAAAACCAGATGGTAACCAACCCGGAGAATACGCTCTACTCCATTAAGCGGTTCATGGGGCGCCGTTACGACGAAGTAAGCAGTGAAATGACCATGGTTCCGTACAAGGTTGTTAAAGGCGCCAGTGATCTGGTGAGTGTTGATATTAAGGGCAAGCAGTATACACCTCCCGAAATTTCGGCGGCCATTCTGCAGAAAATGAAAAAGACCGCGGAAGACTACCTGGGCGAAACAGTTACTGAAGCCATTGTTACCGTACCGGCTTACTTTAACGACGCCCAGAGACAGGCCACCAAGGATGCCGGGCGTATTGCCGGTCTGGAAGTAAAGCGCATTATAAATGAGCCTACAGCCGCCGCGCTGGCCTATGGTATAGGCAAGGCGGACAAGGAAGAAAAAATTGCCGTTTACGACCTTGGCGGCGGTACCTTCGATATTTCCATTCTGGATCTGGGCGACGGCGTGTTTGAAGTGCGTTCCACCAACGGCGATACCCATCTGGGCGGTGACGATTTTGATCAGAAAATTATTGAATGGCTGGTGGAAGAGTTCAAAAAGGATCAGGGCATAGACCTGTCCCAGGACCGCATGGCCCTTCAGCGGCTCAAAGAGGCTGCCGAAAAAGCCAAAAAAGAGCTGTCGGGAACTCAGTCGTCCGAAATAAATCTTCCTTTTATTACAGCCGACGCCTCGGGCCCCAAGCATCTGCAGTACAGTCTGAGCCGCGCCAAGTTTGAGCAGATGACTTCCGACCTGGTAGAACGGACCAAGCAGCCCTGTATTCAGGCTCTTAAAGATGCCGGCTACAAGGCCTTCGATATAGATGAAGTTATACTGGTTGGCGGTTCCACCCGTATTCCGGCTGTTCAGGAAGCTGTAAAAGCGCTTTTCGGCAGAGAACCCCACAGGGGAGTGAATCCTGATGAAGTGGTTGCCATGGGCGCGGCCATTCAGGGCGGTGTTTTGGGCGGTGATGTGAACGATGTTCTCCTGCTGGACGTTACACCGCTTTCTCTGGGTATTGAAACTCTGGGCGGAGTGTTCACCAAGCTGATTGAAAAGAACACAACCATTCCCACTAAAAAGAGCCAGGTTTTCTCCACTGCGGCGGACAACCAGCCGGCTGTATCCATTCATGTACTTCAGGGTGAGCGGGAAATGGCCGCGCACAACCGTACACTGGGCCGTTTTGAGCTGACCGGTATTCCTCCGGCGCCCCGCGGTGTTCCCCAGATTGAAGTAACATTCGATATTGATGCCAACGGTATTGTGCATGTGTCGGCCAAGGACATGGGAACCGGCAAGGAACAGAAAATCCGTATTGAATCGTCCAGCGGGCTTTCCGAAGCTGAAATTGACCGCATGGTGAAGGAAGCTGAAGCCAATGCCGATGCCGACAAGGTTGCAAAAGAGCAGGCTGAGGTGCGCAACACAGCCGATTCTCTGGTTTATCAGTCGGAGAAAGCCGTTAAAGACTACGGCGACAAGGTAAGCCCCGCGGAAAAATCCGCGGTGGAAGGTGCCATTGCCGATCTGAAGAAGGCTCTGGAAGGAAGCGATATTCAGGACATTAAGAGCAAAACCGAAGCTCTTTCCCAGGCTTCCCAGAAACTGGCGGAAGAAATGTACAAGGCGCAGGCCGGTCAGGGCGGTGCCCCGGGCGGTAATGCTGCCGGAGCCGGCCCCGGCGGACCCTCTGCTGATTCCGCATCCGGTGCCGATTCTGCTTCGTCCGGTCCTTCTCCCAATGATGTGGAAGATGCCGATTACGAAGTAGTTGACGAGGATAAGTAGGCAGGAAGTGTCCAAGCGTGATTATTACGAGGTTCTCGGCGTTGAAAAAAGCGCCGGGGCCGAGGAAATCAAAAAAGCGTACCGCAAACTTGCGGTGAAGTACCATCCTGACCGCAATCAGGACAACGCCGAAGCGGAAGTGAAATTCAAGGAGGCTACTGAAGCCTACGAAGTTCTTTCCGATGAGAAAAAACGTCAGGCTTACGACCAGTTCGGCTTTGCCGGAGTGGAAAACATGGGAGGTCCGTCGTTTAACGCTTCGGCGTTCCGGGGCTTTGAAGATCTCTTCGGAAGCGACTTCGGCGGTTTCGGCGATATTTTTGAATCTTTCTTTGGAGGGGGCGGCGCTCATGCACGCCGCGGCAGCCGTAACCGGGGAAGCGATATCCGCTACGATCTGCGGGTGGACTTTGAACAGGCTGTTTTCGGCGTTGAAGTGGAAATTGAATATGACCGCCAGAAGGTCTGCGGCGAATGCAAGGGGGCCGGAGGCGAAGGTGTGCGGACCTGTCCCCAGTGCGGAGGCACAGGTCAGGTGCGCCGCAATTCAGGGTTCTTTTCCATTGCCACAGCCTGCAGTACATGTTCGGCAGAAGGTACGGTTATTGATAACCCCTGCAAAAAATGCGGGGGCAGCGGAACTGTGCGTTCCCGTCAGAAACTGAAGGTAAAAGTTCCGGCGGGCATGGATCCGGACAGAAGAATACGGCTGGAAGGGCAGGGAAACAGCGGTTCCAAAGGCGCCCCCGCCGGCGACCTTTACGTTTACATTCATGTCCGTCCCCATGTCCATTTTGAGCGTCACGAATACGATTTGTACTGTGTGCTGCCCATTGGCATGTCTCAGGCTGCCCTGGGCGCGGAAGTGTGGGTAAAAACCCTTGACAGCAAGCGTATTAAACTCAAGGTGCCATCGGGTACTCAGGACGGCAAGCTGCTGCGGATAAAAGGTGAAGGCGTTCCGGTGCTGAATGCCGGCGGCCGCCGCGGCGATTTGTATGTTAAGCTGAAAGTGGAAATTCCTTCCCGGCTTTCGGGTAAGGAAAAAGACCTGCTCCGTCAGTTTGCCGACATGCACGGGGAAAACAATGAACCCCAGCCGATCAAACTCAGGGATCTCTAGGGAGCCGGGATATTAACTGTGTTGTATTCCGGCCGCTGGGATCTGAAAAAATTATTGGGGTAACATGAGCCGGCTGCCCGAATCAATTGGAAAATACAAAATAACTGAACGTCTGGAACGCGGCGGGATGAGTCTGCTCTACAAGGCCGAGCATCCAACTCTCGGCCGGCCTGTTGTTCTGAAAAAGCTGATGCTCAAGGGCGGCGCGGAACATAGAAACCGCTTCCGCCGTGAAGCGTCGCTGATGATGGAGCTGCGTCATGAAAATGTTGTCGGTGTATTTGATCACTTTCAGGAAGGCAGCGGCCGCTATCTGGTTATGGAGTATGTTGAGGGCTCTTCCCTGGCCGAACTGCTTTCGCGCGAAGGGGCGCTGACGCCGGCTGAAGTTCAGTGGCTGACCGGGCGTATTGCCCTGGCACTTTCCCATATTCACTCACGGGGGGTGGTGCACAGGGATGTGAAGCCTTCCAATGTGCTTCTGGGAAAGGACGGTTCGGTTAAGCTGGGCGATTTCGGCATTGCCTTTGAGCCGGGCGAGACAGAGGAACTTACATCTTCGGGAACGACTCTGGGCACTCCCGGTTTTATGGCTCCCGAGCAGCTGGAAGATGCCCGCAGCGCGGATGAGCGTTCGGACATATGGTCTCTGGGCGTGTGCTGTTTTGAACTGATTACAGGGCGTAAATTTATTACCGGTCCCACGCCGGCCGCAATCCGGAAGGCCCTTCCGGGTGCCGTACGGGGGTACAGGCAGCGCCTTCCTGAACGTCTTCCGCGTTCCCTGCAGCGTTTTCTCAGAAAAACCCTGGTAATGAATGCTGCGTCCCGGCTGCCGGACGGTCAGGCGGCAGCAGATCTGCTGAAGGCGGTTCCGGGAACACCGCCTCCTGAAGAACTGATGCTGCGGCTGGAAAAACTGATGGGGGGGCCTGTTGCAAAAAGGCCTGTAAAAGCCGCTCAGCCCGCGGCCGGGCATACAAAGAAGAAGGGCCCGGTAAAAGGCGCAGAAGCGGCCTCTAAACGCTCTTCTAAGGAAAAGGCGCCTGCTTTTCCGGACAGTAAATCCGCCCCGGAAAGCAGAACTGTCCGGCCGGAGAAATCCTCAGCCGGTCCGAAAAAACGGCCGCAGAAGTTTTTCGGCCGTTCTCAAGGGCCGCGCAGAAAAGAGCAGCCGGGCGGGCCGGAGCTGTCTCAAAAGGGCGCAGACCGGCGCGTCTCCCAAAGGAGCGCAGCCCGGCGCGTGTCCCAAAAGGGCGCAGACCGGCGCGTGCCTCAAAAGGGCGCAGACCGGCGCGTGCCTCAAAAGGGCGCAGACCGGCGCATGTCCCAAAGGAGCGCAGCCCGGCGCGTGCCTCAAGAGGGTGCAGACCGGCGCGTGCCTCCCCGCTGGAACAAGAGCTTGAAGCAAATGCCGTCCAGCCTGCGGCTGTTTCTTCCTATGCTTCTCTGCGCGGCCCTGCTCCTGCTGGTGCCCGGGCTGTGGGAGCGCTGTTTCCGCCGCGGCAGCAGCGGCATGCTGCGTCTGGAACTCTCCTATCCTCCGGAAGCTTCGCGGTACTGGCTGGAAAGCGCAAAGGTAAGCATCTACAGGGAAACAGAGAATAAACTGAGCCTTGTTGTTCAGCCCGTTCTTCACTCTTCAGAAGGGGTTCTCTTAAGCCGGAAACTCTTTCTGCCGGCCGGAGCTTACCGGCTGGAATGGAGTCTGGGCGATTCAGTTTCCTGGAATTCATTTCATTTGCCTCCTTTTTCGGAGCAGAAAGAGCGGGGCAGCTTTCCTCTGGTGCTGACCGAACATCTTGAAAATCCTCCGGTTTTTCCGCTGGAAGTGGAATGGACTGTCCGTAACGCTCTGAGCGGGGAGCTGCTGGAGGGGCCGGTTTCCGTTTCCTGGGAGCGGCTGGATCAGGCGGCTGATGCCCCGCAGTCCGGCGGGGAAGGCGCGTCCGGCGCCCCTCAGTCTGGTGCTCTGCAGTCCGGCGGGGAAGGCGCGTCCGGCGCCTTGCAGTCCGGCACTCAATATTCCGGTGCTCTGCAGTCCGGCGGCCGTTACCGGTTTGCGTTTTCCTCTTCCGGATACCGGAGTGCGTTCTTTACTGTGGCGGTGAGCCCCTGGCGCAGACATCTTCGGCTGCAGGCTTCGCTGTGGCCGGAACCGGCCCGGCTGGAAATCAGCAACACTTCGGACAGGAATGCTTTTCCGAGAGTGGACGGCGCCGGAAAGTATCTGGATTTGAGTGCTGCTCCGGCTTTGCGGCGTCCGGGACGCCTGCCGGCAGGTGAAAGTACTGTATTACTGGTAACTCCGGGGATTCATGTTATTGCTCCCGGACTGGGAAAGCGCGGCGGGCTGGAAGTGAATGCGGCAGGGGGAGAAACCCTCCGGCTTGTGGTTACTGCCCTGAACAGCACAGGAAAATCAGAAAAAAATTCTGAAAACGTTCTGATAATACAAAAAGCGGAGAAGTAATCTTATTCCTTTGCGCGGGTGTCCAGCAGAATGGTTACCGGACCGTCATTTGTCAGCGTTATCTGCATGTGGGCGCCGAATTCTCCGGTTTGAACTTCCGCGGGTGCCAGTTGTTTTATGCTCTCAACAAAGTGATTGTAGAGGGGCACAGCTTCTTCCGGGGGAGCCGCCGCGTTGAACGAGGGCCTGTTGCCTTTGCGCGTGTCGGCTGTCAGGGTAAATTGACTGACAATCAGTAAATCGCCTTCAATGTCCGTGACAGAGCGGTTCATGCGCCCTTCACTGTCGGTAAATATTCTCATGGCGGCAATTTTTCTGGCCAGCCGTTCACTTTCTTCGGCGGTATCGCCCCGGGCCACTCCCAGCAGTACAACCAGCCCCTTTCCGGTAGACAGCGGTTTCCCTCCGTTTATAACAATGGAGGCCCCGCTTACCCGTTGAATGACAGCTTTCATTTCTTTCTCCCGGGAACTGACTCTACATTATCCGTGCAATTTTGTCTCAGGGGAGCTTTTTGGGGATGATTTTTATGTCCTTTCCCGGCTATGCTGGCATTTATGCAGACTTATCTGACAGGCTTTAACGGAGTTTCTGAAGCGTTGAAACGCGGCAGAGGCATACTTCTTGTTGCACGGCAGAACAGCCGGACCGCCCAGCTGAAGAAACTGGCTCAGGAGAAAAAGGTTGCCGTACGGACAGTAAGCGGCGAAGATCTGGACCGTCTTGTACCCGGAGGCGCGCACAGGGGATTCGCTCTGGAAGTCCGGGAGGCAAACAGAAACAATGCGCCCTTACTTCTGGAGGATATCTGCAGCCGGGCCGGGGATAATTCTCTGCTCCTTGTTCTGGACGGTATTACCGACCCTCAGAATCTGGGGACAGTGCTGCGCTCCTCGGATCAGTTCGGAGCCGATGCCGTTGTTATACCCAGGCGGCGTTCTGTCGGAAAAGATGCCGATTCCCTGAGCCGCTCTTCTTCGGGTGCCGTGGAATGGGTTCCCATTGTTGAAGTTGCCAATATTGCCCGTGCTCTGGAAGAACTCAAGGCCGGTGGATACTGGATATGGGGCGCCGATATGGCCGGTGAAGCTCTGACAAAGGTGAATCTGAAGGGGAAAACAGTTGTCGTAATGGGCCGGGAAGGGGAAGGCCTTCACCGCCTGGTCAGGGAAAAATGCGACGGTCTGGTGAGCATTCCGACAGGCGGCCGGCTGGATTCCCTGAATGTGGCCACAGCAGCAGGCATTCTGCTCTATGAAGTCCGGCGTCAGCAGGGTTTCCCCGGCATTAAGTTATAAAAATAATATTGATCGGCTGTATTGCTTTCAGTATTCTCTTCTGATAGAAAATCTGATAGAAAAAAGAAAAGGAAACACATCATGTCTGAAGAACTCTCCTATGTTATAACCACGCCGTATACTCTGGCTAAATCGCGTACCGGAGGAATCCTTTCCCGGCTTCTTTCCCGGGTTGATCTGGAACTTATTGCCGCACAGCTGCTGACGCCGGATCAGAAAACAGTTGAAGCCTATGCCGCGTCTCTTTTAAAACATTCGAATCCGGAAAAACCGGAGAGCGGACAACTGCTGAGTAAGTATGTTCTTGAAAATATGTCTCCCAGCGAAGGAAGGGCGCACCGTATAGCCATATTCCTTTTCCGCGGTGATAATGCTGTTTCCCAGCTGATGGACCACGTCGGCGCCCTCTACCCCGAGAACCGCAGCATTGAATCGCTGAAAGGTGAAACTATTCGGGATACCTATGCCGACCTGCTTACCGATGCCGATAACAACGTTACCTATTTTGAGCCTGCTGTCCTGACGCCTCATTCCGTGCAGGAAGCCCGTGATAATCTGAAAATTTTTGCCGGGTTTACCCAAAAACAGAGTAATATTATCTGTAATGTTGAATATCCGCATCCGGAACGGATACAGCGGACCCTGGTTATTCTGAAGCCCGATAACTGGAGGGAGCGGTCCACCCGACCGGGTTCCATTATTGACATGCTGAGCCGTACCGGTCTTCGTGTTGTGGGAACAAAGATCTTCCGCATGTCTACAGCGGACGCTCTGGAGTTTTACGGACAGGTAAAAGAGGCGCTGGAGAAAAAACTGGCGCCGTCAGTAACCAAAAAAGCCGCTGAAATGCTGGAAAAGAAATTCAGCATTAAGCTGGATGAGAAAACCCGTCAGGGGCTGCTTGAAAGTTTCGGATATGGTTTTGCCCATTATGAATTCGGCAGCCTGGTGGCCTTTATGTCCGGCCGCCGCCCGGAGGAAGTGCCTCATGAAGAATGGGAATCGCCCGGTACCGTTAAATCAATGATACTGGTGTATGAAGGTGAAAACGCCATACAGAAAATCCGCGATGTTCTGGGCCCCACAGACCCCCGTGAGGCTCCGGGCGGCACTGTCCGCCGCGATTTCGGAAGCGATGTCATGGTGAATGCCGTTCACGCCTCCGATTCCCCGGAAAGTGCCGAGAGGGAGTTCGGCATTGTTAAAATAGAAGAAAACAATTTTACATCTCTGGCTCTCCGCTATGTGGAGAAAGGTCTTGGGGGCAGCTGAGGCCTTTTCAGGGGGAAGCGTTCTTTTGCAGCAGTTCTTTAAGCGACTGCATATCCGGGCTTCTCATTACATCCCGCCGCAGAACTGTGGCTGTTTCCCAGCCGCTGATGTAGCGGGCCAGATGCTTTTTTGTATCCAGAAAGGCCCTCCGTTCTCCAAAGAGGCTTTCCGCCAGTTCCAGATGGCGGAGAGCTCTTTTCAGCTGCTCTTCTTTTTCGGTTTCTGACGGAATAATTCCCTTTTCCAGCAGATTAACAGTCTGCATGAATATATCCGGTTTCCCCACAGCGCCCCGGGCAAACATAACAGCCGCGCATCCGGTAAATAAAAGCATATCACGGGCATCTTCGGCTCTGTACAGGTCACCCGAACCGATAACCGGTACCGGAATAAGAGCTGTCAGTTCCTTTATTCTGTCCCAGTCAGCTTTGCCGCTGTATCCCTGGGAACGGGTGCGCGGATGAAAACTGACAGCGGCAGCTCCGGCCCGGACGGCCGCCTGCGAGGCCTGAATGTAGTTCAGTTTTTCATTGTCCCATCCGGCGCGGATTTTTACGGTAACCGGCAGCCCGCATTCTTTCATTGCCTTCACGGCTTCAAAAAGGCGGCCGGTGTCGCCGGCCAGTGCCGCTCCGGCGCCTTTTTTTGTTACTTTGGGAACAGGGCAGGCGGCGTTCAGATCCACTAGATCGGCGCCTGTTTTTTTCAGCTGCGCTGCCGCCCGGCCCAGTACTTCCGGATCGGAACCGAACAGCTGAACAGCCAGAATGCTTTCTCCTGCCGCCCGGTCTGTCATACGCCGGGTACGGATGCTGCCTCTGACCAGCGCTTCGGCTGATACCATTTCGGTAAACGCCGCAGACGCGCCGCCTTCCAGGTAAAGCTGCCGGGCTGCCGCGTCCGTGTATCCGGCCATGGGAGCGGCAAAGATGTTGCCCGGTATTTCCAGAAAATCCAGGTTTACCGGATGGTAAAGGCTCTTCATGCCGTTTGCTGACTCTGCCGCCTGAGAACGGAATTATTCTCCGTCAGGGGCAATGCGAAACAGCTTGCAGGCGTTTCTCCAGAGAGCTTCGGCTACTTCCTCTTCGTCCTGTTCGCGTATTTCCGCAATAAAAGAGGCCGTAGAAGGCATATATACCGGTTTGTTGCGTTTTCCGCGGAAATCAGCCGGAACCATAAAAGGGCTTTCACTTTCAATAACAATCCGGTCCAGAGGAAGATTTACCACCGTTTCATGAAGATTCCGGGCATTACGGTAGGTAACATTACCGGCAAAGGAAAAGTACAGATTGTCGTGTGTTTCAAGTATCTTTTCCGCGAATTCCCAGTCTTCCGAGTAGCAGTGAAGCACTCCGCCTGCCGATGGAAGTTTGGACTTGAGAATTTCCATAATATCGTGTCCGGCTTTGCGGTTGTGTATAAGGACCGGCAGATTGTAGCTTTCGGCAAGTTCCAGCTGGGCAATGAACAGCTCCACCTGAGAACTCTTGTCTCCGAATTTGCGGAAATAATCCAGACCGATCTCGCCAATGGCCATTACACGGTCTTTCTTTACCCCTTCATCAATTTTCTGCTGCCAGTCAGGCCCCGGATACTGTACTTCCGAGGGAGATACGCCGATACTGAAAACAACGTTGGAAGCAGTGGAGAGGTTCTGGTATACCTCAAAAAAGTCCTGCAGGTTGTTTGTAACACTCATTATGTTAAGTACATTTGCCTGCTTGGCTTCCTGGGTGACTATCAATTGCTCGATAGGATCTTCATGAATGAGGCCGATATGAGCGTGGGTGTCAAAATACCGCATGAGTAACCTGCTTTCCCGGGGAATATTTGAGTTGGCTTCGACACATCAGCGGATTAACTTGCTGCTGATGAGTTACAACACATAGTAGTTGTAACCGTGAAATTGTCACTTGTCAACAGAGAATATTCATGAGTTTTTCGGATCTTGCCTCCATGGGCATGGTGCGTTAGAATATACAGGCCGTTTCTGCGGTTAGAATACGAGGAGACCTGGTGCCTTATATGAGACATAGACGATCCTCCCGAAAGTCCGGAGGCTTCCTGAGCTTTCTCCAGCAGTTCGGGCGGCAGAAGTTTACCGTTATGTTTGTTCCCCATTCGGAGAAGAAAACGGTACACATTCAAGTATCTCTTTTTTCCCTGATCGTGCTGGGGTTCCTTTTTGTGGGATTACTGGCCGGTTTTTTCTGGTTTTCGCTGGATCTGTCCGGGAAGGGGGTTCTGCTGGCTTCCCGTTCCCGTGATCTGGAGGAAACCGAGGCCAGTCTGGATGATATACGCGAAGAAGTGGGACAGCTTATTGCTTCAGCCGGAGCTTTCCGGGCCAATCTGGCCAATACCATGGACACTCTGGGGCTGGAGCAGGCTTCCGCCGATCCGGCAACCGGCGGCGGGGGAGATCTTGCGTCGCTGTTCGCGGTGGAACAGGCGGACGGCAAGGCCCTGACCGAAGTGGCCGACCTGCAGGCGCTGCGGGCTTCTCTGGAAAGTTCGGTTTCTACTCTGGAAGATATAGGCATGGTGCTTTCCAGTCAGAAAAATCTGCTTTCCGACATTCCCACCATATGGCCCCTTCAGGGCGTACGGGGCTATGTTACCCAGGTATTCGGGCCGTCCATTCATCCTTTCAAGAAGTACTGGTACCTGCACAGGGGGGTGGATCTGGCTTTCGGCTACGGTGTTCCCATTATGGCTACAGCCAACGGGAAAGTGGTCAAAAAGGAATTTGATAAGCGCGGTTTCGGTTACTACATTGATATTCAGCACAACTACGGTTTTAAAACCCGCTACGCTCATCTGCAGAGGCAGCTTGTTGAAGTAGGGCAGACGGTTTCCCAGGGTGAAGTTATAGGAACCATGGGTAACACGGGTATGTCCACCGGCCCGCATCTGCATTATGAGGTTATGATCGGAACTCAATTGGTTGATCCCATTAAATTTCTGAATATGGCCGGTCCTGACGGTTCGTTTCAGAATCTCACTACGGCAGTTAACAGATATAAATAAGAAGGGCTCATGGACGAACTGGTGAAAACTCATGCCCTGGTTAATTCCATTATTGGAGAAGGAACCCGTTTCCGCGGAGATGTGGAAATAGCCGGTCTTCTGCGCATAGACGGAGATTTTGAAGGCAGCATCAATGCTTCCGGACGTGTGCTTATAGGACGGAACGGACGGGCCAAATGTCTTATTGCCGCGGACACTGTTGTTGTCGGCGGTGTTGTGCTGGGAGATATCAAGGCTTCCTCCAAAATAGTTCTGCTTTCTACCTGTGTGGTGATTGGAAATATCAGTTCTCCTCTGCTGGTTGTGGAAGAGGGTGTTCTTCTTAACGGTTACTGTACGGTTTCCCGTGATGAACGGGTTCTGGCATCGGCACCTGCAGGCGATGACGGAGTTTTTTCCGTGGACTGGGGGAAGACCTCTCCGGGTTTTTAGGAAATGGATATCGAACGGCTCAGCCAGATTGGCAGCACTCTCGATACCCGGCTTAAAAAGAAGCGGGAAGACGAAAAAAAACGCACCGGCAAAACTTCTTCACTTTCATTTAAACGGACTCTTGATAAAGTTTCGCTGGAACAGCCGGCGCTGGAACCGGGCCGTATCGGTGCTTCTTTTCCCGGGTTGAGCGGCAGCGAAACTCTGGAAGAACTTCTGGACAATGTTCATGAGGCCGGTGAACGGCTCCGCCGCGATCCTGTTCTGGGGCCTCTGGATGAATACAAGAAAGCGGTCAGGCGTTTTCTGAAGTATATACTCATTCATGCCACGGAAGTGGATGAGAGCCTGGGTATCCGGAATCCGCGGACACTTCAGCAGAAGAAATATGTTGTTATACGTGTTATTGATAAAAAACTGGAAAGTCTGGCGGCGCATGTGCTGAGAAATCAGGCGGAACAGCTTGATATTCTCAGACGTATTGAAGAAATTGAAGGCATGCTTGTGGATCTGATCGGTTGAAGGAAAATGTCATGCATAAAGATAAATATAAAAACTCACGTGAGGTGAAGGAGGCCGAGTTTCAGGAAATCCCCGGTGTTCTCTGGAAAGCCCGTGTTGTTCCCACCAACGACTTTGAGTACTGCTCACCGCCGGAAGGCATGGAGCTCTCCAACGGCGATCTTGTTGTTATATCAACCCGCTACGGCCGGGACTTGGCCAGGCTGCTTGGTCCGCTGGAAGACAGGCAGCTGATAGAGCCCGAAGAAGTGCGGCTGGTTCACAGAAAAACTGATAATGAAGATATGGCCCGCCGCGCCGAATTGGAAAAAAGGGAAGAGGAAGCCTTTCATATCTGCCGCCGGAAAATTGCCAAACTGGGTTTAACCATGAAACTTGTTTCGGCTCACTACATTTTTGATGAACAGAAGGTAATGTTTTTCTTTACCGCGGAAAACCGGGTGGACTTCCGCGAACTGGTGAAGGAGCTGGTGGCTCACTTCCGCATGAGAATTGAACTCAGGCAGATCGGTGTGCGCGATGAATCCCGTACATTGGGAGGAGCTGCCGTGTGCGGCCGCCAGTACTGCTGCCACAGCATTACAGAGAAACTGGAACCGGTTTCCATTAAAATGGCCAAGGATCAGAACCTGTCGCTTAATTCCCAGAAAATTTCAGGCCCCTGCGGAAGGCTTCTCTGCTGCCTGGCGTATGAGCACGGTCATTATTCCCGGGAACGCAAAAAACTGCCCAGGGAGGGCGGCCGTGTTACTTATGAAGGCGTAAAATATAAAGTGACGGAAGTGAATATCTTTAAAAGTACTGTGCAGCTGACCGACATGGATGGAATGCGCGTGGATATTCCTGCTTCCCGGCTGGAAAAAAGGGAAGATACCGGATGGTTTGTCCGGCCTGAAGAAGCTTCTCATGCGGAAGAGCCGGAACAGGCGGGAAAAGCGGATGCCCTTTCTTTTGAACCCGGCCTTTCGGAAAAAAGGCCGCAGCGGCGCTGATACTCCGCCGCAGACCCGCGGAAGTACCGTGCGGAAGCGTGCGGAAGGCCGCCCGCCTGCCTGTTGCGTCAATATAAAATCTACTCGAAGAGTTGTGGTTGCCTCATAACCTAAATCTATCTGAAGGTAATGTTTTAGATAGACTGATTTTTCTCATGCCCCCCATTTTCTTTCAGGATATGCAGAATGGAGTTTCTCTGCCTGCTTAAGAAGCTGCTGCTGAAGATTTTTAACC
>PDWI01002731.1_pt1 | contig 33930 bp, 32 predicted proteins | sample 1430891 | NCBI WGS metagenome assembly PDWI01 (sample SAMN01162508, study PRJNA174530) | Oral metagenome, whole genome shotgun sequencing project. | biome: Marine environment; feature: Marine mammal; material: Swab sample of the gingival sulcus; isolation source: swab sample of gingival sulcus... | reverse complement strand
TCTCGGATTTTTTGTTTTCTCTATCACATCAACAGGGTCGTATCCCGACAGATTGATGTCTGCCAATTCGCCAAAATTGACATCTATTTTTGCATTTTGTGCTTTAACCAAAGCCTCTACAACCTGTTCAACATCGCCTTTTGAAATATATAGATCTTCCAACTCTTTCAGCGGAATATCTAATTTGTTTTTCGTACACAGGTGAGCTGCCATGATTACTTTTACAACATCGTTTTTTATGAAATATTTTTCTTGCATTTCATCAATGTTGATATTGATACCGGCATTTTTCAAACTTTTTAATGCAAATATTAATTTTTCGATATTAATATTTGCCATTGAAAATTCTGCAATATTGTCTAATGTGATTTCTAAACCATAGTCTTTTGCTGCAATATAGAAAATCATTATTTCTTCAATATTCTCATTTCCAAGGTAGTATTCCTTTAAGAATTTCGGACTTATTCCAAATTCCGGATTTTTTGCTTTTTTTAAAGTGTCAATAAAATCTTGCAGCTTTATTTTGCGATGGTATAATATTTGCAAATCCTTTAATTTTACTCCCAGTTTCTCCTTCTTGCTGACGGCAAGAAATTCAATTATTTTTTCAACTGATAGTTTTTCTTTTTTATTTTTTTTACTTTTGGGGTTTTGAAATATTTCTTTTTTTAACTTTCTGATTTGCAATATCGAAAGATTAACGCCTCCGCTTTTGGCTTTTTTTGATAAAAGATAATCCTCTTGAAAAAGAATAAAAACAATTCCTGCGGCAATTAGAAATATAAGAAGTGCCCATAAAAAAATCAAGCCTCCTGATTTTTCATTTCCGCTAAACTCTACATATTCAGAATTTTCATCTATTGTATATTCATTTTTATCCGGAGTGCAAGCTTGAATGTTGATAGAAAGTAGCAAAGCAATAATGCCTAACTTTATTAGCGCAAATAATCCGAGCCGGTATGTTTTTATTGATTTCACTTTTATTTAAAAAAATAAAATTTTACAGATGAATTTGGAAAAGAATGTTTCCTTATTTTTTTTCATGCAAATGATTTTATAAAAGGGCTTACGAATAAAAAGCAAGCCCTTTTTCGGTTTGTTTATTCTTCAGGATTCGTATCGATTGAGGATTTTGAAATTGAATCTCTCATATTCGTGTCAGCCTCAATGTTTCTGAATTTGTAATAATCCATAATCCCAAGATTTCCCGAACGGAATGCCTCAGACATAGCTTTGGGGATTTCCGCTTCGGCTTCAATAACTCTTGCTTTCATTTCCTGCGCTAATGCTATCATTTCCTGTTCTTTTGCTACTGCCATTGCCCGACGTTCTTCGGCTTTGGCTTGTGCAATGTTTTTATCGGCATTTGCCTGATCCATTTGCAGAACAGCACCGATGTTTTTCCCAATGTCAATGTCAGCAATATCAATTGACAGAATCTCGAATGCAGTTCCGGAATCGAGTCCTTTTGATAATACAACTCTTGAGATTGAATCCGGATTTTCCAGCACTATTTTGTGCGATTCCGAAGAACCTATGGACGAAACAATGCCTTCGCCGACACGCGCCAAGACTGTTTCTTCTCCTGCACCTCCGACCAACTGTTTGATGTTTGCCCGAACCGTTACGCGCGCCTTACACACCAGCTGGATTCCGTCTTTTGAAACGGCAGTTACCGGAGGCGTGTCAATAACTTTCGGGTTTACAGACATTTGAACCGCTTCAAAAACATCTCTTCCGGCAAGGTCAATTGCTGTTGCCGTATTAAATATCAATGGGATATTGGCTTTGTCTGCCGAAATCAGAGCATTTACAACCGCACGAACTCTTCCGCCTGCAAGATAGTGGGCTTCTAATTCGTCGCGCGATAATTTCAGCCCTGCTTTTGTGGCATTAATCATTGCGCCAACGATAATTTTCGGCGGAACTTTTCGCCAACGCATTAAAATCAACTGAAGCAAGGAAATTCTTACTCCGCTCAAAAGTGCCGTAAACCACAAGCCCAGCGGAATAAAATAAAAAAATATGTACAAGGCAATGATGCCTACTACAATCATAGCGATTAGGTATCCGAATTCCATAATTTATGTATTTAAAAGTTTTACAATTATTTGATTTTGTTCAATTTTTACCACTTCTATATCTTGATTTTCATCAATCAAGATATTTTCTGCTTTGACTTCGATAAAATTCCCGTTTATCAAGGCTTTTCCCATTGGCGCAAGCCGCGATATTGATTTGCCTGTATCGCCGATATGTACCAATGTCTCTACTGTTTCCTCTGTTGCTTTTGATTCTATTTTTTTTGACAACATCAGCCTTTTCCATGTGTTCGATTTTAGCGCAAACACAAAGGTAAGGAACAAAAAAACAATTGTTCCTAAGACGGTCAAGTGTCCGGCAGAAGTTCCGTATGTGCAATAGGTCAAATAAATTGCTCCGACGAGCATGCCCGCGCCTGCAATTCCCGTTATCGTAGCACCGGGAATTACCAACAACTCCAACAAAAGCATAAGCAGTCCGAGCAGAATAAGTAAGATTATCGTAGCTATATCCATACGTCTTTTTTATTTTATTTATTTTGTCTTAGAAATATCAGACAATAGATGCTTTTAATCCTCTGTTGATGAGTTCTTCTTTCATTGGTTTTAATACATGATAAACGCCTTTTTTCACCTCGCATTTTCCTTTGTAATGCACTATAAAAGTGCATTGTTCTGCTTGTATTATGTCGTGTTTGCAAATTTCCATCAATGCTTCAATGACATAGTCAATCGTATGATAATCGTCATTATGTAAAACCAAGAAGTTTTCATTTTTACTATCAATATTGAATGATTCTTCTGTTTGTTTGTGTTCTTTGATATTATTTTTGTTCATTTTTTTTTGATTGACGGTTATTTTTTAATTTTTCTGGCTTCGTATAGCGAAATTTTTCTATTTCCCCGCAAAGCAATAACAAAGCCATAAATGCCTTCGTTTTTCAGTTTCACTTTTTCCTCAACAGCCTTGTCGTAATTTTGGTGGAATCCGATAGTATAAAGTATATTTCCTGAAAACTCATCTTTTATGACATCAATTTTATGTTTTTTCTCAAGTTTAGAAAATTTTTCTTTGTATTCGCTTTGCGATAGTTCCTTTTTATAAGAAGCTAATTGAATCCTAAAGTAAATGTCTTTACTTTTTTTGGTTTCTGCAATCTTTTTCTTGTTTTTTATCGGTTTTTTTTCTGTTTTTTTCTTGACTTCTACTTTTTTCTTTTTTGTTTCTAATTCGGAAACGCCTTCGTAAGGGATTTTTTTGTTGTTTTCAAACAGCACAACAAAGCCTGAAATGCCTGATTCTTTCAGTTTTTTTCTCAGCGCATCAGCCTCTTTGTAGGTTTTACAATGTCCTACGGTGTATAAATTCATGCCCGAATTTTTATCGTAACTTATTGCTATTTTGTGTTTTTCCGCCACTTCGGGGAATTGTGTTGCCAGATCGTTGTCGGCTATTTTTGTTGATAAAGCTCCTATTTGAATTCTGTATTCGCTTCCTTTGCTTTGTCGCTTGTCGCGTATATTTATGTTTTTTGTTTTCTCTGCTGTCATTTCTTTTGCTGTTGCAATAGATTTTTTGCCGTCTTGCATTTTAACGACAAAGCCGTTTATTCCGTTTTTCTTGAGTTTTTTTCCAAACGAAGCTGCGTCGGCATAGTTTGCAAACTTCCCGATTGTGTAGATTGTTTTTTTCTTATCTTTTTCGTAATACGAATCTACGCCCAATCCGCCCGGAATATTGGCAAACGAAGACTTTATCTGTTTTTTGGTCAATGCTTTGCTGTACGCACCAACCTGAATACTGTAAGTGATGCCCGATTTTTTTGTCTGTTCGTTGTTGATGATTTTCGCATTTCCCTTAAACGCGGAAATTATCCCGATTGCATTGCTTTGGTTCACTTTTTTCAGCACTTTCTCGGCTTCGGCATAGTTTTCAAATTCGCCAATGGTGTAATAAGTCAGTTTTTTATTCAAATCTTTTATTGAGCTTACCGTCCATTTTTTCGACAGCGATGCAAATTTCAACTTGAACTCTTCGTCTGTCAAAGGCTTTTCAAATTCGCCCACTTGCACTTTATAGACAAGTCCTTCAATTTTATGTGTTTTTTTTGTTTTAAGTTTCTTTCCTTTTTCTATTTTTTTGGCTTCGTTCACTTTTATCAAATTGCCCTTATGGTATGCGATTAAAAAAGCCGATTTATTTCCTTTTTTCGTTACGTCTTTCAGTGCTTTTTTTGCGCTTGTGTAATTTCTGAAAATGCCGTAAGTATAGCGTTCGCCTTTCGATGTTTTGTCTTTATAAACCGGCGACAAGTGCAAAAGTTCTTGCTTTTCGGGAATTCTTTTGTAAACACCCAATTGTACCGTATAGAAAAGTCCGTCAATGTCGGTCAAGTTTTCGGCAGAATCGACCGCTTCATTGTTTCCGCCTGTTTTTTTCGTGCTTTTTGTCGAAGAGATTTTCCCTGTTGTTTTGTATTCTTTTGTTTCCGCCAAGCTCAAATCGCGGTATTCGCTTCGCGAGATGTATGTTTCATCAACAATAAGTTTTCGCGCCTTTTTCAGCGAAATACGCTTCCCTTCCTGAAACGGAACAATGTACGCATCTTTAGAGATTTTTGCTTGCACTTTTGGCAGCGCAAGTTCTGCCGTTTCTATGGTTTGAAATTCGCCCAAATAAAATCGCGTAAACGGATTGTGTTCAAATACTTCGCATGTTGCAGGCGACAAAGTTGCCAAAGCATTTTTCGGAAGGACTTTGTAAACGCCAATCTGAATTTTAAAAACAAGATTTTTTGCCGGAGTATAAGGCAAGTGTTTTTTGCTTTCTTCTTGCATTAAATAGGTTTCTTTTATCTTGAAATTGAAATTATTGTTTGGCGTATAGTCATCTACCACAACATAATTTTCCCTTACGGCAAGGTTTTCTTCTTTTTTTTCGACAACAATGTTTTCGTTTGTGTTTCTTGCCTCGTCAATATCTGTCATATCGGCAAACAGCTCATCGTCATCATCTTCTTCGTTTTCTTCCGCCGAAAGCAGTTGCACATCTTCGTCTGTCAGCGGTTTCAGGTTCATGTAAATGCCGTAAGCATTTTCGTATTTTTCCAATACTTTTACCAACATATCGTTGCCTTCTATCAACATGGTGTATTGTTCCGACTTGAATTCTTGCTCATAAGCCTGTTTGATTCTTTGTTGTGCCAACTCAAAATACTTTTCCGCTTCGTTTTCAAGCATTTTTCCGCGTCGTGCTTCAAGGGTCGAACCCGATAATCTCACTTTGGCAATGTTGTTTTTGTATATTTCGTGTTTTGTTCTGTTGGCTTTTATGTGCAAATTAATTCCTTGCAACAATTTGCCAAAGGCTTCCATTTCAAGATTGACCGCTTCCGACGAATATTCCTCTTTTTCTTTCGATGTTGCTGCATTTCCGGCTTTTTCTCTGAAATCGTCAATCTCGGCATACATGCTATCTACGTTTTTCATCAATTCGTTTGCCTGCGCGTCGTTACTTTTTGTAATTGTCAGTTGTTCTTTTTCCTTTTCTGTCAGGTTTAGTTTTTCTACGATTTGCTCTTCAAGTGTTTTCTCTCCTTGCTGCTCTTGCTTTTTTTCCGGTGTATACTGATTTTTTGAAACAGCTGCTCCCGAATCGTCGGGTTTATAAATTATTTGTTCTTTGTTGTTTGCATTTTTGTTCATTTCGGTATTTTCTGCAACATCATCTTTTTGCCTTACAATTTGTTCCATTATCACTTCCGGATCGTTCATATACAAGCCAAATGCAGCTTCTAATTTTTTCAAGGCTTTGCGCCCCAACATCACGGCTTCGTTTTGCAAGCCTGCTTTTTTCGTTCCGTTGTAAGCCAGTGCCGAATTTTCTTTGACCTCTGCTTGCGAAAAAAGGTCTTTTGCCTCTTGCTCAAGTTGTTTCCCTTTTTCCGATTCTTCAGAAACAAGCTCAAGCCTCACTTCTTTGATGTTTGACGAATAAATGTCGTATTTCTTTGTATTTGCCTTCAAATAATATCCATAGGCTTTTATTTTTTTCTTTGCCGCTTTTTTTTCGTATTTCAAAGCTGCTTTTTTTGCCTTTTTTTTCGCCTTTTCGTTTTTTGCATTTGACGCAATTTTGTTGTATCCCAAAGCCTTTTTGTCAAATGTCTTTGCTCCTTGCAGTATCGAATTGCCTTTGACGTTGTACGAATTTATTTTTGCAAGTTGTTTTAAATCTTCGGCATTAAAAATTTTCGTATAATAATCTTTTTTGTAAAAAGGAGTTTTTCCCGACTGCGAATGCGCTGTTGTCGAAACAATTGTTATAAGGATTAAAATAATATATTGTTTAATTTTTCCGAGAGTAAACATATTTATAGCTTTTAATGATTAATTTTTTTTCTTGTGATTTCACAAAATCTATTATCCTTGTTTTCGTCAAACAAAATTAACAGTTTTTATTGAAAAAAATAATTATCTCAAAGTCAAAGTAATATTTTGTTGATAATTTCTACAATATTCAACAGAAAAACAGCGAAATGCGTGTTTTGTTTCAAATGACAAAGATTTTATTTTCGTGTTTTTCGTTTTTATCGAAAGAAAAACGTTTTTTGTTACGCGACAGTGCATGTTGTTTTCTTTTTTTTTCTTGCAAATTTAAAACGGATATCCTATTCCGAAATTAAAAGTCCACATATTTTTGTCGAATTTTTCGGAAAGAATAGTCCAACATTTTCCCAAAGGTGCTGTCGGGTCTCTCATTTTTAATCCAAAATCAAAGCGGATAATGAAAAACGAGAAGTCAAGGCGCAATCCCATGCCCGAACCTACGGCAATTTGATTGTAAAGGTTTTTTAGTTTAAAAAGAGCACCTTTGCGTTGGTCGTATTTATTTATAGCCCAAATATTTCCGGCATCGACAAACAATGCTCCTTCGATTACCCAAAACATTTTGAAACGGTATTCGATATTTGCTTCGAGTTTCAAATCTGCGGTTTGGTTGTTTATGAATACAGAATCGGGCTTGTATGTTCCCGGACCGAGCGAACGAACTTTCCATGCTCGAATTCCCGTAGCTCCGCCGGAATAATATTTCTTGATAAAGGGCAAGCCTTTTTTAGAATTTCCGTAAGGTATGGCAACGCCTGCAAAAAGGCGCGTTACCAATTGGTCGTTTTTCATCAAGTGATGATAATACCTGAAATCAACATCTATTTTTTGATATTGTGCATAATTCAGTCCAAATATTTCGTACAATCCGTCGGCATCTGTCGAAGTTTTGCTTAATTTGTTGAAGAGAGAAAGTAGATTTCCTGCCGTTTCGTAGTTTGCTCTTATATAATAATGGTCGCGTTTTTTGCGAAAATTTTGATCATCGTAAATCAATGTAAAATTCGACGCAATAATCAGATGATTCGTATAACTGTAACGAAGAAAATATTGATTTAAGGAGTTCAAAAAACTTATGTGTGAAACATGCACTGCATTCAAATCAATAGGATTAATGAAGTATCTGAAAAACGGACTTTTGGAGCTTTTCCAGAAATATCCGAAGCGCAGATTTGTTATTGTGCGATTGTATTCAGGACGATCTTGGTAGTTGTACAACAAGGAAAACGACGTTTTTAGGCTGTGTCTTTTGGAAAACTCTTCGGAGGCAAAGGGGAAGAAAAATTTCGGAAAATGAATATTCGATTCAAGCCCAATTTCGTTCGTATTCCACAATTCTATTTTGGTTGCTTCCTTGACATTGCTTTGGGTTTCTCTTGCTCCGCGTATTTTAAAATCAAAGTTTTCGCCTCCGCTGAAGAGGTTTCTGTTTCGGTAGGTCAAGCTGCCGGCGATTCCTAAATTTCCCGAAGCGTTTGAGCCTTCAAGCTGTGCGATATACGATTGCCTTATGTTGGGTGTTAGTTGAATGTGGCAATCAAGCAGGCTGTCGTGTGCCGATTGTTGAGAAAACCGAATATTCGTGAGTTTAAAGGTTTGAATCGAACTCAGGTTTTGGTAGGTTTGTTTTACATCGTCTTGCCTGTAAAGGCTGTCGGGGAAAATCAGATTTTCGCGCAATACGGTTTGGGGTTTTATCTTGAAATCTTGATTCCCGTAAAAATAAATTTTTGCCGTGTCGTAAACAATTTTCTCAAAACTACTGATGTATTCCTCTTGCAGTTTGAGCATTTTTTGCGGCTCAAAATTCGTATATACCGATAGGGTTTTGATGCGGTATTTTTTGTGTGGCTCTTCCACGATAACAGAATCGCGTTTTCGCGACATGTTTTTTATTCCTAAGGTGATGTCTGCTTTGTAGCGCGCTTTGCTTGTGTCTGCCAAGAAATAAATATACTCTTTTGAAAACGCAAAATAACCGTGATTTTTCAAGTGGTTTTCAATGCGTGTGCGTTCGCGCTGAAGTACATCAACATCAAAAAGCATGTTTTTTTTCATCAGCGATGCCTTTTGGTTGTTCAGAATAATTTTTTCGATGTTTTTATCCTTGATTTTATATGAAATGCTATCAACCCGAAAAGGTCTGCCCGGCTCTATCTGATAAACCACCTCTGCCTTTTTCTTTTCAAAGGTCGCCACGCCAATTACTTTTGCTTCGTAAAAACCTTTATTCTTCAGGTATTGAATAATTTGCTTGTCTGTTTCTTTGGTTTTTTGTTTGCTCCAAATAACAGGTTTTTCACCGATTTCTTGTATCCATGCCGTTAGGTAGAATTTGTCTTCTTTTTCTTCGCCGCGCAAGACTTTTGCTTTTCGTTCTTTTCGGCGTTGCGTTTCTTTTTCAGGATCAACCAAGTTGTATATTACCAAATGTAAAGGAAAAGAACCGATAATTTCGTGATTGGGCTTTTGTTTTACCAAACTTTCAATTTCCGATTTGTTGATCTTTGCCGACTTATCTTTTATCGAAAGGCTGTATTGGGTCAATAAATATTGATTGTCCGGAATGTGTTTCGTAACATTACAACTTGTCGTATAAAGCAAAAATACCAAAAAGCTAATGCTTATGTATGAATTTTTTATTACTTTCAATTTTTTATTATTTTGCATCGTTCTTAAGCATTGAAAATTTTACTTTACACAATATTTTTTGCAAATTTCTTTCGTGTGCGGTTTTTTCCCGCGACCCTGTCAGGGTTTCAAACCCTGACAGGGTCGCGGGAAAATTTGCCTCGAAACTTAATTTTAAGCGCAAATATCAACACAATTATAAAAAATGTCGTGTAAAGTATGAAAATTTATGCTGTAAAACCACATAAATTCTTGTTACATATTGGTTTAGAATGAAAAATAAAAGCCCGAATCCTCATTGAGGAATGTGCCGCAACTCCTCCTTAGAAAAAAGGGCAGGGACGATTGACCATTGACAATGATTATTATGGCTTTTAATCATCTAAACTATTTAATGTTTTATACTTACATGTAAAAATATTCAAATTTTGTAAATCTATGCTATGTTGAGCAAAAATAAAATTAAAATTATAACTTCATTAGATAAAAAAAAATACAGAGACAAACACGGATTGTTTGTCATTGAGGGAAATAAAATGGTAAAAGAGTTTTTGTTTGCAGGTTTCGGCATTCAGCTCATACTTGCAAGCAAAGCGTGGATTGCCGAAAATCCGCACATTCCGCCCTCTGTTGAACTCGTTGAAACCGATGCCCTAAGATTGAAAAAAGTCAGTTTCCTGAAAACGTCAACAAATGTGCTTGCTTTGGTCAAAATTCCCGAAACAAGACTTTGCATAGATGAGCTTTCTTTCGGCTTGTCGTTGGTTTTAGACGACATACAAAATCCGGGAAATTTGGGAACAATCATTCGGATTGCCGACTGGTTTGGAATAAAATCCGTGATTTGTTCGCCCCAAACGGTTGATGTGTATAATCCGAAAGTCTTGCAGGCGAGCATGGGAAGCATTTTGCGCGTAAAAGTCGTCTATACTCCTTTGGACAGCTTGTTTGAGGACAACCTCAAAAAGCTGAAAATACCGATTTTCGGAACGTTTATGGACGGCAACAATATTTACAAAACAGATTTACCGCAGCGCGGCATGATTGTTATCGGGAACGAAGGCAGAGGAATTTCCCCGGCGTGGCGAAAATATATCACTGAAAAAATAGCAATTCCTCGATTTCCGCAAGAGCGCAGCGATGCAGAATCGCTGAATGCTGCCATGGCAACGGCAATCGTTTGTGCCGAGTTCCGAAGAAATGCCTTGTGATGAAATCGGGTAAAATGCGGGAAATAATACTCAAACAGGGCAAACATACGGATTTGCCCCTTCAGTTTTCCGAATTGAAAATCAATCTATTGCTTTTTAAAATTTTTCATTCTTACTTCTTCATTTTATTCAATTCCCCTGTCCGCTTTTTGAAGGGGATTTTTTTCTTTCAACGTCCAACTTCTGTCGCCAATAATAAAATTTTAGCTTTTAATTTTTAGCTTTTAGCTTTTAATTTTTACCTTTAAACTCTCATCTTTTAACTTTACATACCGATGAAAACGAAATATCTCATATTGCTATTTATTTGCGGAATTTTTGTTGGGAATTTTGCCAAAGCCCAAAATCGGGGAAACCTGACCACGCGCATACTTTTTATTTTTGACGAGTCGAGAAGCATGAACGGAGTTTGGGAAAACGAAAAAAAGATTGAGACTGCCCGGCGACTTATGCTCGAATTGTTGGACAGCATCAAGGAAATGAACAATGTGCAAATTGCCCTGAGAATGTACGGACATCAATTTCCTGTTCCGCCGCAGGTTTGCAGCGATACGAAGCTCGAAGTTCCTTTTTCCGACGATAATATTGAGGCGATAAAGAAAAAACTCGTCGAAACATCGCCCAACGGCACAACGCCTATTGCCAAATCGCTTGAACGTTGTGCCGGAGATTTCCCGCCTTGTGCAAATTGCAGGAATGTGGTCATTCTCATTACCGACGGAATCGAAGCCTGCGAGGGCGATCCTTGCGCCATGGCACTCGCCTTGAAAAGCAAAAAAATTGTCCTCAAACCTTTTGTCATTGGAATTGGGCTTGACGTAGAAATGATTGATGCCTTCCAGTGTGTCGGGCAAGTGATGAATGCCGAAAACAAAGACCAATTTCAAGACATACTTTCTACCGTAATCGAACAAGCCATAAACCCAACCACTTGCCAGATTTACCTGAACGATATTCATGGAAATCCGACGGAAACAAATGTGAACATGACGCTTTACGACAAAAATACGGGCGAAATCAAAGAAAACCTCATACATACAATGAATATTGCCGGACATCCGGACACGCTTTACCTCGACCCGGCAACAAAGTATTACATTGAAGTGCATACTTTGCCCAAAGTTACCATTCCCATTGCCAAAGTTTATCAAGGAAAGCATTCGCTTATTCAGGTTGATGCGCCGCAGGGAAAATTGTTGGTCAAAGAAGAAGTGTCGAACAGACTGAGCCATGTGCAATGCGTGGTGCGTAAATACAAAGATTGCAGAAGCTTGAACGTGCAACAAATGGGCGTGCCTGAAAAATACATTGTCGGATACTACGATGTGGAAGTGCAAACAATGCCCTTGAAAATTTACCGAAAAGTGAAAATTAGGCAAAGCAAAACAACAACAATTACGATTCCACAACCCGGAATCATTACCATCAACTTCCCTACGGAGGGAAATTCAAGTTTGTATGTCATGGAAAAAGGACGCATGAAATGGGTGTACAACATCAACAGAAAAGGCTCTGAGACGTTTAACCTTATGCCCGGGAAATATGTTGCTGTTTTCAGACCCGCAAGCATCAAGAGTTCGTATGCCACCATTGTCAAAGAATTTGAAGTCAAATCCGGACATTCGGAATATATAAATATGGTAAAATATTAGAAAAAGCAGCATCTACAATTTAGAAACACAGAACGATGATTATGCGACACAAAATTCCCCTCCTTTGGAAAGGGCGGGATGGTAAAAAATCTTTCAATAACAACATCAGAAATTCAACAAAATGACAAAAAAGAAAAAAATACGTCTGGGTTGTTCAGATTTTAAGGAAATGATAAAATCGAACGCCTATTATGTAGATAAAAGTTTATTTATTGAAGAGGTAATAAATTCAAACAATGATGTTATGCTCATTCCTCGTCCACGCCGTTTCGGGAAAACGCTGAATTTATCAATGTTGCGCTACTTTTTTGATATTCAGCAGCCGGAAAACAAAGCACTATTTACCGGACTGAAAATATGGCAATGCGACGAAAGCATAAAAGCCGAACAGGGAAAGTATCCGGTTATTTATATTAGTTTCAAAAATGCAAAGGGTAATACTTGGCAAGATTGTTATGATTTAATAAAAATTGAAATCATTAACTTGTTTCAAGAGCATATATATTTATTGGAAAGTGAAATTTTGTATAGACATGAAATCTCTACATATAATAAAATACTTGATGGTACAGCTTCATTGGCAGCTTACAAAAGTAGTTTAAAGTTTATGACAAACTTTTTATATCGTCATCATAAACAAAAAGTTGTGATCCTGATGGACGAATACGATGCGCCCATACAATCGGCTTACAAAGATTACTACGACGATGCCGTTGATTTTATGCGCAGCTTAATGAGCGGAGCGTACAAAGATAATTCTAATTTACACAAAGGAGTGATAACAGGTATTTTGCGAGTGTCGCGTGAAAGTATTTTCAGCGATTTAAACAACATTGGGGTTTTCAGCATAATGCAGAATAGATTTGCAGATAAATTTGGTTTCACAAAAGAAGAATTATACGAAATTCTTGAATATAAATCAATGAGTAAATCTTTATATTCCGGCGTTCAAAAATGGTATGACGGCTACAAGTTTGGAGATATTGAGAGTATTTACAATCCTTGGTCTGTTTTAAATTTTGTAACTTGGGACCCAACAGAATTTAAACCTTTTTGGGTAAATACAAGCTCAAATAACCTAATAAAAAGTTTGGTTCAGCATAAGGAAAATACCTATGTTCGCAGTGAAATATTAAAACTATTAAACAATGAAACAATAGAAAAACATATAGAAGAAAACTTCGTATTTCCAGACCTCAAAAATAAGCAACATTTAATTTGGACTTTGTTTCTATTCAGTGGTTATCTTACTATTGAGGGAAAAGGTTTACTAAAAAGTAATATTTTAAAAATACCAAATTACGAAATAAGAACTATATTTGAAGACATTATTCTCGACTGGTTTGATATTGAGGTAAAAGTAAGAATTGAACGCTTAAAAGAAATGTCTAACTCTTTAGTCAATAATGATGTAAAAACCTTTGCAAAAGCTTTTAAAGAGATAATGGGCGATACATTCAGTTATTATGACACTGCCAAAAACAACGAATATGTTTTCCACGCATATATGCTTGGTTTACTCGCAATTATCGGCGATGATTATATATTAAAATCCAATCGTGAAAGCGGCGACGGCAGATACGATATTATGTTAGTCCCCAAAGAAACCAAAGGCAAAAACGGAGTAGTAATAGAAATAAAACGCACCGAAAAGCAGCAAGCAAACGAAACCAACGAAGATTTTAATGCACGAATAAATGACCAATTAAAAGAAGCTGCAAATCAAATTAATAAAAACAAATATTACAAAGAGTTGTTAGACATAGGAATACCGGAGGAAAACATTGTAAAAACAGCAATAGTTTTTGCAGGGAAAGAGCCGTTTTTGTAGGGCAACCACACAAGGGGTTGCCCTACAAACCCACTTAGTAGTTTCTGGTTTTGAAATCAAGAACTCGTTTGGCAATGTCTGCACGAATGGCATCTTTTACACATTCGTACAGGCTTTCCTCGTCTTCGGGACTCAGTTGTTTGTCTTCGGCAGCTCTGCTTTTCTGGAACAAGGAATTGACAAGCGAAACCGCATTGCTAAAGTATTTTAAATTGGCATTCACAGTTATGGTGCTCAAATCTGTTGCATTTATATCTGAGAGTATTCCCTCGATTTCGGGTTTCATAATCACGATGGATTGACGCAGTATGTCATCAACATCAACATCAAAGGTGTCTTTTTTTAGGATACTCAAGGTCAGGCGTTTTTCTATAAAATCTTCGTATTTGTCTTCCAACGCAGTAAGGTATTTTTTGATCTTTTTTGTCGTCTTTTTCGCTTCCTGATTTCCTAAAAATCCCAAAAAAATAAGCAAAACAACAATAGAAACCATAATAATAATGTACGGAAGTGGCATTTTATTCGCATTTAATTTAACGATTCATTATCTGTTTTTCCTTTGTCCGGAATAAGTACGAAACCTGATTTAGCTAAAATCCAATTTATAACATAGCACTTAAAGACAAGCGAAAACACAAATATAAATATTTCTTGCCAATATATTGTTATTTTCGGATTGTTTAAAAAAAGAAAAACGCCGATTTTTCTTTTAAAAAGGCAGGTAAAAATGAAAAAAATCCGGCATTTTTTTTGGAAATTTAATTTTGTTGGCTAATTTTGTTAGCGTTATTCGTTGAAATTGTTAAAAATATTGACATTAATGAAAGAACAGAAAATCAAGAAAATTTTATGGCTCATTGTAGCCATTGTCGCTATTTATATTGTGTATTTAATTATTAAAAAATTTGTACTTATTGTCATTGTATTGGGCGTTGCAGCTTATATTTATTACTATCTTAGCAAAGAAAAAAAAGATAAAATAACTTAAAAAAATAAAAAAATGGGACTTTTTGACTTTTTTCAGGGATTTTTTAAGAAAAAAGAAGCGGACTACGATCCGACAAATCTTTCGGTGCATGACTTGAAATTGGGTTTCATGCTCGACTACGACCTGAAAACTTGGGAAATTAAAGAAGTGTATGAATACGACTGGGGAAACGGTTTTTTTACCCATGAGTATAAATTAGATTCGGGCGAAGAAGTTCAATATTTACATGTCGAGCAAGACGACGATTTGGAACTGACAATGAGCAAGAAGGTCAAAATAAGAAGCATTGACGAAGATATTCCCGAAGAAATCATAAACAATCAGATACCGCCGAAAAAATTGTTTTACAAGAACAAAAAATTCTTCCGAGACAATGAAACACCGGGTTACTTTAGAAATGCAAACAACAATTCGGAAGATGCTTGGTTGGAATTTATCTCGTGGGATTATTTTGACGAAAACGCTGAAGAATTCATTACCATAGAACAATGGGGCGAAAGGGAATTTGAAGCCTCGTTTGGTCGCCGAATAAAGGAATTTGAAATTTCAAACATTTTACCGATTACTAAATAAAAAATAAGATGAAATTTGTAACAACAATTGCAGTAGGATTGCTCCTGCTGATTGTTTTTTCCAGAGGTTGCAATTGCAGTAGCGAGAGCAGCTACACAAAAACTCCGCTTGACGAAATCATAAAAGAGCTAAACAGTGAAAAAAATTTCACCATTCTTCTCTATGATATGGATGTTGAAGGTTCGTTTGTGAAAATGTATAAACACCAATATCAGATAATTACAGAAAAAGACAGCATTCCCGAAGCACGAATCACGGCATGGGAAGAAGTTGGCGAAGATTTTTTCAACAAAAACATTGACAACATGGGCATGGAAATTGCCTCTAAGCAAAACGGGAAACTTTCCAAAAGCATCAGTCCGCCCGGATATTCCAACTACATTGGGAACACACACTACGGACATTGGCAAACCGGCAGCAACGGCTCAAGTTTTTGGGAATTTTACGGAAAGTATGCAATGATAAGCTCAATTTTCAACCTGATGAGCTATCCGGTGCATCGCAGCTACTGGAACGATTATCACACTCACCGCAGTTCGGGAAAATCCTATTACGGACCAACCTCCGGAGGACGAAAAATGTACGGCACAGGAAGCTCCTTCACACAAGGAACACGCCCGCATTCGCATTGGACATCAAAAGCATCGAATCAAGATTTTAGGCAAAAAGTAAGAAACCGCGTTTCAAGAAGCAACTCGAAAAAATCGCGTTCAAGTTCGCGCTATCGTTCCACAAGTCGCTCGCGTTCATCAAGAAGTTTTGGAAAATAAAATCGGATAAAATTATGGCAGCAACAATTGACACAATATTGACAGCACTGGTTTATCTTACCGCTTCGTTTTTTCTGTTTTTTATAGGAAAAAAAGTCTATCAACTTGTCAACAAAAGGATTAATGTAAAAGACGAGTTGGTTGTTCAAGACAATTTTGCCTTTGCGCTGGCACATACCGGCTATTTTATCGGATTATTGTTGGCTATCGGGAGCGCAATTATTGGTCCTTCAAACGGACTGCTCAACGATCTGATAGATATTTTCTTCTATGGCTTACTCGCCATTGTTTTGCTCAATATTTCGCTGATAATAAACGATAAAATTATTCTTCGGAAATTTAGCGTTTACGATGAGATTATCAGAGACCAAAATGCCGGAACCGGTGTGATTGAAGGAGCAAATGCCATTGCAACAGGGCTGGTCATTCTCGGAGCCGTATCGGGCGAAGGCGGAAACTTTCTGACAGCAATCGTTTTTTGGTTTCTTGGACAGATAATCATAATCCTGACGACTTTTGTGTATGCGTGGATAGTGCCTTACGACGTACACGAACACATTGAAAAAGATAATGTTGCCGCAGGAATTGGGTTTGCCGGTGCTGTGGTGGCAATAGCCAATCTTGTGCGAGCTGCCTTAATGCACGATTTCGGAAATTGGCTTGACTCGCTTCAAGACATTGGTATTGATGTTGTTTTAGGTCTATTATTTTTGCCTGTGGCTCGTATCATTGCAGACAAAGTTCTTTTGCCCGGACAAAACCTTACCGACGAAATTATAAATCAGGAAAAACCCAACAACGGAGCTGCAATTATTGAGGCTTTTGCCTATGTTGGAGGCTCGGTGCTTATTTCGTGGTGTTTGTAAGTTTGATGAAGCCTTAAAATGTTTTATTTCACAAGTTTTGATATACTTTTAAAGGTTTCGGTGCGAGAGAAGCGTGTCAATTCAAACAGTATTGCCTCGCAAGTCGTAAGGAGTGCGCCCTCTTGTTTCATGCGCGATAGGGCAATTTTTTTGTCTTGCAGGTTTCTTGATGATACACAATCAACCACGACAATGGGCTGAAAACCTGATGCTACAAGGTCGATAACCGTTTGCGTTACGCAAATATGGGCTTCTATGCCTGCAATAATGAGTTTGCTTTTTCCTGTTTTCTTCAATTTATCGACAAAAGCAGGCTCGTCGCAACAACTGAACGCCAGTTTTTCAACAGGGGCAAACGTGCCGACAGATGCTGCGATGGCAGGAATTGTTTCACCAAGTGCTTTGGTGTATTGTTGCGTTACGATTAAGGGAACAGCCAAATATTTAAGCCCTTTGATAAGTGTGATTGTTTTTTTCTCAATAGATTCATTTTCTGCAATATGCGGAAATAATCTCTCTTGAAAGTCAATAATTAATCCTATTGTTTCTTCGCTGAGTATTCTCATGATATTTTTTTAGTGTAGAATAAGAAATTTATTTGAAAATTGGGCTGAGGAAAATACTGTATTTTTCTATTTTCACCAACCGTCTTCTTGTTCTTTTTCGCCAAAGAAATAAAAATTTGCAACCGCGCCGGCTCTTGAGCTTCCGCCGACCATTTCCAGAACGCCTTCGTTTATTCTCCAAACGCCTGCACTCCATCGTATTACACCATTCGGATAAACATGTTCCATGATAAATCCGTGATGTGTTTCCATGTCGGGGTGCAAGCCTTCGAGTTCATATTTTGTAAAAGGATTTTCCATTGCCAATTCTCCTTTGATTTGTTCGTTTTCAACAAATTCGCGCAATGCTTTGCTTGCCGTCTTCGGGTTTTGATATAGCCAATATCGTCCGTTTATTTTAAAACCGCTTCCATATTGAGGATATATTGTATATTTGCCGTTTTTATTAAAAACGATTATTCGGTTTTTGTTCAGGCTTGTTTCAAGCCATTCCTGAGAAATAGAATCGACTAAATCGCTGTCGCCGAAATCGTATTGCGCATGTGTGTTTGTGGCTGTCGATAGTACGAATAAAAGATATAAAACAAAAATATTGGTTCTCATAAGACAAAATCTATTGCTTGTTCGATTGGGCTATTTTTAATTTAACGAAAAAATACCTTTAAATAATACGAAATTGTGATAAAGATAATAAATTTAAATAAAAAATTATGGCAATGGGCTGCTTTGTTTTTCTTGGCAGTAGTGTGGGGCAGTTCTTTTATTTTGATAAAAAAAGGACTTCGTTCGTTTAACGATTTTCAATTGGCAGCTTTGCGCATTTTTTTTGCCTTTCTTTTCTTCATTCCTTTTATATACAAACACATAAAACGTATTGACAGACAGAACATAAAATATCTTATTTTTGTCGGCTTTGTCGGAAATGCGATTCCTGCATTTCTGTTTGCTCGAGGGCAGCAAGGAATCAGCAGCTTGTTGGCGGGAATGCTCAATACGATAACGCCTTTGTTTGTGTTGATTATTGGTTTTTTGTTTTTCAAAACAAAAGCGAAATATTACAATGTCTTGGGCGTTTTCATTGGTCTTGCCGGCACATTCGGACTTTTATACCGCAGCGATGTGTCAATATTTGAAAGTTTTACCATTTACGCTTGCATGATAGTGCTTGCTATGGCAATGTATGCTTCGAGTTTGAATGTTGTGAAACATAAGTTGGCTGCGCTTCGAGGCGAAGAAATCACGAGTTTGGCATTTTTGGCAATCGGACCTGTTGCAGGAATCTATTTATTGTTTTCCGATTTCTCGGCAGCTTATCTTCATGCGACCTTTCAAACAGATTTGTTTTTCGTGTTACTCTTAGGACTTTCCAGTTCGTTTATTGCGATAATGTGTTTCTATTCGCTCGTTCAACACACAAGTACACTTTTTGCCAGCTCTGTAACCTATCTGATTCCTTTGGTTGCTGTTTTTTGGGGATTGTTCGACGGCGAAACACTAAGCATCTTGCAAACTGTTTCGATAATTATTACAATAACAGGCGTTTTTCTTGTCAACAAAAACTAAGACAAAATGGTTTTTTTGTGCCAAAATTAATATTTTGAAAAATACAAAGCCGCATTTGACAAAAAGACATGCACAAAATATTCAAGAAATACAAAAAAAATAAGCAAGAATTGAAATTTTAATTAAAAAAATAATATATTTGAAGAAATTTTAATCTAAAAAACTTTTATTATGAATATTAACAAGGCTTTAGTAAAAGCATACGAAGGAAAAACTTTCAAAGAATTATTAGACGCTCCGGTTGACGCTTTGCAAGGAGTTAGTGCAAATGATGCAAAACTTTTAGAAGAAGCATTTAACGTTAAAACCATTAACGATTTGGCAAAGTTGAAATACGCAAGATGGGCGCGTGCTATCCAATTTCTTGCCGAAACTGAAGAGTAGAAAGTTTTCATCAACTTCTAAAGAAAAAAAAGATTCTTTAATTACAAATTGGAGAATCTTTTTTTCTTTTTATAAAAAGCGGAAGAGGAATGCAAAAGCTCGCTCAATTTCTTGTACTATAACTTTTTTTTCAGCAATTTGTCGATGGTTTCGGTCAGTTTTTTGTCTTTTGCATCAACAACACGATACACGCTGATTTTTCCGGTTTTGTCGATAATCATGTATCTTGGAATCCAATCGAGCGGCAAACTTGCACACAACTTGCTTTTCCAGCCTCCGTCGATGAAATAGTGTTGTCCGGGCAAATTGTACTTCTTGATTCCTTTTTTCCACTTATCAGTTTGTTTATCAACCGATAAAAAAACAAACTCGACCAAATCTTTTTCGTATTTTTCGTGTAGTTTTTTGACTTTTGGAATTCCTGCAATACAATCTTTACACCATGTTGCCCAAATATCAATCAAAACAACTTTCCCTTTGTTCATTTCCAAAACAGATTTTAGAGACGTTTCGTTTCCTGATATTTTTATCAATTTATTGTTCAAGGCATCGTCGGAAAACCATTGCTTCGCCTTTTGTTCCTGCGAACAAGCCCAAAAATGAAACATAAATACCATTGCCAATAATAAAACTGCTTTTTTCATACGTTTATATTTGTTAAGTTATTAAAAATTAGTTGTTAATGTCGGATAATCATGCCGTTTAAATCTCCTAATACTTCGTTTTGCATTTTTTTAAACACCTCTTCCGATAATGGATTCTCAACAATATATTTCAACATGGATACATAATCTTCATAATTAACATTATTCCCAATATATAATTGAAATCCATTTGCTTGTAATTTTGTTTCCAATATTCCAAGCGTTGTGTGAAATTTTTTATGAGATACCGGACAATCGGGTTCATTGTATTCAGGAAATTCTTGTTTAATCATTTCATGTGTTCTACATGTAAATAATATTTGAGGTCTGATCTTTTCTTTACTTTTGCTCATGATTTATTGTATCGTTTTTGTTATTAAGCTATTCCAAAATTTTTAATGTATATTAAAACATTTGTTCCTTGCTATTTTGGGAATAAAAGTAAAATATATTAATTTCATAAGCAAAATATTCATCAGATTTTCAACAATTCTGCAAACAAAAAAAACTCACACAACACGAAATAGATCAAAAACTTATAAACAAAGATGATTCCATTCAACAAACCTTTTTTGACAGGAAAAGAAGCACACTACATCTATAAAGCGGTTTATTCAGGGAAAATATCCGGAAATGGAATATTTACGCAAAAATGCCACGATTTTTTTAAAGAAAAATACAATTTCAGAAAATGCCTGCTGACCACAAGCTGTACCGATGCTTTGGAAATGTCGGCAATTCTTGCCAACATAAACTCCGGCGATGAAGTTATAATGCCTTCATACACATTTGTTTCTACGGCAAACGCATTTGTGCTTCGAGGCGCAAAAATTGTTTTTGCCGATTCGCAATCCGAAAATCCGAATATTGATGCTGCGGAAATCGAGAATTTAATTACCGAAAAAACAAAAGCCGTCGTAGTGGTTCATTATGCCGGAATTGCGTGCGAAATGGACAAAATCATGCACATTGCACGCAAACACAGGCTTTGGGTAATTGAAGATGCTGCTCAAGCAATTGATGCCTACTACAAAGAAACTCCCCTTGGAACAATAGGCGATTTTGCAAGTTTTTCGTTTCACGAAACAAAAAACATAAACTCAGGTGAAGGCGGAATGCTTGTTATTAACAACAAAAAATTTGACGAAAGAGCAGAGATAATTTGGGAAAAAGGCACAAACAGAGCTGCATTTTTCAGAGGCGAAATTGACAAATACGGTTGGGTTGATATTGGCTCTTCGTTTTTGCCGTCGGAAATTATTGCAGCCTATTTGTTTGCTCAAGTGGAATGTGTCGGTAAAATACAAAAAAGAAGACTGGAAATTTGGAACAGATACAATAAAAAATTGTTGCCACTTCATCAAAAAGGCTTCATTACATTGCAACAAATTCCGAATTACGCAACAAACAATGCACACATGTTTTATCTTCTATGCAAAAATGAAAAACAAAGAAACAATCTGATTGCCTTTCTGAAAAAACAAGGAATCATGGCAGTTTTTCATTACCAATCGTTACACAAATCAAAATTTTATGCTGAAAAACACGACGGAAGAGTCTTGAGCAATGCAGATTATTATTCGTCTGTGCTGCTCAGGCTTCCTTTGTATTATGAACTGACTTTTGATGAAATAGATTTTATATGCGAAAAGATCAAGGATTTTTTTAGTTTCCGCAGGGAGAAATAGGAAATTCTATCCAAAAGAAAAACGCCAAAAACTGAGATGAAGCGAGTTCTTGGCGTTGTTTTGCAAAAACGAATTGTCAATAAGTTTATTCTGCAGCAGGTGCCGGAGTTTCTTCGGCTTCTCCTTCAAGCATTTCTTCTTCGCCTCCTGCCGATTTGGCTGCTCTTGTTACTTTCACGGCGGCAACAACATTTGATTTCGGATCTAATAGTTCAAGATTTTCAAACTGCAAATCTCCAATTTTAATAGATTGTCCAACGCCAACATTGGTAACATCGACTTCTACAAAATCAGGCAAGTTTCCGGGCAATGCTTTGACTTTGATTTTACGAATATCTTGCTGCAATTTTCCACCTTCTTTCACACCTTTTGCAAATCCGGTTGTGTGAATAGGAATGCTGATTTTTACTGCTTTGTCTTCTGCTATTTCAAGAAAATCAACATGCAGAATGCCGTCAGTAACCGGATGGAATTGTGCATCTTGAAGAATTGCCTTATAGGTTTTTTCTCCGATTACGATATCCAACAAATACGTATTTGGTGTGAAAAAAAGTTTTATAAAGTCATTCTCAAATACAGAGAAATGAACATTTTTTTCGCCACCGTACAGCACACATGGAACGTGTTGCTTTTTACGCAAATTTTTTGTGCTTTTTTTTCCCAGAGATTCTCTTAATTCTCCTTTAATTTCAATAGATTTCATTTTAAAACTTTTTTGTGCTACTTAAAACTAAACTGTTTTACTTAGTTCCTCATTACACGTTTCTACGAGTGTTTCGAGAAATGAGGCGCAAAGGTATTGTTTTTTTATTTAGAAAACAAATTTCGAACTTATGGATTTGAAATTATATACCTTATCGATTACATCGGCAAATAGTTCTGCGATGCTTAAAATTTTAATTTTTGAACATTGTTTTTTTAGTGGAATTGTATCGGTAACAAGCAATTCTTCAATTTTCGAGTTTTCAACTCTTTCGTAAGCCGGTCCGGTCATCAAGGCGTGCGTTGCACACGCTCTGACAGACACTGCGCCTTGTTCTCTGATGACATTGGCTGCGGCACAAATTGTTCCTGCCGTATCTATCACGTCGTCAATCAGTATCACATTTTTCCCTTTGACATCTCCAATCACTTTTATGTCTGTAACGACATTGGGTCTTTCTCTGAATTTATGGCAAATTACCAAATCGCAGCCCAAGGCTTTTGCATAAGCGTTGGCTCGTTTTGAGCCGCCCGTATCCGGAGAGGCAAACACCAAATTGTCGAGTTCTAAGCTTTTAACGTAGTCCAAAAACAATGCGGAGGAGTATAAATGATCGACAGGAACATCAAAAAAACCTTGTATTTGGTCGGCATGCAAGTCTAAGGTCATCACTCTATCCACGCCCGCAGCGGTCAAAAGGTTGGCGACCATTTTTGCGGCAATCGAAACGCGCGGTTTGTCTTTCCTGTCTTGCCTTGCAAAGCCAAAATAGGGAATTACGGCAATAATTTTATACGCAGAAGCTCGGCGCGCCGCATCAATAAGCATGAGCAATTCCAAAAGGTTTTCCGAAGGCTGAAAGGTAGATTGAATAATGAAAACATAGTCGCCTCGTACTGTCTCTTCAAAACATGGCTGAAATTCGCCATCTGAAAATCGGATCATGCTGGTTTTGCCCAGTTTTGAACCATGACATTTTACAATTTTCTCTGCAAGATAACGGGAGGCTGTTCCCGAAAAAATTTTGAGTGGTAATTTATTCATCATCTCTCTTGTTTTTTTTAAAGCACACAGTGCCATTCATGAACAAACAGATTCCGCAGCATTGAACTTGTAACAAACAATGCGAAAACGAAATACTGTAGATTTTTGTGTATGTATTTAATTTTCCTGCTGCAAATGTATAAATTAGTTCAATTATTCTTATTTTTCACTAAAGTTTTTATTGTTCTTTTCAATAAAATGAAGAATATCATCTCTGCCTGTTTTGTCTGTCGCTGAAGTCATGATGATTTCGGGCAAGCTTTCCCATGTTTTTAAGAGTTCTTTTTTATAAAATGCAAGATTTTTTTCTTTTTCGTTCTTTTTCAGTTTGTCGGTTTTGGTAAAAACAATCACAAACGGAATCTGATGAATGCCCAGATTATACATGAAATTAAGGTCGTTTTGCTGCGGAGGTATGCGCGAATCAATCAGGGTGAATAGGCTGATTAGGTTTTTTCGCTGAAAAATATAGGAGGTGATAAATTTTTCCCATTTCTCTCGTAAATGTTTGGGAACTTTCGCAAAGCCGTATCCGGGCAAATCGACAAGATACCATTTGTCGTTGATTAAAAAATGGTTGATAAGTTGGGTTTTGCCGGGTTGCGACGATATTTTGGCGAGGTTTTTCCTGTTGCACAACATGTTTATCAGCGACGATTTGCCAACATTGGAACGCCCGATGAAAGCATATTCGGGAAGAAGCGCTTCCGGACATTTTTTTACATCAACACTGCTTTTTACAAAAACAGATTTCTTTATTATCATAATAATCCTTTTTTTGCCCTTGACGACTCAAAAAAAACAAAGCCTTCGGGGCTTGATTTGGCGTGCAAAGTTATTTCAATTAATAAAAATTACAAAAAATAAAAAACAACATGCCCAAACCATGCGCAACATTCCGATGCTCTTGATACTTTTTTAGTGCGGTTTGTTTTTGTTCATAAACGGTTCTTTTCCTGCAAAAACTATCGGCACTTTTACAATGTTTTCTTCCGCTATTCCGTTGTATAACAGTTCTTTGTGATATTTATTTTTGTTAATTTGTTTTTCGGCTTCTTTTATTTTTTTGTTTATTCTGTCGTGAAAATCCTCGTCGCTTTCGTTTTCTTGCTGTTTTTCTGTGCGTTTTATTTCAATTACTACGCCATTATTGCCTTTTATTTGTTTTGGTATCAGCATAATGTCGTATCTGCCGTCTCCGCTTTCACGGTTTGATTTTAATATATAGTCATCGCCTATGATTGCAAGCAAACCAAGCATATAGGCATGGAAAACATATTCGTTGTTTTTGGCAGTGTCGTAATAGCTGAATGTGTCGCCCATTATCTCTTTAAAGGATTTCTCAAATGTTTTTAAGTCGTTATTTATAAGAGAGTTTGCCATATTTTCCAATAATTCGGTTCTTACTTTTATATCCGTTTTAAACCAATGTATAATAATGTCTTGAAAAATGGTTTTGACCTCATAATTTGGTATTTTTAAAGCATATTTTTTCTTTGCAATATGCTTTTTTACAGTAATATAACCGCTAAATAAAAACAATGTCCAAATTAATTGATTATCTGTTTTAAGATCAGAAAAAACAAAATTCTCTTCTATGTTTTTTTCTATCGGTTCGTCGTTTAGCAGTTTCAGTATTTCGCTGCGAATGGAGCTGTTTGCTTTATTTTTAATTAGGTTTTTTATTAGATTATTGGAACTTGTATTAACCCAAAAAGGTTTAAATTCAGCCTTTCGTTCTTCTTGAGAATTAGACACGAATTTTATGGCAGACCAAGGATTATAAATTCCGCTAAGGTCGCCAAATCGATAACCGTCGTACCAAGTTTTTATCTCTTCAAAAGGAACGGAAATGTTAAAATATGTAAAAAATTCTTTGACTTCCTTTTCGCTAAATCCAAAATTATTGGCAAATTTATTTTGCATTATGCTAAAAACGCCAATGTTGTTTAAATCACTGAAAATGCTTTCGCGCGATACTCTTAAAATTCCTGTTATTACTCCTTTATGCAAATTGGAATTGTCTTTGAAAGCTCCACTCATTAAACTTCTCATAAAATCAACAGCATCGTCGTAATAATCTTCATAAGCAGATTGTATGGGCGCATCGTATTCGTCCATTAAAACTACGGGTTTAATGTTGTAATAACGGTAAAGATAATCACTTAAAAATCTGAGACTATCTGAATAATCCGTTTCATCGGCAGTTTTATTTAAGATTTGTTTATAATTATCAATTTCATGTTCGTATAAAACTTTGCTGTCTAACAGATATATATGTTCTTTGAATAAGTTTATTATTTCCGTGCGTATTCTTTGGAAGCACTTTTTCCATGTATTGCCTTTGGCATCTCTAAAACTAACATAAATTACGGGATATTTTCCGTAAACAATGCTCTGTTTTCGGGTTTTCTAATATCAAAGAAATAACGCAACATTGATAAATTTAAGGTTTTGCCAAATCGGCGCGGACGAGGTATTAACAAAACTTTATCATTGCTGTCGATTACCTCCTTTATGAATAGGCTTTTATCTACATAGTAAGCATTTGTTTCTATCATTTCCTTAAAATCGGAACAGCCGAGTAAGATTTTTTTCTTTGGTTTCATTTTGTCTTATTTCTGAGGTTATTTTATAAGTTTTTCAAGCTTTTGGCGGTTTTATCACTTAACTCATTTTTGATAAAAATATTAGATAACAAAGTTACTATTTTTTTATTCAAAATACTATTTACGGCTCGATAGAATGGCAGATTTTTTTGTATTACCTGAGATTATTTTATACTTTTGTGAATTGTTTTCCAAACTAAGAATATTTATCGGAGGGAAATTCTCGAGTAAATTATAAAAGGGTAAAGTTTGTGGCGAGCCTAAGGAATTATGAATAATATTTTTATATCAAACACAACATTCGTTTTTCAAAACCGTTAAATATTCGCAAAATATTTTTCGAATTCGGAAAAAATGCTCTAAAATGTTAAAAACAAACAGATTTTTATTTTTCATCTTTTTTCTCTGGTTTTTAAGCTCGTGTACAGGCTATCAAAAACTTTTGAAAAGCACGAATACCAAACTAAAATACGAAAAGGCTTTGGAGTTTTTTCAGAACAAAGATTATGCAAGATCATTAAGCCTGTTTGAGTCGATAATGCCAATGGTTCGCGGAACAGACATGGCAGAAACCTGCAATTATTACAGAGCAAAATGCCATTACAATATGGAGGATTATATTCTGGCAGGCTATCATTTCAGGAATTTTGCTTCAGAATTTCCCAACAGTAATTATGTCGAAGAAGTCGAGTTTTTGAGTGCTTACTGTTTTTATCTGGATTCGCCACGATACAGCTTGGATCAGACAAATACCTATGATGCTATTGACGCATTTCAGTTGTTTATTACCCGATTTCCGGTCAGCGATAAAATTCCCGAATGCAATAAATACATTCAGATTTTGCGTTCAAAACTCGAAAAAAAATCTTACATGAATGCTCGCTTGTATTTTGATTTGGGACACTATAAAGCCGGGTGGATTTCGCTAAAAAATACGCTTCGCGATTTTCCGGATACCGATTACAGGGAAGAGATTCTATATTTGATCTTTAAATCAAACTATTTGTATGCAAAAAACAGCGTTGTCAGTAAACAACAAGAACGCTATGAGGCTGCTATAAAAGAATATCACAATTTGCTTAATGAATTTCCTGAAACTGTTTATCAGAAACAAGTAAAGAAAATGTATGATAAATCTGAAAATGCAATTCGTGAATTAAAATCCCGAAAGGGCTAAAGCTAATTATTTGAACGGAAAATAAAAACAAACAAAACTATGGATTATAAAAAAACAAACGCACCTGTTACAACAATCACAAGAGACTTGAGCAAACTCGAAAGCCAAACAGGAAATATTTACGAAGCCGTGAAAATTATTTCCAAAAGAGCAAACCAAATCAGTTTGGAACTGAAAGAAGAACTCAATAAGAAATTGGAAGAATTTGCATCGTACACCGACAATCTGGAAGAGATTTTTGAAAACAGAGAACAAATCGAAATCTCGAAGTTTTACGAAAGGCTTCCAAAATCGACCTTAATAGCCTTGCAGGAGTATATCGAGGGGAAAGTGTATTTTAGAAATCCTGCCAGCGAAACAGAAGACGACGAAATAAACGAATAATTATAGTGAATGTTCTGATGAGAGAAAACACTTTGTGCGGAAAGAATATTCTACTCGGAATTTCCGGAGGGATAGCTGCTTATAAGGCAGCTATTCTTGTAAGAATGCTTGTTAAAAATCAGGCAAATGTGAAAGTGATAATGACCCCGATGGCAAAGAAATTTATCACTCCGCTGACGATGGCAACTGTTTCAAGAAATCCGATTTTGGTAGATTTTTTCACCCCTGAGAATGGAAATTGGAATTCGCATGTAGATTTGGGCATTTGGGCAGATGCGTATCTGATAGCTCCGGCAACGGCAAATACGCTGGCGAAAATGGCAAACGGAATTGCAGATAACTTATTGCTTACAACCTACTTGTCGTCGCGATGTCTGATTTTTGCAGCACCAACAATGGATTTGGATATGTACAAGCATGTTGCTACGCAACGAAATATTGACAGATTGCAAGCCGACGGCGTGCATATGATTCAGCCGGAAAGTGGCGAGCTTGCCAGCGGATTGATCGGCAAAGGAAGAATGGCAGAACCGGAACAAATTTTTCGGCAGTTGAGCCGTTTTTTTGAAAAAAAACAAAAGCTTAGGGCTAAAACCTTCCTTGTAACAGCCGGACCAACCTACGAGGAAATAGATCCTGTCCGGTATATCGGCAATCATTCGTCAGGAAAAATGGGGTTTGCAATTGCCGAAGAACTTGCAGCGCAAGGAGCTTTCGTGAAACTTATTTGCGGTCCTACGCATTGCAAATGCCAAAATGCAAACATTGAGCGCATCAATGTTGTTTCGGCAAAACAAATGTATGAGCAGGCTGTGCGTCTGTTTCCCAAAGCAGACGGTGCGGTAATGTCTGCTGCGGTTGCCGATTATACGCCGCAATTTGTTTCGGAAAATAAGATAAAACACTCTGAAGAAAATATTTCCATAAAACTTACTCCAACGAAAGATATTGCCGAAGAACTTGGCAAAATAAAGACAGCCAAACAGTGTTTGGTGGGATTTGCCTTAGAGACAAACGACGAGATTGCAAATGCACAAAAAAAACGGAAAAAGAAAAATCTTGATTTTATTGTATTGAACTCATTGAACGATAAAGGTGCAGGATTTGGTGTAGATACGAATAAAATTACGATAATTGATAGTAACAATAATTTTTATAATTTTGAGTTAAAACCTAAGACAGATTTGGCAAAAGATATTGTTGAAAAAATAGTAGAGTTTTCAACAAACAACGCTTTGTTAAAATGAAGAATTAAGAATTAAAAGTTAAAAAGGTCGAAGCCAAGAACCAAAATATAAACCCATGAAAAAACTTATTTTAATTGTCAGCGTATTGTTGATTATTCATAATTTATCGGCGCAAGAATTAAATTGTCGCGTGCAAATAAGCCATTCGCAGATACAAGGCACGAATGTCGATATTTTTAATGATATGCAGAAAGACATCTACGAGTTTATGAACAACCAACGCTGGACAGACCACGTTTTCGCTGCCGACGAACGCATTGAATGTACAATTATGATTACACTCTCGAAACAAATAGGAACAGAAAAATTTATTGGAACAATCTCGGTACAAGCACGCCGACCTGTTTATAATACAACCTATTACACAACCTTATTCAATTTTAAAGAGAAAAAAGACGATTTTCAGTTTGAGTATATTCAACAGCAAGCATTGACTTTTAACATCAACAACCATTCGTCGAACCTTGTTTCCGTATTGGCGTATTATGCGTATTTGATTATCGGCTTGGATTACGATACTTTTTCCGAAGGCGGAGGTGCGCCTTATTTTGCAAAAGCACAGCAAATTGTAAACAATGCGCAGGGAGCAATTGAACCCGGCTGGAAATCATACGAAACGGCGAAAATGAACAACCGCTATTGGTTGGTCGAAAACCTTACCAACGAATCGTACAGCGATACGCATCGTTTCATGTATGCCTACCACAGAAAAGGTTTTGATATGCTCAGCGAAAGGCTCGAAGAGGGTAGGGCAGAAGTTGCTAAAAGTCTTGAATATTTACGCAATGTGTATAGAAAAAAACCAAATTTATACATTGTGAAGCTTTTGGTAAACGCAAAATCAGACGAAATTATCAAACTAATGTCCGAGTCTTTCTCGCGCGAACAAAGCGAAGTGTACAATATTATGGTTGAAATAGATCCGGCAAATGTAGCCGACTACGGAAGGATAAAAAACAGCAAGTAATTTATTTTCTAATTTGTTAATTCCTAACATGCTAAGATCGCTGGTTATTAAAAATTATGCCTTGATAGAAAAACTGGATATTGAGTTTGAATCCGGTTTTACGATTATTACGGGCGAAACCGGAGCCGGTAAATCTATCTTGCTCGGTGCGCTTTCGCTCATTTTGGGAAACAGAGCCGATGTCGCGGTTTTGACCGATAAAACCAAAAACTGCGTGATCGAAGGACGATTCGATATTTCAAAATATCATCTGGAAGACTTTTTTCGCAAAAATGATATTGATTATGAGGCTCATACGATTATACGAAGACTGATCAACCCAAGCGGAAAATCGCGCGCTTTTATCAACGATATTCCTGTAAACCTTACGCTGCTGAAAGAATTGAGCCAACAGCTTATCGACATACATTCGCAACACAACAATTTGTTGTTGAATAATTTGGGATACCAAACTCTTGTAATCGACAGCTTTGCAAAACAACACAACTTGCTGAACGAATATCGACAGGATTTTAAAAAATATAAAAACCTGCAAAAACACATTGAGCAACTGAAACAAGACAAGCAGAAGTCAAAAGAAGAGTTGGATTATTTGAGTTTTCAGTATGAAGAACTAAATGCGGCAAATTTTTCCGAAAACGAACAAGAAGAACTTGAAAATGAGCTTGAAATCTTGACACATGCCGAAGAGATAAGCTCGAATTTGGCGAATGTTTATCATTTGCTCGATAATGAAGAGCTTGCAATTATTGCTCAACTAAAGGAAGCCTTGATTTCTCTCGAAAAAATAGCCGATTATTATCCGCAAGCAAAGGATTATGCGCAACGCATGGCTTCAATGCAAATTGACTTGAACGATATTTCAAACGAAATAGAGCAGCAAGTTGAAGATATTTTGTTTGATCCTGCTCGGCTTGAGTTCGTCAGAACGCGCCTCGACCTGATTTATAGCTTGCAGCAGAAACACAAAACAAACTCTTTGGCAGATTTAATTTCTCTGAAAAATAATCTCGGCGAAAAGATAAATAAAATTGAATCGTTTGAAAATGAATTGGCTGATCTTACAACCAAAGCCAACAAAGAAAGAGTAAATTTGGAGGTTAAAGCCCAAAAAATATCGAAAAACAGAGCCAAAGTTATTCCGAGTTTAAGGGCAAAAATATTGGGGCATTTGCAACAAATGGGAATGCTCGATTCGCAGGTTGAGATTTTGCAGAAAACAAATTGCGGATTCACGCCCAATGGCAGCGATGAAATCAAATTCCTTTTCAGCGCAAATAAGCACGTCGGTTCGCAAGACATTACCAAAGTAGCTTCGGGCGGAGAAATTTCCAGAGTAATGCTTAGTTTGAAATCAATTATTTCTGAATCAATAGCTTTGCCTACGATTATTTTTGATGAAATCGACACGGGCGTTTCCGGCGATATTGCCGATAAAATGGGCGCAATCATGAAAAAAATGTCGGGCAACATGCAGGTTATCAACATAACACATCTTCCGCAGGTTGCTGCAAAAGGCGATTCGCATTTCCTTGTCTATAAAGAATCGAACAGGAAAACAACTTTGTCGAAAATCAAAAAATTGAGCCCCGAAGAGCGCACCCGCGAAATTGCAAAGATGTTGAGCGGAAGCGAAATTACCGAAGCAGCAATGCGTAATGCCAAAGAACTATTGAAAAATTGAGAAGAAAAAATAAAATAATTAAAAATCTTGTCCTTGTCGGAGCGGGAAATCTTGCAGTGCATTTGGCGGCTGAACTGCGGAAGAAAAATTATAATATCCTGCAAGTATATAGCCGAAAAATGAAGACGGCAAACAATCTTGCCGTCAAGTTAGGCGCAAATCCGACAGACAATATCAATGAATTGACGCAAAATGCCGATATGTATATTATTTCAGTCGTTGATGCTGCCATAAAAAATGTCTTGGAGCAGCTTCGGCTTGCCAAACAAATGGTAATACACACATCGGGAACAACGGGAATCCATGTTTTTGAAGATAAATTCGAGAATTTTGGTGTTTTTTATCCGCTTCAGACTTTCTCGAAAGAGAAAGCCGTCGATTTTGGGGAAATCCCGATTTTCGTTGAAGCCAATACAAAAACAAATGAAAATATCCTTTTTGAATTTGCGAAAACAATCTCTCCAAAAGTTTTTCTTGTCGATTCCGAAACACGAAAACAAATTCATATCGCAGCCGTTTTTGCCTGCAATTTTACAAATCATATGTTTGCCATTGCAAATAGACTGTTAGACAATCGTTTATTGTCAATGGAAATTTTAGCACCATTGCTCAAAGAAACCCTTCGTAAAGCCCTCGAATCAAATCCGGAGGAAGTACAAACAGGTCCTGCTGTACGAAACGATAAAAATACCATTGAAAGTCATTTGGATTTATTATCTTTCGAGCCGAAAATACAGCAATTGTACAAATTAATCAGCGAAAATATTCAAGCATTCAGGAATACGCCGGAAAAAAATAAAGCCTGAAACAGTCCATTGACTGATTTATTGCCGGACACCCAAACGGCAAACTGACGTAAGTACTTAGTCGCTATGTGCAACCGGAAAAGAAAGAACAGTATTGTTGAATATAAAAATAAAAGTTGTAAATTAGCAGGGAGTAACGAATTGTTGGATATAGAAACCGGATTAAATTAAAATTAAAACTCATGGCATATCGGGATTTCTCATTAGATAGACTAAGAAAGGAATTTGGAATAAAAAACAAGGTTCAAATTCTTTTTAATATTGAAAAGTCAATAAAACCAAGTGATTGGTTAAAAACCACATTGGAAAAAACATCAAAAGTAAATGCAAGAACGGAAAAAGCAAAATCAGAGACAATCGTTTTTCCAATACTTTTAGAAATAAAAGACAGAAATGATGACTTTATATCCATATATTCCGGCGACAATTTACAGGCTGACGAAGAAAGAGGTTTAAAAGGTGAATGTGATTTCATCATTACAAAGAATATTGAAAGTTATAGTATTAATTATCCGATACTTCAAATAGTTGAGGCAAAAAAACATGATATAGATCTTGGTATTCCTCAGTGTGCAGCTCAAATGCTTGGAGCTAAGATTTATAATGAACAAAATGAAATAGAAATTAATTCGATTTATGGCTGTGTCACAACAGGGGACGATTGGTTATTTTTAAAACTAAAAGATAATATTTTACTAATTGATAAGCATAAATATTATTTGGACGACTTAGAAAAATTGTTATCAGTATTTCAGCAAATAATTGATTACTATAAAACTGAACTAAAAAGCATATAACGCCGTTTTTAAGGCAATTTGCCGGTGCGGGTGGAAATTTGTTTCACTTGCTATGTTCGTTTCGCAAGTTGGACACCCAAACGGCAAACTGACGTAAGTACTTGACCGTTGGCAACAAATATTATGAAAGATATTGTATTAATAACTCTAATAGAGAGTACAACAGCTATAATTGTTGCATTTATAACAGGCATTTTTAAAACTAATTCTCAAAATTCCGATGAAGCTGAAGCTGTATTTCTCTAAAAATTGTATCAAATAAAGATTTATCTCATTCTGTGAAAAAAAGGCTATTTTGAGATTTGGTTAGGAAAATAAGTTGTAAAAATGGAAATAACATTTGAAAATATTCAGGATTTATTAAACGAAGGAGAAAATTCAAAAATAGAATTTAAACGTCGTATCAATAAAGAGTTAGCAAGCGAAATATGTGCTTTTTCCAATTCTTTGGGTGGCATTATACTAATTGGAGTTGAAGATGACAATACTGTTTCCGGCTTAACAATAAATAATGAAACACGCTCAAAATTAGAAAGTACAATCTCTGCAATCAATCCACGACCTGATATTGAAATTATAGAAGCAATTTTTGAGGATAAAAAAATAATTATAATCGAATGTAAAGAAGGGAGTAAAAAACCTTTTGTTGTATCAGGCTCAATATATGTTAGATATGGTGCAAATTCTCAGAAATTAACTACATCAGATGAAATA
>PDWI01001736.1_pt1 | contig 33940 bp, 36 predicted proteins | sample 1430891 | NCBI WGS metagenome assembly PDWI01 (sample SAMN01162508, study PRJNA174530) | Oral metagenome, whole genome shotgun sequencing project. | biome: Marine environment; feature: Marine mammal; material: Swab sample of the gingival sulcus; isolation source: swab sample of gingival sulcus... | reverse complement strand
ATAAGCTACAAGTGCTTTTTGATCACTTGGCACCTCAAAATCACCTTGAGATGGCATATCGCCAAAAGTCATTTTATATACTTCACCTCCAAAAATACTTTTATAAAACTCCAACGCTTCCGAAGCATTTCCATTAAAATCTAAAAATACACTAATTCCCATTTCGATCTCCTTTCATAAAACCGTTATATTTCTTTCTTAAAACAATTGTATCATCAATTAGTTTTAAAATCTTATCACAAGTTGCTCACTTGAAAAAAACTAATAAAACTTTTTTCTTATTGTAAATTTAAGTCTCTTGGCAAAGGTCCTCATCAATATTGCTGGAATATTTATATTTATAGGTGGATCCCCATCGATTGGCCTTCTCATATTAATTTCACGTTTATAATGGGTATCTCCTTTAAAAGAAAACGGTTTATAAATTGCTTCCCTATAGTTATTATCTAAAACATAGTTCTTCGTAAAAGAAAAATCTTCCATAATCTCACATATAAACAAGTAATATTCGCCATTAGGTATGTTCTCAATCGTAAGCTCCAAAATATCTGAACTTGCTACTCCCACTACTGGCTCGCCCTTAGGCATTGCTTCAGCAAAAAGACCAATACAAGTAATTTTAGGATCATATCCATCTGGATACTTTACTCTTATAGAAAAACTATTTTGTGTCTTAGAGTAGTTAGCGTAGTGCACAAGAACATTCTGCTCATGTATCCACTTCTTAAGAAACTTATAGGCTGAACTTGACTCTTTCATATATTTTTTAGGGCTTATAGCAGTCTGTTTCTTAAACGTGTTCGAGAAAGTACCAGGGCTTTTATGGCTTACATCATAAGCAATGTCAGTAACTGATTCCTCATCATCTATAATCTTCTCAATGCTTTTTTCGATTTTTATAGCTTCAATATACCTTTTTATAGTGGTACCTTTCGCTTTTTTAAAACTTCTAGATAAGTGAAACTTACTATAGTTCATATGCTCAGCTATATCATCTAATGTAATATCGCTCTCTATATTGTTACGGATGTATTTTACTATTTTTTCTATATCTGATGATTGCATTCATTTTCCCTTCTTACAACATGAATCAATTACTCTATCAAATCCTATTATTCCACTCTACTTCTGCCTCATGTATCAGTATTCTCTTGATTGTTATTTGTCTTTCCATAAAGCAATCTTTATTCTACCTTCTTCTAATGGTTTTTAATCCTATGTAAAGAGCACCCTTTTAATAATATGAATATACTTGTTTTATACCCTTTATATTTAAAAACATCTACCGTTATAGATGCCTTAAGGGAATACTGGGTACAAAAATAACGCCTCTTTCATCATAAAAACTATGTTAACGTCTTAATTCAAAACGGAAAAAATCATATCTTCTATAAATTAGTCAACCCTTCCTCTATCTCTTTTATAGTAGGCAAACTACTCTTAAATTCTTCGTCTAATAATTGCTCAAGTTCATACTTTGCTATACCAATTGGTTGGTCTATTCTGCTTAAAGAATACTCAGCAACTATATTATCTTTATCCTTACATATCAAAATGCCTATGGTATCGTTATCCTGTTCTAATTTAATTTGTTTGTTTACAGCTGTTACATAAAAATTAAGTTGTCCAGCAAACTCTGGCTTAAATTTTTCAGTTTTTAGTTCAACTACTACATAGCAATGTAACTTCACATGGTAGAATAATAAGTCAATGTAAAAATCACTTTCCCCAACTTTAATTTTTATTTGCCTACCTATGTATGAAAATCCTGTGCCTAACTCCAATAAAAAATCCGTTATTTTAGATACTAACGAATTTTCTAATTCTTTTTCATTATAACCTTTACTCAAAGTTAAAAAGTCAAAATTATAAGGATCTTTTAATGTTTGATTTGCCAAATCCGACTGTAATTTGGGAAGTGTTGTTTCAAAATTATTTATCGTCTTAGCTTCTCTTGAAAATAAATCACTGTCTAAATGATGAACTAAAACATTCCTACTCCAACCATATTCAAGTGTTTTATCAATATAAAACAACGCTTTTCGTACATTATCACACTTATACATGATTCTTTGATTATGTCCCCACGGAATACTTTTTATCATTTTTTTGATATTGTCTAATTCGCTTACAGACTGTAAGCAAATTAAATAATTATTATAAAAGCTGTACCAATATCTTATACTTCTTAAATTCTGTTCAGAAAATCCTTTTGCATCTGGAAATTCTTTCTTCAAATCTTTAGAAAGTTCCTTTAAAAAAGAATCGCCCCAACTATATGCTTTTTGCATTTCAACAATCTTAGCACCTAATTCCCAATATAAATCTAACAGTTCGTAATTAACTTTAACTGCAGCTTTTAATTGAGATTGTCTTATCCTACGTTTTAGTTCTATTACAAACTGTTTATATTCCGTATTAGTTTTTATTAAATCCACTTCTATCTCCATCTTCAAACATATAACCTATATTTTCGTAATTATTTAATCGCCACTGGATGCATCTCATCTTCTTTCGCCTTATTGGTAAACGTATAGTTATAATCCATATTTTTCTTTTAATCCTTCAATCACTTCTTTGCCATCATGCAAATTGCTACTCTTAATATCCTCTAGACCTTGAAGAACAAGTTTCGCTTTTTCTATTTCTCTCATAACTACACTATAATAATCAATATTCATCACGACTAAACTGCCATACCCATTCTTTGTTACAAAAACTGGAGCATTACTTTTTCTGCAAAGTTCTTCAATTTTTACCGTATTTTTTAAGTCTTTAATTGGTACAATATTCATTTTATCATCCTTTTTATGTTTATAAATTAAGACATAATAATGTGATTTTAAACCTTTTAAGCCAACACCAAAAAGTTATAATTCCTTATGTTATTCCCCTCTAATGTCTTTGATACTTCATGTATCGTGGAACCAGTTGTGTAAATATCATCTATGATAATGACATCATCTACAAAAGCATTTAGTTTAAACGCATCTAGTAACTCCTTTTTTCTCTCTTCTCTGTTTAAACGATACAGACTTTTTGTCCTTTTTCCTCTCGTGACAATACGCTGAAACTCTAAACCTGTTCGTTTCGACGTTTCTTTCGCAAGGAGTTCGGATTGGTCAAAGCCTCTTACATCTTTCTTCTTAGCATACATAGGAATGTAACTGATATTCTTACAATGTAGTTTGGCTTCTATGATTGCTCGGGCTAAATATATCGAAAACACCTTTGCTAGATATGTCCCTTCGCTAAATTTAAATCGTCTTATTAGTTTTTTTATCTCTCCTTCATAAAAAAATATAATATAAATTCTATATTTTTCTTTATGGATAACTTCCAGTCTTAAATAAGATGCTATGGTAGTCCTACAGTTGTCACATAACATCTCGCTATAATTTTTAAACAGTTCCTTTTTACATAAAATACATTTATACATGGCTTAATTATATTGGTAAAAAAAAAGAAAACAACTTTTTAAAAATCGTTTTCAAAATAGGAAACAATAAGGTTTGATAAGAATGTGTTTCTAGTAGAAACCTTATTATTTTGTATCGCATAGTTATATAGTTTTTTATCCCCTATGAGCATAAATAAATCTCTAGCTCTAGTGATTGCCGTATATACAACCGACCGATTTGCTAGCAAATGGGAAACATTACCCATAGCAAGTATGACCCCTTCGTATTCACAACCCTGAGACTTGTGAACTGTAATCGCATAGGCATGCATAATAAGGTCCATTTCTGAATACTTCATAATAACATACTTTTGTTTTTCAAATAGGATGTGAACTTCTTTTGCTTTTGCATCGATTTCTTCAATTATTCCGATTTCGCCATTGAAAATGCCTTTGCTTTTTTCATGGTTAAACCTATCTGTCCACTCTACATTATAATTGTTCTTCGTCATTATCACTTTATCATGCTCTCTAAAAATCCTAGAACCATGTTTAAATTCTACACCTTCAGGATTAATAATTGACTGTAAAAACTTATTTAGTTCAACCGTGCCAAGGGGACCTTTCTTAGTAGGACTTAACACTTGAAGATCCCAAAAGGTATCGATGTTATAGGTGTCCGGTATATTCTTTTTAATAAGGGCTTCTATCGCTTTATAGGAACTATTGACATTTAAATCCATTGTAAAATAGTCCTTTGCTCCTTCTTCAATTAAAGCCGTTTCTCCACTTACTATTTTATTAGAATTGTAAGAAATAACACTATCAGAGCCCTGTCTGTATACTACATCTAGCGTCGTTGTCTCTATCTTCTCAGATGCTATCAAATCTAAAAGCACTTTGCCTGGTCCAACACTGGGAAGTTGATTGCTATCTCCTATTAAAACAAGAATCGTATCATCAGAAGTTGCCGCTAACAGTTTTTCAAAAAGAAAGATATCAATCATAGATACTTCATCAATTATTATAATATCGGCTTCAATGGGATTGTCATCATTTCTATCAAAACTAAGTATGCTATTTTCTTCTGAAAACTTGTATTCTAGTAGTCTGTGTATCGTCTTAGAATCACGGAAAGAGGGATTTTTCATTTTTACCGCTGCCCTTCCCGTTGGCGCCGCCAGCTTTATTTTCATTGAGTGGTCAAGCGCTATCTCACATATGGTCTCAATGATTGTTGTTTTTCCTGTTCCCGGACCGCCAGTTATAATTGAGATTTTATGATGAAATGCCTTCTCTATTGCGCTAGCCTGCTTTTTAGAAAACGTAAGGCCCTTCTTTTGCTCCACATATACTACTTCGCTTTTCACATTAACATCACTATGGTTTGTTTTTATCCTTTTGATATGTCTTGCTATGGCGTTTATAGTAAGATAGGTTTGTATGAGAAACACTTTATCATCTATTATTCTTACATAACCTCTTTTTAGAAGCGAATCAAGACACTCTTCAACTTCATCTATGTTTAAACCATAGTCCTCATTGATTATATTAAGTAAATTTTCCTTCTCTATGTAGGTTGATCCATTGACAAGTTCCATTCTTATGACATGGACGATGACAGCTTCAATTCTATAATAATTGTCACTCTCAAAAGAAAGATTTTTGGCAATGTTGTCCACCTCATTAAAACTCATCTCTTTTACATCAAAAAACAAGGTATATGGATTATTTTCTATCGTCTCAATTACTCGATCACCATAAAGGTTAATTAACGTAGAAACCTTCTTGCCCTTTATACCTAGTTTATTTAAAAACAATATCGTATTTTGTCTACCAACTATTTTTGAGTACGATGCTTCGATAACTTTTAACGTTGACTTCCCTATTCCATTGACTTCCATTAACCTATGAATGTCATTGTTCATAATAGTAAGCGTGTCCTCACCAAACCTATCAATTATTTTATTTACCGTCTTAACTCCTAACCCATCAATCGAATTATAGGTTAAAAAGTGATAGATATCTTCAAGCGTTGTTGGCTGTATATATTCATAATCCTCAATTAAAAACTGTTCGCCGTATTGCTCATGAATTACCGTTTTCCCACTAATTTGTATTTCCTGCTGAGTTAGTTCCGATAGATACCCAACAACGGTGAAGTAAATACCATCGGTTTCAAAAATCGCTATGGTATAGCAATTAGCATCATTTCTATATATGACATCTGTGATTCTGCCTTTAAAAACCATCTACCACGCTCCGCCGCCGCCACCGCCAGCGCCACCGCCAGAAAATCCTCCACCAGAGAATCCTCCACCATCGCCATCGGAACCGCCTTCATATTCCGGTCCACTCGTTGCAATTGACATTGACCTATCGAAGCTTTTATAGAAAACATAAGAATCAAACGTAGAGTCGGTGTTCGATGAATACCAATCCGGTTTTTCCATAGCCAAATCCTTCGCATGTTCAGACCAAATTTTCGTAAAGCCAAAAATCATTACATATGGCAACATATCATAGTAATAACTTGGATTGTCATAATACACACTCTTTATTTCATCAATTTTTGCTTTTTCTAGGAATTCCTTAAATCCATATATTTTATCTAACCTTTTTTTAGCAAATGGAGAAATTTTTCTGATTTTCAAAATGCTCCACAACGCAACGAGAGATAATAAATAAGTTACTGTTACCAGTCTTACCCATATGGTTCTTCCATTTTGTATTGAAAATTCGAAAGACTCAAGGGATACTGTATTGCCGAAGCCATTTGATACAACAAATAGGTATAGGACTAAGATAGGCATTAAGGTTATAAATATCATAACCGATATACCAACTATTCTTTTCATACCTTTTAATCTAATCTTAATCATTATGGAAGCAATTACCATATGTGATATAACTAGCATAACAAACATACCAATACCAGCAACTATGCTTCCAATACCAAGTTGTTGCGCTAAATCATTTGCAGTAAAAATAGATACGATTATTGCAAGTAAAAACATTAAAACCGTTGACTTCGATTGATAAGAATTTATTAAAACTTCCTTTTCTCCTGAATACTTTTCTCTTACCTCTTGAATATAGTATTTTACATCCGTATAAAACACTTCTTTTAGTTGACTTTCTTTTACTAAAGACCCATCCCCATAACTAAACATAGCCTCGTATAAATCTCTTTCGGCCTTATCAGTTATTGTTTCAGAAGAAATTCTACTTTCATATGTCATAACACCATTTTGTTCTATGATGTTTAGATATCCTTTCGATGCCCAGTATAAAACCAAGGTTACAACGGATTTAGAGTCCAATATTTCTTCATGATAGATATATGATAATTCTGCCGGATTCAACTCATATGGTGGCTTAAAACTCAATATAGGAATTATCGTATTTGCACCCTTATTTTTTATTCCTGTGTAAATGGATCCTATTGTAACGGCGATTAAACCACCAATTAACGCTATAAATTTAAACCTATTATATGGCAAAGTCTCATTGGTAAAGTAATCATCTGGAAGTTTAAGCCTAACAGTTATTCCTTCATATGGATACAAATATCCTACATTTGCTTCAATTCTATTGCCAAATATCTCATATGCTACATTACTATTATTTTTAGACTTATATTTTCCTGTTGTAAAAAATAATTCGTTTTTATCAAAGCGCTTTGGCATGTCGATATTAACTTTTGATATAGGTATTGAAGAATCCCAATTATGTCCAATAAAGTTAAAATAAATCGAATCATATCTGCTATCTAAATTATCACCATAATCAAAAGAATAAGATATTTTATAGTTCAAATCTCCATGAACATATTTATCCGCTGACCCAATGATGATTCTAACATTATTACTCGTTCTCTTTACCTTATACTCAACCTCACTATCCGTGATTGGATCAACTACTTTAATGTTAGTTACCTTGTGATCATAACCATTATAGTGAATTGGTATATCTCTATAAATACCATGACTATATTGTTTAAAGTTAACACTTATTATTTCCTCAATATGTATTACTGCATTCTCACTTACTTTTGCATTTACTGTATAACTTAATATTTCATATTTTTCATTTGCAAAACCAATAGAAGACAGTAACATGATTGCAATTAAAATTAAAAAAATTATTTTTTTAGTCATTAGTAACTCTCCATATCCTGCTTAAATACTTGTAGGCTTCCTCTTTTTTATTAATAGAAATGTCTCTATAAGAACAATGATAATTAAAACAACAATTATCGATATAAGAACCATTCGGTTATGTAACAAACTGGTATTACTAAAATAATCATCTGGAAGATTAATATAAAACGTTAATCCTTCATAGGGTTCCAGATTTTCTGCACTAGCTTCAATTCTATTTCCATCAACTGAGTGGCGAACATGCTTCGTCTTTTCAAATTTGTATTCCCCTAAAAAAAAGTTGATTTTTTCTTTATCAAAGCGTTTGGGCATTTCTATATTTACTTTTGCCTTAGCGATTTTAGCATTCCAGTTATTTCCTATAAAATGATAATAAAATGAATTATTAATACAATCTGGTTTATAACCATAATCATAGGAATAACTGATTTTATAATTCATTTTATTAGGCGCAATATCCGCTGACCCTATTTTAATCCTGACAATATTATTGCGTTTGCTAACGGTATATTCGATTCTCTCATTGGTTTTAGCATCTACCACTTTAATATTAGATATCTTCTGCTCACGGCCCCTATAATGTGTCGGTATATCTCTATAGATACCATGACTTTGTTGTTTAAAGCTAACATTTATCATTTCTTCAATATCGATGACTGCATTATTATTTATTTTAGCATTTACTTCATAACGAAGTATTTCAAATGTTTCATCTGCAAAGCTAATTGTTGAGAATAACAATATAATGAATACAAGTAGCCATATAATTCTGTTACGCATATTACATATCCACATGAACACTGCTTCTAGATTGTTCATCAATTGCATATAAATCAATTGTTTTATAACCAAATAGTTTCGCAAACAGATTCGTTGGGAACTTCTCAACATGCGAATTATACTTTGTGACACAACCATTGTAGTATAATCTAGCATCTGCAATCTGGCTTTCTAGTTCCATCATCTGAGAATTAAGCTTCCTATAATTTTCACTTGCCTTAAGTTCTGGATAATTCTCAGCGATGATAAAAATTTTTGAAACATACTCTTCGATGCTATTATTTTCTTTCACAATATCCTTTGTATTATTAGACGCCATTGCTTTCGCTCTTGCTTCGGTCGTCTTAATAAAAGTATCTTCCTCATGTGTTGCATAGGATTTAACTGCCGCAACTAAATTTGGAATTAAGTCGTATCTTTTTTTAAGAAAAACATCCATTGCACTAAAGGCATTATCCACTTGAAGCTTATGTTTCACAAAAGAATTTCGAATAAGAAAAACATTAATGATTATAATAACAATCAGAGCAATTTTTAAATACATTACACACCCCTTTTTAAATCTTCTACCTTGTCAAGTCTTTCCCACGGTAAATCAAGATCATCTCGTCCAAAATGACCATAACTTGCACAGTCTTTATATATCGGCCTTCTGAGGTCTAAATCCCTTATGATACCACTTGGAGTTAAATCAAAATGTTTTTCAACAAGTGCTATTATTTTTTCATCTGGTATTATTCCTGTTCCAAATGTTTCAACAAATATAGATATCGGTTTTGCTATACCGATAGCATAGCTTAGTTCAATCTCACATTTTTTTGCAATGCCAGCAGCAACAATATTTTTCGCTACATACCTTGCAGCATATGATGCACTTCTATCAACTTTTGTAGGATCTTTACCTGAAAAAGCGCCTCCACCATGTCTTGAAAAACCACCATACGTATCAACAATTATTTTTCTACCCGTAACACCAGCATCTCCTTTTGGTCCACCTATAACAAATTTACCTGTTGGATTTACATATATTTTAGTATTTTCATCTAATAATTTTTCATCTATGGTAGGCTTTATTACATGGTCTATCATATCCCTTTTTATTTGATCTTGCTCAACAGTTGGGTTGTGTTGAGTAGAAATAACGATTGTATCAATTCGTTTAGGAATATCCTTTTGATACTCAACAGTAACCTGCGTTTTCCCATCCGGTCTTAAATAGTCCACTATTTTTTGTTTTCGAACTTCTGATAATCGTTTAGCCAGCTTATGCGATAAATAGATAGGCGTTGGCATATAGCTATCAGTTTCATCACACGCAAAGCCAAACATTAGGCCTTGATCTCCCGCTCCCAGCGACTTATTTTCTGTCTGGCCGTGTTTACTCTCAAGCGATTCATCAACACCTAGTGCGATGTCACTAGACTGCTCATCCAGCGCCACTACAACACCGCATGTCTCTGCATCAAAACCATATTTTGCTCTAGTATAACCAATATCATGAATCGTCTTTCTCACTATTTTTTGAATATCTATATAACAACTTGTGCTTATTTCACCAGCCACTACTACAAGACCGGTAGTCACAAGCGTTTCACAAGCAACCCTACCCATAGGATCTTGTCTTAACACTTCATCTAATACAGCATCAGATATCTGATCACATATCTTATCTGGATGACCTTCTGTTACAGACTCCGATGTAAATAATTTTGTACTCATATGTCCTCCTTAATAAATAAAAGAGAGTCCTTCTAGACTCCCTACACATTTTCACTTCCTTATCTTTCAGAAAACTGTAGGATTTAGCACCGTGATAACCGGTTGCTGGGCTTCCTTGGGCCTAGTCCCTCCACCACTCTTAATAAGGTAATATAATTTTATCAGAAATCATCACTTTTATCAACTCTATTTATACTACAAAATATAAAAGTGGTATTGTAACAACGCTTAGGAGTGTAGACGCTACAACAATCTTGCTCATATTTACATAGTCTCCATTATAAGCCGATGCTATAATTGCACTATTTGCAGCTACTGGCATTGCAACTATTATAACAGGGACCTCTAATAAATAGGAACTAAAACCGAACCCTCTTAAAACCAAAAAAGTGACAATAGGTATCAACAAAACTCGTAACAGGGATGTTGAAATAATCATTTTATCTTTAAAAACAGAGGCTATGTTTGCCTCGGAGAACATCATACCAATCGCAATCATCGAAAGCGAACTAGTTGGAGAAGCAAGAATTGAAATAATTTTATATAAAAACTCTGGAAGCTGTATGGAAAATAAAAATAATACATAGCCAATTATGATGGCGCAAAAAGCAGGATTAAATACATTTTTTAATTCAAATCTATAGTTCTTATCTCTACTAAAAAGATAAACCCCAAATGTCCATACTATAATCTGAAATGATAAGTTAAATATCGCACCATAAAACATGCCTTCTTTTCCCAAAAATGCATTTAGTACTGGGTACCCCATAAAGCCAACATTTGGAAAAACTAGAGCAAATTGGTGTATGGATCTTCTCTGTCCATCGATACCTCTAAATTTTGTATACGCATAAGAAAATAGTATGAATGCAGCATATATTATAAAGCTCATAATAATTAATATCATACTGTTTTTCAAGACTTTAGAATCAAATTCAAAGCGCATGCTTATTATAATAAATGCCGGCAGGGCAACACTAGTTATATACCTACTGAGTGAATGAGAAAACTCATCACTAACAATCTTTAGTTTTCTAACCGTGTAGCCCACAACTATCATTATAAAAAGTATTAATACCGAACTAATTACTTCCATTGTTACCTCAGATAATTCTCTATTTCATCTCCAAATTGTTTCAATTTCTCTGTTACAGCTTTTTGAGAATCTTCTTTTACACCAAAATATATCTTAAGCTTTGGTTCTGTACCACTTGGTCTTATAGCAAACCAGTAATCATCTTCATAATCCCATCGAATAGCATTTTGTTTTGGCAGACCAGTCTCATCATTTAAAAAGTCAATCCTTTGAACTAATTTTTTCCCAACCATCTCATTGATATCGGTATTTCTAAGCTTACTTATTATTTCTTCTATCTTTTTCTTTCCTTCAATACCCTCAAGTTTAAAAACGATTTGATTCTCTTTAAAATATCCATATTTTTTGTATATTTCATCTAGCTTATCAATGATTGTCTTGCCTTCCAGCTTGGCTTTTCTCGCCATATCTACTAAACAAACCGCTGCACTAATAGAATCCTTATCTCTTATATGCTCTTTTACTAGGTATCCAAAACTCTCTTCAAATCCTAACAAATAGTTATAACCTTTATCTAAATACTTGTTCATGTCACTACAGATATGTTTAAATCCTGTTAGTGTTCTAAAGACTTCAAAGCCATTAACTTCAGCCATTTTATTAATCATCTTTGTAGATACTATTGTAGATACTACAAATGATTTTTTAGTCAAATCAGAGCTGCTAATGATATGTTCTAAAAGCAGTACACCCATCTCATTACCACTTATAAACACATACTCACCATGATGTTTAACCATTGCACCAAGTCTATCTGCATCCGGATCACTAGCTATGATAATATCTGCATCTTTCTGCTTTGCAAGCTCAAGCGCAAGTTTGTACACTTTTGGATTTTCTGGATTTGGTGTGTTTTCTGTAGGAAAATCGCCATTCGGATCTTTTTGTAATTCTACTACATCAAAATGTTCAATACCTATTTTCTCCATCGCATGTTTCATTGGTCGAAAACCAACGCCATGAAGAGGTGTATATACCACAGAAAAGTCACTACTATCTACTTTTTCAAAGCCCTGTGATACCGCGTCATAAAATGCATTAAACACTTCCTCGCCAACCATGACAATTTTTCCCTCTTGCAGTAAGTCTTTAAACTCCTCTACTTTAATAGAAAAAACGTCGTCAATAGCATCATATATTTCTGTAATCCTACTTGCTTCGTCGTCTAGCACCTGTCTTCCAGAAGAATGATATGTCTTAAATCCGCTGTATTCCGGTGGATTATGAGATGCTGTAATCACGACACCTCCTGTACATTTTAAATATCTGATAGCAAATGACAGTTCCGGTGTTGACGTATACGTATCAAAAAGATATGTTTTAACACCATGTGTAGCTAATGTAAGCGCTGTATATTTTGCAAAGATAAACGAATCTCTTCTAGAATCAAATGCAATAACTGCACTTGGATTAGAATCTACTTCATTTAAATATTTCGCTAACGCATAACTAACCTTTGTAATATTATATTTGTTCAACCGATTGGGTCCAACACCTACTTTCCCTCTAATGCCTGCCGTGCCGAACTTAAGAGTCGTATAAAAGCTATCCTTTTTTTCTTCTTCACTGATGTCTTTTAACTTCTCCTTATACTCATCATCAAACTTATCATTTAACAATTCCATTTCATATCTTTTTTTATAATCCATTTATCCCTCCATTATTACACTATATATCGCTTCAAATATCTTATCAGCTTCTTCGTTATCAATTGCATTTAATAGCCGTATGGCACCTAGTTTTACATTTGTCCACGAATCTGAACTTAAATAATCTTTTGATAATTCTTTAGAACTTATCATTGCGACAAGTTCATCAAGATTATATACTTTATACTTATCAATATCATGAATCGTTGCAACACGCTCAATTAAATTAATAAATATTTCCTTATACCCTGCCGTTGCCTTCAGTTTGAACAATTTAGCAATGATTGGAATGATATCTTCAAAAAGCTTTCTTTTTAGGCTCTTATCACCATCTACCGAAAACATATTGGCAAGTACTTCTATCTTCTTATCACTAAGTGATGAAAAGATATTTAAATAGTAATCTTCTGGCTTCTCTCTGATTGTGTAGCAAAATCCATCATGCCCCTCAAGCTTTCTTATCGCATCATAATATCCCATTTTTATATTTTTTTGTATCCTCTCCTTATTGATGTTTAAAATACCACCAAGTTCTCCACTCGGTTCAAAGATAAACAGATGGTCATACATACTATAATCATGAACGATACCATGAGAATTGAGTCTTATTACATATACTTTATCTACGTCATTTTCTCTAACTAACATTTCGATTGGTAGATTATTATAAAAACCACCATCTAAAAAACTTCTAGTCTGTGCTTCATTTTTAAATATTGGAAGAGAAGAGCTTGCAATTAAGTAATCTTTTAACGTTCCTTTTTCCATATTTTCTAAATATATCTCAATTGGTTTCATTTTATTCAAGTCAATCGTCACAACGCCAAGTCTAATGCCTGACTTTCGGATAACGTCTTCATCAACATATTCGCCAATTAGCTTTTTTAACGGACTTATATCAAGTCCCTTATTGTCAAGCACCTTATTAAGAACGGATAATAAACTGAGTATATTTGTGTCTCTAAACGATTCTTTTGATAAGAGTTCAATAACGTCTTCATCTGCTTCAAACATTAACCCAGGACTGATGCGTTCATATAATTCAACTAGTTTATCAAATTGTTGCATCGCAATTAACGCGCCATTTAAAGCCCCTACACTTGTGCCTGTGATGACACTAAATTTGATGTTTTTTTCCATTAGCGCTTTGTAGACGCCCACTTGATAGGCTCCTCTAATACCGCCACCTTCTAAAACCAATCCATTCATAGCATCTCCTTTAAATAAAAAGACTTTATTTCTAAAGTCCTAATCGCTAGCTCTACTTATTAAAGCTCCTAAACTTCTTAAGTTTTCGACAATATTTACATATCCTCTATCCACATGATATGGATCGTAAACTTCAGTCTGTCCATCCGCTATAAGCCCCGCTAGTATAAGAGCTGCTCCTGCTCTTAAGTCTGTGGCTTTAACACTCGCTCCACTTAATCCATCTACTCCTTGTATAATGGCAGAAGAACCATCGATTGAAATGTTAGCACCCATTCTAGATAACTCATTTACATGCATAAATCTATTTTCATAAATTGTTTCCTTTATCACACTTATGCCCCCAGCAACACTTAAAAGCGCCATAAACTGAGACTGCATATCAGTTGGAAAACCTGGATATGGTAGGGTTGTAACATTTGCATTTTGTATGCCCTTGCTTCCATCAACAATTAAATAGTCATCATATTCTTCGACCTCAACACCCATTTCTTCCAACTTAGATATAATCGGCATTAAATGTTTCGACATTACATTTGTGATCTTTATTCTTCCCTTTGTAATCGCTGCGGCAACCATGTAGGTACCAGCTTCAATTCTATCTGGAACGACCTGATGCGTTTCCCCTACTAAATTATCGACTCCTTTTATACGTATCGTTGATGTGCCTGCACCACTTATTTTTGCACCCATCTTATTTAAGAAATTTGCTAAATCAGTAATTTCAGGCTCTTGCGCTGCATTTTCAAGCACAGTTGTTCCCTCGGCAAAAATAGATGCCATTAATATATTTTCTGTAGCCCCAACACTTGGAAAATCAAGATAAATATGTGCGCCTTTTAGGCCCTCATCAGAAACAGCTTCGACATTTCCTCTATCCGTCTTTACAACCGCTCCTAAGGCCTTAAATCCCTTTATATGAAGATCAATCGGTCTAGCACCAATAGGACATCCTCCAGGAAGAGAAACATTTGCTCTTGCCCTTTTAGATAAAAGCGGTCCCATAACCACAATACTTGCTCTCATTTTACTAGTAAGGCTATATGGTAAATCGGTCTTTGTATCATCTATCACTTCTGTTTGTAAAATACCTTTTTTAGCATCGTATTCCACTTTAGATCCAAGTTCTTTTAATACTTCAATCATAACTTGTACATCTTTTAAGTTTGGTACATCGGTTAATGTACATTTTCCTTCCGCCATAAGAGTTGCTGCCATCAGTTTTAAAACAGAGTTTTTAGCACCATTTATCTTTACTTCACCTTTCAGTGAAGGACTCTTCTTTAAAATAATTCTATCCACTAATTCTTATCCTCCTCTTGCCCTATTATTATAGCATAAATGTTGTACAATGTCACATGACGAAACAAAAGGGTTTTATTACCAAAATGATAGTTATATATGTACTTTATTTCCAAAAAATGCTATTATTTTTACACGGAGGTCACATGTTGAGAATTACGTACATAATTTCGTCAATCCTTATCATTTTAGCAGCTGGAATATATCGATTTGATGTGGATCAAAAATTTTTCAATATCATCCATACAAAAAGCAAAAATAACAAAAACAAGTTAGATAGAGCATTTATTATTATAACAAACTTGGGTTCCGTTGTTTTTATTACTACATTTAACATAGTATTGTTAATTATCTTATATAACACACATTTTAAATGGTCATACTTTATTACAATAACCACAGGAATTGCTTCAATTATAAACACTACTTTGAAGTTGATTTTTAAAAGACAACGCCCTACTGTATCCGCTCTTGTTAAAGAAAACAGTTACTCTTTCCCAAGTGGTCACTCAATGGTGAGTTCGTGTTTTTATATACTACTATCTACTTTTATTTCAACAATAATTAATACTCATCTTGTTTTTGCTCTGGGCGGTATACTAATACTATTAATAGCCTATAGTAGGGTCTACCTAGGTGTTCATTATCCTGTAGATGTAATAACCGGCGTGGGACTTGGTCTATTAATTGCAATGATTAGTTTAGATATCTATGCCATAATTTAGACCTTCCTTTTCACTCGTCTTGTTTTTTATATATTAAAACAAGAGTGCCATACCCCAACACAACATTGGAGTCTAACACTCTGTTCATAAATTTTTGACTTTTAAATTGTACAAAAGCAAGCTCGTTTATAGTTTTTAAATACCCTTTATTTTTTACTATTATTGGCAACATTTATCCTATTTATTGCTTTTGCAAGTTTTATTTTCTTATAATACTTATCTGCTTCTGTTGCTTTTTCGTAACTTTGTTTTGCTTCTTCGAGCGCCCTTTTCGCTCTACTTACATCGATCTCATTACTCCACTCAGCTGTGTCAGTAACAATTAATGTTTTATCTCGTTGAACAAACAAAAATCCATCAGAAGTAGCAGCATATTTTGTAACACCATCTTTTATAATTCTTATCGCGCCAATGGCAAGAGGTGCAACGGTTGGTTCATGGTTTTTAAGAATTCCCATATCACCAGTCGATGTCCTGACAATTACCATCTCTACCTCTTCACCAAAAAACTGTTTTTCAGGTGTTACAATCTCTAATAAAAAAGATTTTTCCATCTTAATTTCCTAATTTCTTAGCCTTTTCCACGGCTTCTTCAATGGTCCCCACATATAAGAACGCTTGCTCTGGCAAATCATCATGAAGCCCTTCAAGAATCTCCTTAAAACCTCGTACTGTTTCTTTGATAGGAACATAAACTCCAGGACTACCAGTAAACTGCTCCGCAACATGGAAGTTTTGAGAAAGAAATCTCTCAATCTTTCGAGCTCTATTTACAACTAACTTATCATCATCTGATAATTCATCCATACCAAGTATGGCAATAATATCTTGCAGTTCTTTATATCTCTGAAGGATTTCCTGAACTCCCCTAGCTGTGTTGTAATGCTCTTCACCAACAACTTCAGGTGTCAGTATCCTTGAGTTTGAGTCAAGTGGATCGATTGCCGGATAGATTCCCCTTGATGCGATTCCCCTATCTAATACCGTTGTGGCATCTAGATGCGTAAACGTGGTTGCAGGAGCTGGGTCTGTTAAGTCATCAGCAGGAACGTATACCGCCTGAACGGATGTGATAGAACCATTTTTCGTTGATGTAATTCTTTCCTGAAGAGATCCCATATCCGTCGCAAGTGTAGGTTGATACCCAACAGCTGATGGCATCCTACCTAGCAGCGCAGAAACCTCCGAACCCGCTTGAGTAAATCGGAAGATGTTGTCTATGAAAAGAAGCACATCTTTCTTTTCTGAATCTCTAAAATATTCCGCCATGGTAAGACCAGTAAGAGCAACCCTCATTCTAGCTCCAGGTGGTTCATTCATTTGACCAAACACCATGGTAGTTTTATTGATAACGCCTGAATCGATCATTTCATGATAAAGGTCATTACCTTCTCTTGTTCTCTCTCCTACGCCAGCAAACACACTAAGTCCACCGTGCTCTTTTGCTATGTTATTGATAAGTTCCTGTATTAAAACCGTTTTTCCAACACCAGCACCACCAAAAAGACCAATTTTACCACCCTTCGGATACGGTGATATCAAGTCAACGACTTTTATCCCTGTTTCAAATATTTCTGTTGTTGTCATCTGATCTTCAAATGACGGCGCCTGCCTATGTATCGGCCATTTTTCTTCCGATTTTGGTTCTTCCTTTTCATCGATGACACCACCCACCACATTAAATATTCTACCTAATGTAGATTCTCCAACAGGGACTGTAATAGGCTCGCCATATGTTTCAACATCAATGCCTCTCATAAGTCCGTCCGTAGAAGTCATAGCAATACATCGAACAACATTGTCTCCAATATGTTGCGCTGCTTCCAAAACCAAAGTTGACTCACCCCTATCTACATATAGCGCGTCATTTATGTTAGGAAGATATTCATCAAATCGAACATCTACAACCGGACCAATTATTTGATTGATTTTTCCTACTTGTTTTTCCACATTATATCCTTTCTATTTAAGTGCTTCAGCACCGCCAACTATTTCACTAATCTCTTGTGTTATAGCCGCTTGTCTTGCCTGGTTAAATGCAAACTTTAATTCATCTATCATCTCTTCTGCATTACTGGTTGCATTCTCCATAGCAATCCTTCTAGATGCCTGTTCAGACGCACTAGATTCTAGCAAACCTCCATATATAGTACTTTCAACATACATTGGTATGAGCCTTGTAAGTACTTCTGATGTGGAAGGTTCATAGTTAGTAAGTCTTTTTTCCATTTTATCACCTTCATTTGGTACAAAAGGCAATATGTTTATACATCTAATATTTTGCTCAATAGTGGATTTAAATTCCGTAAATATTAATGATATCCCTTCTACTTTTTTATCTTTCGAATACGCTTCAATGGCTGAAGACGCTATGTGATGAGCATCTCGATAACTCGGTTTTTCACTTATACCTACAAATGAATCAATAACATTAACATCTCTAGCTGCAAAATAATCTGTAGCCTTCTTACCAATTGTAATCAATGCATTAGAAGGGTTCTCAGCTAACACTTTTTCCGCAAGCTTAATGGCATTAATGTTATAGCCACCACAAAGTCCTCTATCTCCTGTTATAACGATATACACTCTGTTGTTAACTTCCCCCTTTTTTAAGAAAGGATGTATAAGACCCGGATCGCTCTCCAGTACATTGATGACATTAAAATATATCGCATCATAGTACGGTTTCGCTATTTCAAACCTTTTCCTAGTCCGTTTAAGTTTTGCAGTAGATACGAGTTCCATCGCTTTTGTTATCTGCTTTGTATTGTTAACCGAAGATATTTTTCTTTTAATATCCTTTGAATTCTTTGCCATAACAACCTACTCAAATTTTTCTTTAAATGTAGTAATAGCTTGATCTAAAATCTTTGCCGTATCATCGCTTAAATCACCAGTCTCTGTTATCTCTTTTCTGATTTCAGGATGCTGGTTTCTAACATAAGTAATTAACTCAGATTCAAATCTCTCTATATCCTCTATTTCTATATCCTTCAAATGTCTATTGATAACTGCATAGATTATCACAACTTGATCTACGACATTTAATGGAGCATATTGTCGTTGTTTTAGAATCTCCATAAGCCTCTCACCATGATCTAAAACATCTTTTGTGCTCTCATCAAGTTCTGAAGCAAACTGTGAAAACGCAGCCAGTTCATTATAGTTTGCTAGTTCGAGTTTTATTTTTCCTGACACTTTCTTCATCGCCTTTATCTGAGCTGCTCCACCAACCCTAGATACACTCAGACCTGCATTAACAGCTGGTCTTTGACCCGAGTTAAAAAGTTCACTCTCAAGGAAAATCTGTCCATCTGTTATGGATATAACATTTGTTGGAATGTATGCGGCAATGTCGCCTGCCTGTGTTTCAATAATAGGTAGCGCTGTTATACTTCCACCGCCCATATCATCACTCAGTTTAGCCGCTCTTTCGAGAAGTCTTGAATGCAAATAGAATACATCACCAGGGAAAGCCTCTCGCCCAGGCGGTCTCTTAAGCAACAAACTCATTGCCCTATAGGCAACCGCATGTTTACTTAAATCATCATACACTATCAACACATGCTTGCCGTTAAACATCATCTCTTCACCCATTGCAACACCAGCATAAGGCGCTACATACTGAAGCGGTGCTGGTTCAGACGCAGTTGCCGCCACTACAAGCGTGTAATCCATTGCTCCTCTTTCTTCTAGCTCACTTACAATCCTTGCAACAGTAGATCGTTTTTGACCTATTGCTACGTATATACAAAAGATATCTTCTTCTTTTTGATTAATGATTGTGTCAATTGCAATTGCCGTTTTGCCTGTCTGTCTATCACCTATGATAAGCTCTCTTTGACCTCTACCAATCGGTATCATAGAGTCAATTGCTTTTATACCAGTTTGAACTGGTTGAAAAACACTTTTTCTCTTGATAACACCAGGCGCAACCATTTCAATTGGCCTATTTTTATCCGTTTGGATTGGTCCTTTTCCATCAATTGGTTGCCCAAGTGCATTGACAACCCTTCCAAACATTTTTTCTCCAACAGGTACTTCGATTACCCTACCTGTCCTCTTTACCGAGTCCCCTTCAACTATATTTTCATCAGAACCAAGTAGTACGGCACCCACACTATCTTCCTCTAGGTTTAATACCATACCATATACTTCACCAGGAAATTCAAGAAGTTCTCCACTCATAGCTTGTTGAAGTCCATGAACTCTCGCAATACCATCGCCGACTTCAATAACCATTCCAGTGTCATCAACTTTTATTTCACTATCATATTTTTCAATCTGACTTTTTATAATTGAACTTATTTCTTCTGGTCTTAAATTCATTGACCTCTCCTATACTATAGTTTTATCAAGTGACTTTTTAAGCCTCTTTAATTCTTCCTTAATCGTCAAGTCTATAACCTTATCACCAACCTTGACCCATAAACCACCTAAGATTGACTCGTCTACCTCACACGTAAGTCTAATCGTTTTACCGGTCATATCGGATAATGTTTTTTGTAACGTTTCCTTTGTCGTATCATCAAGTGCTATAACCGATTTAACATAGGCATCGGTAACATTCATTTTTTCGTCGTACATAACCGAAAACTCTCTCGCTGCACCGTTAATTCTACTTTCTCTTTTTTTGTCAATTAGAACAAATAGAAAGTTAAGAATGTCATCCGATACTTTTCCTTTGAAAATAGCACCTATCACTTCTTTTTTCTTTTCTTTTTTTATCCTAGGTGATCGAAAAAATTCTAAAAATTCAGGATTTGTTTTAAACAAGGTCGAAATAGAATCGATTTCCGATTTGTATTCGTCTAGTTTATCTTTTTCAACTGCGATATCAAAAATTGCAGTTGCATATACTTTGTCTACTAATCCATCCATTTTGCTTCACCTATTTTGGAAATAGATTCCTCTACTAAGCGCTTACTGTTCGCATCATCTATATTATTACCAATAAACTTGCTCGCTGTAAGAATAACCATATCTCCAATTTCATCCTTCAGCTGATCTTTGGCTCTAAGTCTATCCTGCTCTATTTCTCTCATGGTTCGAGTCTTTATTCTATCAGCTTCTTTATTGGCTTTTTCTATGATCTCAGTGGCTCTCTCTTTTCCTATTTCAACTTTTTCTCTTAGTATTTTAGCAGCTTCATCTTGCGCTTTACTCATCTTGTCTTCATATTCTGCCTTTATCACGCTCGCTTCTTCTTTTGCCGCCTTCGCCTCTTCAAGGCCACCTTCTATTTCCACTCTTCTTTTTTCTATGATATCAGCCATAGGCTTAAAAAACTTTTTCTTCATGATAAAAACAAAGATTAAAAAGTTAATGATCACTAGAAAAAAAGTTGAACCAGGTATCAATGAGATGAAATCCGCTTTGGTAAATAGTAGAGTCACCCCTATATTTGGTATACTCATACTCTACTCCTTCTATAATAAGCCAATAAGTGGATTACCAAATAATAATATAAACGCTATCGCTAGAGCATATATCCCAGTAGTCTCGGCAACAGCAGCCCCAAGAAGCATTGTGCTCACTATAGTTCCTCTCGCTTCTGGCTGTCTTCCAACCGCTTCAGCGCCTTTACCTGCCGCAAAACCCTGTCCAATACCAGGTCCTATACCTGCTATCATTGCTAGTCCCGCTCCAATTGCTGAAGCAGCTAAAACCAACGCTTTTCCTGTAATTTGTTCCATAATTTCCTCCTTTTATTATTCTTGTGCCATCGAAATAAACACCATCGTTAACATCGTAAATATAAGCGACTGTAATAGCCCTGAAAACAAATCAAAATATACGTGAAATGCAACCGGTATACCTACCGCTAAGAACGGTACACCGATGTTAATTATCGCTCCTGAAATATAGGATAGTCCTGAGTACAGTAGCGACATAATGATAAGCCCACCTATGATATTTCCAAACAAACGAAAGGCGAGTGAAATTGGGTTTGCCACTTCACCGATCAAATTGATTGGAAATAGGAATGGCATGGGTTCAAAATAACCTTTTAAATATCCACCCACTCCTTTATGAATAATACCATTTGACTGAATTAGAATAAAGGTCAAAATCGCTAGAGCAAAGGTAGTATTAAAATCTGCAGTTGCAGGTCTAAGACCAAATACTCCAGAAATATTAGTTATTGCCAAAAATAGTATTAAAGAGCCCATATATGGCAGAAAGCCCATATTCTTTTCGCCCATACTAGAAACCAAAAGATCTTTAATGCCTTTGTAAACCATTTCTGCAATAATTTGAACTTTTCCTGGCCTAATTTTTAAATTTCTTGTAGAAAGTATTGCAACAATGATTATAAATGCCATTACAAGCCACATGTTGACAACGGTTTCTGTTAAATCAAATCCAGCGATTCCAAACATATCCTTGATATAAATCGTTGGACCATATCCACCTTGCATTACCTACCCTCCTTTTCTCTAAATAGAATACCTTTTATTAAGATTGCCATTTTAATCGTCGTAAATCCCAAAACGGTAGACATCACATTGAAGTATTTGACTCTTATGCTTATGTATAGTATTACACCCGTAATTAAAAATCGGAACATATACTTTGAAAACATATAGGACTCAGCTTTTTTGGGCTCCATTTCAACGGCCAATTCAATCGTTCGTTTTAAATCGAAAAATAATATAATCGAATTTACTAAACCGAAAATTGCACCGAGTATCCATGGAATTTTTTCATCAACAAAAAACAACCCTATTAAGATTATACTAAATATAACAAAAATAATAAAGTATCTTAACGAATTTAATAAAAATTTATCATTCATCTTCTATGTCCTTTGTCATCTTAGCAAATAGTTTAAACAGATTTCGAAAGGATACGATTATTCCTATGATTAAAAAAATAATAATGAGCTTTGGCGCGGTGCCAAAGTAATCATCGAGCTTAACTCCTACGATCACCATAACAAAAATAGGTACAAACATACCTATACCTATCTGTGTTAGTAGTGCTAACGCTTTCACAGAATTAAACCTACTATTTTTCATTATTTCGTACCAAACAGTCGATCTCCTGCATCTCCTAAACCAGGAACGATATACGCATGAGAATTTAACTCTTTATCAATAGAGGCAACAAATATGTCAACATCAGGATGTGCCTCTTGCATTTTGTTCACGCCTTCAGGACAACCAATAAGACATACAAAAGTAATCTTTCTTGCTCCTTTGTCCTTTAAGAAGTCTATTGCTGCGATTGCAGAACCTCCGGTCGCAAGCATAGGATCTACTACAAATATTTCCCTTTCCTCTAAATCACTAGGAAGTTTACAATAATACTCAACCGGTTCAAGGGTATCCGGATCCCTATATAGACCAATATGACCAACTTTAGCAATTGGAACCAATTCTAAAAAACCATCAACCATACCAAGACCTGCTCTTAAAATAGGAACAATACCTATCTTTTCTCCTTTGAGCATCTTTGCCTTCGTTCTTGTAACTGGTGTATCAATCTCAACTTCTTTCAGTGGTAAATATCGAAGCGCTTCATATGCAAGTAGGTTCGATACTTCTTTCACTAATTCTCTGAACTCTTTCGATCCTGTGCTTTTGTCTCTAATAATTGATAACTTGTGTTGGATTAATGGATGATCCATTTCAAATACTTTACTCATTATTCCTCCTCAATTTTATGTACTCTTCGTTCGTGCCTTCCAAACGTAAACTCCGAACTTAAAAACACATCAATGATGCTATAGGCAAGTTCCTCTCCTATAACTCTAGCACCCAAAGCTAGCATATTTGCATTGTTGTGCTCCCTAGCCATTCGAGCGGTGTACTCATTATTACAAAGCGCACACCGAACACCCTTACACTTGTTTGCGCTAATACTAATACCTATTCCAGTTCCACATAGGACAACGCCATATGCATTTTCCTTAACTACCCTATCGCAAACTCTTTTTGCAATATCTGGATAATCAACTGAATCCTTGGAATACGCTCCTTCGTCGACAACGTCATGTCCTTTTTTTGTTAAGTAATGAATAATTTTTTCTTTTAAGTCAAATCCGCCGTGGTCACTGCCAATAATTATTTTCATCATGAACTCCTAATTACAACTCTATAATCTCATTATTAGACGCTCGATACAGTCGATCCATAACAGCTTCTGAGACGCCTTTACTATTAATATCTACAAAAAATATTATATCATATTTTTTTAAGTCAAGCTCATGTAGGAGTGAAAAAACATTGTTTGCTCCCATCAAAATATCGCCACTTTCATAGAACTTCACCACATTTTTTTCCTTTAAAAGTTTTTTATAATATGGTGGTACTACAAAAACCGAGTTGCTGTGTTTGTTATAAAAGGCCATTACGTTCTCTTCACTCCCCCTTAATATAACAACATTTGTTTTTGGTGAATAGTGCTTATATTTTAAACCAGGGGATATAATCTTATCACCCGTTTTAAATACATCTATTTTTCCTATAACCGATTCGATGTCTTCTTTTGTAACATATCCCTTTCGAAGTAAAACCGGCACTTCTTTTGTTATATCAAGCACCGTTGACTCAAGACCAACTTCACAGCCTTCTCCATCAACAATTGCATTCACCCTTCCAATAAGCGGACTTGTGTGTATAAATTTCGTAGCGGATGGTGTGCCAGATATATTGGCAGATGGCGCGCATATCGGAACGCCAACCCGCTTGATAAGATTTCTAGCTATGGCGTTGTTTGGCATCCTTATTGCAACGGTATCAAGACCAGCTGATACTAAATCCGAAACATACTCGCTCTTCTTTAATATCAACGTTAATGGACCTGGCCAAAACGCACTCACTAGTTTATAAAAAACATCAGGTATATCACTAACCAAATAGTTTACCTGACTTTTATCTGAAACATGAACAATTAATGGATTATCGGCAGGCCTCATTTTCGCCTTAAAGATACCACTAACAGCTCTATTACTATTTATTCTAGCACCAATGCCATAAACGGTTTCGGTAGGGAAAACAACAACCCCTCCTTTTTTTATTATTGTTACCGCTTCATTTAACGAATATTTGTTAAGTAGTTTTGTGTACATTGTTCTCCCTAAACGACATTTTTAAAAGTGGCGGGGTAATTATTGTCGTAGCTAACACTAAAACAATAACGGCTGATAATTGGTGTTTGCTAATGATATCTAGCTTAACACCAAGATTCGCTACGATAATAGCAACCTCAGCCCTTGGTACCATGCCAAGACCAATCTGAAGACTCTCTCTTTTCGAACTTCCAAGTAACTTCGCACCAAGACCGCAACCTAACACCTTACCTAAAAAACCAAATACAATCAGGATTAACCCTATTTTTAGTCCATGGGATGCTTCCGCTAAATCAACACTCATTCCTATTCCAACAAAGAAAAGAGGAGTAAAAATAAATGTTGCAATCTTATTTACTTCATATGTAATTTCTCTGTTTCTCCCAGAAAGGCTAAAGATAACGCCCGCAAAATATGACCCTGTTATTGCAGCGACACCTAGCTCTTCTGATACAAAAGCGAGGATCAAACTCATAACGATTGCTAACGTTATGTTTTTATGGTCTCGCTCTATATATCCATAGTATTTTTTAAATAGTTTTACTATGATAAATCCTGTTAAAACAACAATACCAGTAAGTGCTGCTATATTTAACATAATATGCGTAACACTACTACCAGCTTGTGGCGATGTAATTCCTATCATAACAGTTAAAAGAAGGATTCCTATTACATCATCAATGATTGCCGCGCCAAGTATTGTAACCCCTTGCTTACTTCTAAGCATAGATATTTCTCTAAGTGTTTGCACCGATATACTCACTGATGTAGCAGTAGAAACAATTCCCATAAAGATACCTTCGAGCAAATTGCCGGTAAATAGATAAACAGCTCCGCCAACTAGCACAAATGGAAACGCAACACCAAATATAGCTACAAGCGACGATGTTGCCTTACTCTCTTTTAACTGATTCACATCGGTTTCAAGCCCCGCTACAAACATTAGAAGGATTACACCGATTTCTCCCATACTGGTAATAAGCTCCGTCTTCTTTAAGAAAAAACCAAGTGCAATACCAATAAGTATCTGGCCCAATACTTCTGGCTGATTAAATCTTTTTGTTATCATTCCTCCAACTTTAGCAAAAAAAAGGATAATTGCTAAATAAAGTAAATATGTCATCTATACTCCTAATAATCAATCTCTTTTAACGATTCGGCTTGAAAGAAGGTAATCAGCGCATCTACCATTTCATCGATATCACCCATCATAAAGTTCTCAAGTTTATATACACTCATACCAATTCTGTGATCGGTGATTCTGCCTTGTGGAAAGTTATACGTTCTTATCTTTTGACTTCTGTCTCCTGTACCAACTTGAAGTTTTCTCTGCATCGCAATCTCTTTATTCTGTTCATTTAATTTCATCTCATAAAGTCTCGCTCTAAGAACCTTCATTGCTTTTTCTTTATTCATGCTCTGACTCTTGCCATCCTGACATGTAACAACTAGACCCGTAGGCTCATGTGTTATCCTAACGGCTGAGTCCGTAGTGTTTACCGACTGTCCACCATTACCTGATGAGCGAAACACATCTACTCGTAAATCATTGTTATCAATTTCAATCTCAACGTCATCGGCTTCAGGTAGCACGGCAACCGTTGCGGTGCTCGTATGTATTCTACCGCCCGACTCTGTTTCAGGCACTCTCTGAACTCTGTGTGTACCGGATTCAAATTTAAGCAGGGAGTATGCGCCTTTTCCATGCACTTCAAACGAGGCGTCTTTAATACCCCCAACACCACTCTCACTGATATCAATAATACTTGATTTAAAGCCTTTTCTATCCGCATATCTCATATACATTTTAAGAAGTTCTGCAGCAAAAAGACCCGCTTCATCGCCACCAGCACCCGCTCTTATTTCTACTATAACGTTCTTATCATCATTCGGATCCTTAGGAAGTAAGAGTATCTTTATTTCTTCAGAAAGCTGTTCTTCCATTTCGCTAAGTTCCTCATATTCCATTTGAGCAAGTTCCTTCATTTCAGGATCTTTCGCTTCAGCTATTATATCTTTCGCTCCCGCCTTTTCTTCAAGAATCTTCTTATACTTCGAATATTTTTCTACAATAGGAGCTAAGTCGCTATGCTCTTTTACAAGCTTTTGCCACCGTTTATTATCATTGATAACCTCAGGATCGGATATCATTTTACTGAGTTCATCATATTTTAATTTTATTCCATCTAGTTTTTGAATCATAACTACCTCTTCCAAACAATAATTATACTACAATAACGACAAAAAATCTAATATTATTATTGAATTTTTTGTGCTAGTTTATTAATTTGTAGTCGTCTTTCCACTTTAAAATTTTTGATATTTTTTTAACCTCCTACTTCAACATTGAAAAAAAAAGGATATTTGGTATACTTGTTCTATGAATATTATAAAAAAAATATACAATATGAGCTGGGGTGAAATACTCCCTTTGTTAAAACAAGCTCACAGGGAAACAAAAAGGTCTTACTGTGATTTAGGGAAAGACTTATACAGCTGTTATAAAAAAGGTTATAACTGGTGTGAATACTTCAGTTATAACTTCCAAAACAATAGAGAAGAAAGCTATAGAACATCATTTGTATCTGGTGGTATACATCATAAAGTGATCACAAGATTATTTGGTCAATCAAAAGAAGATAATGATTTTTTTGAAGACAAGGGCCTATTTAATAAAAATTTTAAAGACTTAAAAGGCTTCGCTTCGCTCGATCTCAGATACGATTCTTTTGAAGCATTTGAAAAATTTTTAAAGGAAAACAAATTCTTTTTTATAAAAACAGCTACTGGCTACGGTGGACACGAAGTAAAAAGAGTTCACAGAAGCGCCTATGCAAAGATGAATGATAGAGCGTTATATGACCACTTAAAGGATACGGAATATTATATTGTTGAGGAGGTAATAAAACAACATCCAGAAGTATCAAAGCTTTCTGTCAATTCGGTAAATACACTGCGGGTAATAACGGTTAAAGATATCAACGGTGTTATCACATCACCCTTTGTGGTATCTAGAATTTCCATTACGGAAGCCTATGCAGACAACTGCTGTCTTGGTGGCGCATACTGTATTGTAAGCAAAGATGGCAAAATAAAACATGATTATATTGCTCAGTTACCAGAACTGAAACTATTTTCAAAAAACCCAATAACAGGTTTTGAGTTTCACGACTTTCAATTTCCTTATTTTAAAGAAAGCCTTAAGCTTTGCGTAGAAGCTGCAAAAAGATGTAAGGGTCACTACATTGGCTGGGACGTTGCAATAACGGAAAAGGGCCCCGTTCTTATTGAAGGAAACACAGCACCTGGTCCCGACTTATACCAGGCATATAATCAGCTAGATAATGGAAGAGGACGATTAAAAGAACTGGAAGAAGCATTTAAAGTAGAATTAAAATAGTGCCATTGCACTATTTTTATTTATTTCCACATACTTTTAAGGTATAATAAAAAAAACGTTTTTAAGAGGTATTATGAAAAGATTAAGATTTATAGTTACAAATTTAATAGTTAAAATGATTGTGTTCTTAATGAGACTGATTGGAAAGAATGCTACCCAGCTCCCTGGTCTCATTGCATTAAAGATGTGTCCAGACTTTATGAGTCATATGAAAATGCCTAAGACCATCATAGCAATTACTGGGACGAATGGTAAGACAACGGTAGCAAATATGATAACCGATAGTTTAAAGGAACTAGGTATTAACTATTCCCATAATAGACTGGGTTCGAACACCCTCAGAGGAATCGTGTCAACATTTATCAACTTTAGCAAGATAAATGGAGAACACAAATATGACTACAGCGTGTTAGAAGTCGACGAGCGCAGTTCAATTCACATCTACAAAGATGTAAAGCCTACGCACCTAGTAGTAACCAACCTATTTCGAGATAGCTATGCTAGAAATGCGCATGCGGACTTTATATTTGATATTATAGACAAATCGGTGCCAGACACAACGAAGTTGATATTAAATGCTGATGACCTTATTAGCTCCATGCTAAAACCAAACAATAAGAGAGTCTATTTTTCAGTTGACTTACTGGACGGTGAAGAGGAATATCGGGATAGCAAAGTAAAGGATATTACAACTTGCCCTAAATGTAATAGCAAGCTAGTTCCTGACTTTATCCGCTACAATCACATAGGAAGATATCACTGCGAATCATGTGATTTTAAAAGTCCTAACGCTGACAATAAAGTAGTTCATTTCGATAAAGACAGTGGCATTATGACATTTATAAGCGATGACACAGAATACAAAGTGCTCAGTAAAAACAAAAATATAATAGACTTATACAATCTGATAGCATCTCTTTCGCTATTAAAAGAACTTGACGTAGACTTTAATAAAATAATTGAAAACTTTGCGAAAATACAGGTAACGAAAAGCAGATATAGTGAAGAAATCGTTAATAATAAGCGGGTTATTGTCATGCTGGCAAAAGCAATAAACCCGATTAGCTCATCAAGGTCATTTGATGTCATAAGAAAACAGGAAGGCAGCATATGTGTGGTGCTTGGAAACTGGGAGATGAAAGCAAACCTTATAAACTCAGAAAATACCGCGTGGTTATACGACAATGATTTTTCGCTACTTAAAACGGATAATGTAAAGGAGTTTATAACTTGTGGCAAACGATACAAAGACTTTGAAAACTGCCTGCTATTATCTGGCATAAATAAGGAAAAAATAAAGCCGATAAAAAACATAGATGATATCGCAACAAGCATTAACTACGATAAAGTAGATACCATTTTTATACTGGTTGACTTAGATAGCGCTGGCGTTATGCAAGGCGTTAAAAAAACCATCGTTGAAACGATAAAAAAGAGGTGTACAAATGAAAATTGAAATACTATATAGAGAGATTGCTAGCCTATTTGGCGAAAATGGAAATATAGAATTAATGGAACAGCTCTTTACAGATGCAGAATTCTTCTATACTGATCTGACACAAGTGCCTAGATTTATTAATGAGAATATCGATCTTGTGTTCATTGGTCCTATGACAGAAAACAATCAGGAAGCGATAATAAATGAGTTGATGCCATACAAATCAGCCATAGCAAAGAAAATAGAAGATGGGCAACATGTTTTAGCAACCGGAAATGCCCTTGAAATCTTTGGCAAGAAAATAATCGATGAAGATAGAGAGATACCAGCACTTGGTGTATTTGATTACTACGCTAAACGGGATATGAAAAACAGATTAAACTGTATATATCACGGACTCTATAAGGACATAGACGTCATTGGATTCAAAACGCAGTTTACGCAGTGTTACCCGGGTGAGAATATCAACTATTTGTTAGAAACCAAACGAGGGTTTGGTATGAATAAATCAGACACGGGCGAAGGCATCGCGCACAAAAATTTCATTGGCACATACCTAATAGGCCCTCTACTTGTGAGCAACCCTACGTTTACACTAGAATGGTTAAAACGATTTGAAAAAAAATATAAAGTACCACATTATGATACTTTACTTGAAGCCTATGAGATAAGATTAGAAGAATTTAAAAATCCTAAAACCACATCTTAACTTATCATCTGCTAAATTTATTTTGAATTGTATCCTTTGCTAGTTCATATGTCTCAAATAATTCTGGAGTCTTCATAAATAGTAAAGATAGTACATAAACAATTGCTCCAATGACAAAGGACACTAACAAGGTCACTAAATCGGTAAACGTTAAAAGATACGTATTGGTTATATATAGAACGAAAATCATAATAAGCGCTGAAGAAAGATATTTTAAAAAGGACTTCTTAAGGAACGTAATGTCCGGCATTTTAAAATGTCTTTTTATTACAACCATAAACACATAGGTAGCAACTATGTTTGCAATCAGAGTTGCTATGAGTATACCATATATATCAAAGAACCTCGAAAGAATAATACTAAGCACGATGTTAATGCCAATCATCAAGTACGTAATATACATAGGTATCTTTGATTTTTTTAATGCAAACATCATGTTCCCAACGATGTGATAAATCGTTTCTGGTATGATTGACATAGATAGTATCATAAGAACAATACCGGTAAGTCTCGCCTTATCTACCGTAAACTCCCCTCTTAAAAATAAGAATCTCACAATTTCTTGATTCAGGACAATAAGCCCTCCTGTAATTGGAACAATTACCATTAAGATGTATGATAAATTATCCCTTGTATAGTCAATCAGTTCATTGATCTTATTATCCGAGGCAATCTTTGATTGTTTTGAGTACATGACTGACGATATGGAAGACACGACTATTCCAAAGAACAAATACTTCAGTCTATTTGCTAAGTCAAGAATCGTAATACTTCCGGCAGCAAAACCACTCGCAATATTCTTATCAACAATAATGTTTAACTGCGTTGCCGCTAACGATACAACAATTGGCGCTGTAGTTACAAAAAACGTCTTTATATGCTCATCTTTTAAATCGAATGTAAATTTATATTGAAAACCAGACCGAAATACTGGTATTGCCATAAAGGCCATTTGAACAAAATGAGCGGTAATTTTAACAATAGAAATATTTAGTAATGACGGCGTTGTAAAGAGAGCAATCCCTAATATCATCGTTATATTTAACGGGAGTGATATTGCTGCAGCTATATAAAATCTACTGTTTTTTTGAAGATAACCTATAAACGAATACGTTAAAACCTCAAACAATATGATAACTGAAAACAGTCTCATATAGAAAATGACGTTTGCTCTTGTCACATCATTGATCTGAAATGACACGATATATGATAGCGGTCTAGCAAATACTCCAATCAAAACCATTAAAGTAAGTATCGACACTATGATGACACTTAGATAGTTGCTAAAAAAATAATCCTCAGAGTCTTTTTTTTCTGCATCATTTAAAATCGGTATGATTGACCGGTTAATAGCTGTGCTGAGCGCGCCAAGTATTAGCATTGGTATTAAAAGAGAGAGCTTATACGTATCTGTCACTTCGTTAGCACCATAAAAATAGATAAGAACCAAATCTCTGGTAAAGCCAAACACTTTCGATATTATGGTTATAAGCGCAATCCGAAAAACAATTCTATTCAATGACTCCTCCTTCAAATGACGCCTTTAATGCTTCTATAGCAACTTCAATTTGATCATCATCCGGTTCACTTGTTGTAATCTTTTGTATCCAAAGTCCAGGTTTTCTTAAAACTCTAAAAAACAAACTATCACCTTTCGCACTATACTTCAGCACTTCAAAACCAATTCCCGCAATGATAGGAAGTAGTACTAACTTTATTATTACCCTATGAACAGGACTAGCAAAGGTAATAAATGCTGAGACAAAAATACTGATGGCTAGTAAAAAAAACACATAGCTCGTACCACATCTAGGGTGAAGCCTTGGAAATTTTTTAGCGTTTTCAACGCTTAGTTCTTCGCCCGATTCATAGTTAAACACTACTTTGTGTTCTGCCCCGTGATATTCAAACACTCTCTTAACATCCTTCATTTTACTGATAGAAAAAATATATCCTAAGAAAAGCACCATTTTAATAGCACCTTCAAGCACACTAAGTAAAAAAATGTTGCTTATATATTTTTTCAAAACAAATACTAAAAATGTTGGTAACACTGTAAAGAATAAAACAGCAATAACCAAAGAAAATAGCATTGTTAATGCAATAGAAATATTCTTGGCCTTCTCACCAAATGTTTTCTTAAGCCACAAATCAAACGTGTCCTCTTCGGTAACAAATTCGCTTGCAGCTAAATTTAATGCATTGATACCAACTCTCATAGAAGAAAAGAGAGCAAAAACTCCTCTTAAAATGGGGAGTTTAAAAAATGTATTATTTGATGTTTTTATTTTATCCTTTTCAACTCTAATCGTCCCATCCCCTCTTCGAATGGCTATACCAATACCACTAGGAGATCTCATAAGAACGCCTTCTATTAGAGCTTGACCACCAACGTTAGGTTCTCTTTTCATTAATATCCTCTATATTTTTTAAAACACTTTCCACATAGGGATTCATAAGTAACCATGTCCTCCCCATCGATTGCAACTTGTGAACCTTCAAAAACAAATTTACCATTTATTTTTCTACCATTAAACATGGCTTTTGATCCACATCTACATATTGTCTTGAGTTCCTCAATAGAGTGAGCAAGTAACAAAAGTCTAGAACTGGCTTTGAATCCATTCATCTGAAAGTCCGTTCTAAGCCCATAGCATATTACAGGAATATCCAGTAATACCACTATATTAAAAAACATATCGATTTGATCTTCCGTAAAAAACTGTGCTTCATCAACTAAGATACAATCAACCTTATTGTTCTGTTGATAGTTTTTTATTATAGAAAATATATCATCTGTTTCTGAAAACGAAAAATCCACTTTTCTTTTAATACCAAGTCTGCTATTAAGCGAATTCCCACCTTTCGTATCGATACCAGGTTTAACAACCAACACCTTCATGTCTCTTTCTTCATAATTATGAGCTACCTGTATTAATGCTGTTGATTTCCCCGAATTCATTGCGCCATATCTAAAATATAATTTTGCCAAAAACTCCTCCATTAAAAATAATTTAAATTGTAAAAAAGATTAGATAAACTCTAACCTTTCTATAAACCATATTTTTGTTTAAATTTCTCTGCTCTTCCACCACGATCGTGTGTCTTCTGTGTCCCTGTGAAAAATGGATGACACTCTGAACAAATCTCTACCCTTATTGAATCCTTAGTTGACTTAGTCTTAAAAGTGTTACCACATGAACAAACAACTTCAACTTCTTTATATTCCGGGTGTAGTTTATCTTTCATAATAACCCCCTATTTCTTATTTAAC
>PDWI01005944.1_pt1 | contig 33949 bp, 17 predicted proteins | sample 1430891 | NCBI WGS metagenome assembly PDWI01 (sample SAMN01162508, study PRJNA174530) | Oral metagenome, whole genome shotgun sequencing project. | biome: Marine environment; feature: Marine mammal; material: Swab sample of the gingival sulcus; isolation source: swab sample of gingival sulcus... | reverse complement strand
TGGATATTCTCACCATCGATGAAGATGGCCACGCGGTCGTTAGAGCTTGGAGTGTACATTTTCAAATCACCTTTTCTGTCATGACTCAGGGCCGGATAGCCGGCCGGCTAGGCGAGGAAAGATACAGTAGCCAAAACCCCTGAAATCTCCATTGAACTACCATGTTCGACGAATGATAGACACATACGGGTTCCCGCGCAATCAATATTCATCGTCCCATGCTCCACCACTGCCCGAGACAGCCCTATCTGCCCTGTATTGCGACCACTTAGACCATCCGTCAGCTATCTGGGAAACCCACAAAGTGGTCAGACGGTAGTAGGTGGGAAGCACCAGGAGCGTCAGCAAGGTGCCGCTGGCCAATCCGCCGCTGATGGCCCGGGCCATGGGGTAGTAGGCGGCCCCCCCCACGTTGGCGCCGTCGGAGACGGCCAAAGGCAGCAGCCCCAGAATGGTGGTGCCCGCGGTCATGAGGATGGGTCGCAGGCGCTCGGCGCAAGCCTCCACCAGGGCGTCGTCCAGTTCCTGGCCGCCCCGCCGGCGGTTGTTGATGTGGTCGATCAGCACGATCCCGTTGTTCACCACCACGCCGATCAGGATCACGATGCCGATCATGGCCATCAGGTTGAAGGGCGTGCCCGTGGCCATCATCAGCCAGAAAACGCCCAGGCTGGCGAAGGGCACCGTGCCCATGACCACCAGCGGGTAGATGAGGCTTTCGAAAAGGCCGGCCATGACGAAGAAGACGCAGGCCAACGCCAGCAGCATGTTCACCCCCATCTGGCTTTGCTGCTGCCGGGAGCGCTCGATTTCCGAGCCGAAGTTCCAGTCGTACCCCAGGGGCAGTTCCATGCCCTCCAGCAGGGGCCGGATGCGGTCCAGGGCGTCGTTCAGTTTATCCCCTTCATAGGTGCCGCTGATGGTGATGCCGCTGCGCTGGTCCCGCCGGAAGATACGCTCGGGACTGTGGCCGAACACGAAATCCGCCACCTGCCCCAGTTGCACGGGCTGGCCGTTCATGCTGCTCACCGTCAACAGGGCCAGGTTCTCCAGGGATTCGGTGTCGTCGGGATACAGGGAGACGATCATGTCGATCTCCTTATCCCCCGTGCGCAGCCGCGGCAGCAGCACGCCCCGGTAGGTCAGCGTCATGATCTGCGAAACGTCCCTGGCGCTGATGCCGAAGCGTCCCGCCTGCCGCCCGTCCACCCGCACCTGGATTTCGCTTTTGCCGCCCTCGTGGTCGCTGCGCAGATCCGACACCCCGTCCACGGTGGCCAGCCGACGTTTGGCCTCGGCCACGAAGCTCTCCAGGAATTCCGTCTCCTCGCCGCTGATGGTCACGCTGAAGGTCTTGGCACCGGAATCCTGTCCCTCGTCCCCGCCGAAGCGGTAACGCACGCCCGCCTGCTCCGGCAGGTCCGCGCGCAGCCCCTCACGCGTGGCCCGGAAGAAGTCTTCATCCGCCACCCCGTCCTCGAAGAAAAGAATCACCGCCGCCCCGTCGGCACCATACCAGGCGTAGATATCCTTGACCGCCAGCTCCGCGCGCCTTCCCTCCAGATATTCCAGGGCCTTCTGCAGGCAACTCCGGCTGACATGCTTGTCCACCGGGTCGCTGTATTCCAGGCCCACGCGCAGGCTGTTGCGCCGAAAGCCCTCCTCGCCTTCCACGTCCGGCTTGAAGTTGGTGATCTTGATGGCCGCCCCCGTCAGGCCCAGCACCACCGGCATGATGACGAAGGCCGTGGTCAGCGGATGGCGCAACGCCGTCCAGCGCAACACCCGCAGATAGCGCTCCCGCAACCACACCAGCCAGCGGGCATCCCGGATCCGGCCCTTGCCCGGGCGGGTCATGCGGACCGAAAGGGCCGGAATGATCGTCAGGCTGACCAGCAACGAGAAAACCAGCGTGACGCTGATCGTCACCCCCACCTCGCTCAGCCACACCGTCATCTGATCCGCCTTGGACAGGAAAACAGGCGCGAAGACGATGATCGTCGTCAGGGTGGAGGCCACGATGGCCCGTCCCACTTCCCGCGTCCCCCGCGCCGCCGCCGCCACCGGTGTGGCGCCCAGGTGCTGCCGCCGGTGGATGCTTTCCAGCACCACCACCGCGTTGTCCACCAGCATGCCCACGCCCAGCATCAGCCCCATCATGGACAGCACGTTCAGGCTGCCCCCGGTCAGGAACAGATAAACGGCCGTGCCCAGGATGGAGATAGGGATGGCCACCGACACCACCAGCGTCATGCTCAGCCGCCGCAGGAAGAGATAAAGGATGACCACCGCCATCAGCGAACCCAGGATCCCGGCCTGCAACAGGCTGCGCAACGAGCCGGTGATCTGGTCGGCCTGATTGAAGAAGGCGAAGCTGCTGATGCCCTCCAGGGCCGGGTCATGGTTGATGCGCTCCAGTTCCTGATTCACCGCGCGGCACACCTGGACGGTGTTGTAGCCCGAGGCCTTCTGGATCCAGAAGGCGATGGCCGGCTCCTGGTTCAAGACGCGTCCGTAGCTGAGGGCCGGCGCCCCGTACAGCACCTCCGCCACGTCCTTCAACCGCAGGCCCGCGTCGTTGATGGGCAACTCCTTCAGGTCCTCCACCCGGTCCAGGCCGCTGACGGTGCGCACGTCGTAGCGCAACCCGTCGTCGGTCACGCGCCCCACCGTCAGTTCCACGTTGGCCGCCTCCAGCCTCGCGAAGAGGAGCCCCACGTCCACGTTGTGCTCCATGATCTTGTCGAACAGCAGGTATACGGAAACCTGCGTGGGGTTGACGCCGTCGATATTCACGCGCCCCACGCCGGGGATGCGCTGCAGCGGCGCGATGATCTTCTGATCCAGCAGATCCCAGCTCTCGCTCAGGTCCCGCCCCTTGGCCGAGACGCGTCCCTCGATGATGGGGATGTCGTTGCTGTTGAAGGTCAGCAGCAGGATCTGCCGGATGTCCGCGGGCAGGTTGCCGCGGATCTGGTCGATGCGCTCCTTGACCTCCATGCGCAGCAGGTTCACATCCCGGCCCCAGTCGAATTCCACGCCCACCTCAACGGCGCCGGCATCGCTGTAGCTGCGGATCTCGCGCACGCCGCCCAGGGTGGCCAGCACCTCCTCGATGGGGCGGACGATCTCCCGCTCGTTCTCCGTGGGCAACCCGTTCTGGTAGGGGATGTAGACGGCGATGTAGGGGAACTCCAGCTGCGGCAGGAACTCCAAGGGCAACTTCAGCAGGCTGACGCTGCCCAGCAGAATCACCGAGACGGAGACCATGGCCAGGGTCACGGGCCGGCGCAGGCTGAAGAAGGTCAGGCCCATATCATCCGTCCTCCGCATGGGGGCGCGTCAGCAGCGTGTAGATGACCGGCACCACCAGCAGCGTCAGGGCCGTGGCCAGCAGCAGGCCGCTGATCACGGTGACGGCCAGGGGAGCGCGCAGCTCGGCGCCCTCTCCCAGTCCCAGGCTCATGGGCAGCAGACCCAGCACCGTCGTGGAGGTGGTCATCAGGATGGGCCGCAGGCGCTCCTGGCCCGCCCTCTGCACCGCGTCGTTCAGCGGAAGGCCCAGCCGGCGCAACTGGTTGATGCGGTCCACCAGCACGATGCCGTTGTTGACCACGATACCCGCCAGCATGATGCCCCCGATCACCGCGATCACGCTGATGTTCATGCCCCCCAGATACAGCCCGTAGACGGCCCCGCTCAAGGCCAGCGGCACCGTGAACATGATGATCAGCGGGTAGATGAAACTCTCGAATTGCGAGGCCATCACCAGATAGACCAGGAACACCGCCAGCAGGATGGCCATCTGCAGGGAGCGGAAGCTGGAAGCCATTTCATCGTTCTGGCCACCCATTTCCGCCGACACGCCCGCCGGCAGGGACAGCCCCCGCAGTTCGCTTCGGATTTCCGCCGTCACCGAACCCAGGTCCCGGCCCGCCAGATTGGCCGAGACGATGGCCACGCGCTTGCCGCCCAGCCGATGGATTTCCGACGGGCCCGTCACCACCTCGAGGTCGGCCAGGCTGCCCAGCCGGATGGGCACGCCGTCGCGGGTGCCCACGATCAGGTTCCGCACCGCGGTCAAAGTGTTGCGCTGATCATCGCGATTCATGACGCGGATATCCACATGCCGTTCCCGGTCGCGATAACGGCTGGCCACGGTGCCGCGCACCTTGTCGCGCACCAGGTTGGAGACCCCGCCCAGGGTCAGGCCGAAACGGTTCAACTTGTCCCGATCGAACTGGACCCGAACCTCCGGCGAGCCGGGCATCATGCTCAGCCGCACATCCCGCAAGCCGTCCACCTTGGACAGACGGGCCAGCACCGTGTCGGCGGCCGTCTGCAGATCGGGCAGATTGTAGCCGTAGACATCCACCTCCACCGGCGCCCCGAAGGCCAGCAGGGCCTGGTGCCGCACCTTCATGCTCAGGTCGGGGTACTTCCGCATGACGCCACGGATATCCTCCAGCACGGTGGCCTCCAGCCGGGCATGACTGTCGCGCAGGCGCACGTGCACCTCGGCATGGTTCTCCTTGCGGCGTTCGGCGCTGGTCCCTCCGTCACGGGACACCCCCACGTCCCCCGCCACCAGAGCCACGCCCGGCAGCGCCCGCAGCTCCTTTTCCAGGGCCGCCACCTGGCGGTCGGTCCCGCTCAGGGGTGTGCCTTCGGGCATGGCCAAAGCCAGGGTGAATTCACCCCGGGCCAGAGGCGGCACCAATTCCGTGCCCAGCTTCGGCCAGAGGAAAAACGCCCCGCCCGCCACCGCGACCACCAACAGCAGCACCAGGAACCGCCGCGCCAGGGCCAGCCGCAAAGCCACCGCGTATCCCTGGCTCAGGCGCGGAAAAACCACCTCGAAGAGGGTCGTCAGAGGCCAAAGAAGCAGGTCCACCAGCCGGCGCGCGCCCAGCAGCAACCAGCCCCCCGCCCGGCCCAGCAACAGGGGCACCCCCACGAACAGGAACAGAGGGAGCATCTTCAGGGCCGCAACCCACCGTTCCCGGCGGTGTGTCCCGCCCCGCACCGAGCCGCGCCAGGACGCGAACCAGGACAGCCCCCCGCCACTCTCCCGGCGGGCGCGCAAACGCCCTTCCCCCAAACGCGCTCCACGCACCCGGCGCCCGAAGGCCATGGCCATGGGCGTAAACGTCAGGCTCAAGACCAGGCTGACCAGCAGGCTGAAGGTCACCGTCAAGGCCTGGTCGCGGAAGATCTGCCCGGCCACGCCCGTGACCACGAAGACGATGGGCACGAAAACGGCCAGGGTGGTCAACGTGGAAGCCGTCACCGCCCCGGCCACTTCGCCGGCGCCCTGGGCGGCCACCTCGCCGTAGTCCGCATCGTCCCCCGCGCTCTCCAGTTTGCGGTGGATGCTCTCCAGCACCACGATGCTGTTGTCCACCAGCATGCCCACCCCCAGGGCCAGACCGCCCATGGACATGACGTTCAGGCTCACCCCACGCGTCAGCATGAGGATGAAGGTGGCCACGATGCTCAGCGGGATGGCGATGCCGATGATCAGCGTGCCGCGGTAATCCCGCAGAAAGACGAAGAGCACCAGCACGGCCAACAGGCCGCCCACCAGGGCGTTGTCGCGCACCTCGCGCACCGCCGAGGCGATGAACAGGCTCTGATCGAAGAGTACCTCCAGGCGCACCCCGTCCGGCAATCTGTCGCGCAGGCCGTCCAGCTGGCCGGTCACGCGGCGGGCCATCTCCACGATGTTGGCGTCGCCCTCCTTGAAGATGGACAGCTCCACGCTCTCCACCCCGTCGATGTGCGTGATCTCGGTGCGCTCCTTGTGGGTGCGGAAAACCCGCGCCACTTCCCCCAGGTGGATGGGCTGCCCCTGGATCACGGCCACCGTCACCTGCCCGATATCTTCCAGGTTCTCGAAGCGGCTGAGGGTGCGCACGATGTACTCGGCGTTGCGATCGCGCAGGCGCCCGCCCGAGGCGTTGATGTTTTCCGCGGCCAGGGACTGCCGCACGCCGACCACCGTCAATCCCAGACCGGCCAGCCGGGCCTCGTCCAGTTCGACGCGGATCTCTTCCTCCTGACCACCGGCCACCTGGGCCGCGGCCACGCCCTGCAGGGCCTCGATCTCCTTCTTCAGCACCTCGTCGGCCAGGTTGCGCAACTGCACCAGAGGCGCCCGGCCGCTCAGGCCGATGCGCAGGACCGGGTCCTGTCCCGGGTCGTATTTCAGGAGCAGGGGCACGCGGGCCTCGTCGGGCAGGCGCACCAGGTCGATCTTCTCCCGCACGTCCAGGGCGGCGTAGTCCATGGCCGTGCCCCAGTTGAACTCCAGGGTGATCTGGCTCATGCCCGACTGGCTGATGCTGTGCACCATGCGCAGCCCCGGCACCACGCCCACAGCCTCTTCCAGAGGACGCGTGACCAGATTCTCCACATCCACGGGGGCGGTGCCCGGGAATTCCGTCTGCACCGTCAGGGTGGGGTAGCGGATCTCCGGCAGCAGGCGCATGTCCAGGCGGCTCAGGGCGGTCATGCCGAAGACGACGGCGGCCAGCGTCGCCATCCAGACGGTCACCGGATGGCTGACCGCGTAGCGGATGACCCTCATCGGGAGGCCCCCGCCCCAGCAGCCATAGTCCCGGCGGCCATAGTCCCGGCGGCCAAGGTATCGGGAATGGAGGACGCGGAGTAGCCCACCTCCGCGCCGTTGAGCGCTCGGATCAGGGTGCCGGTGCGTAGGCCGCCCCGCCCCACGACCACCACGAAGTCGCCGTCAGCCAGGCCCTCCAGGACCTCCACATGGGTCTCGTCGTACAGGCCGGTGCGCACCTCGACCTTGCGCACGGTATCCGCCGCGGCCACGAAGACGCTGCGCAGGGCGCCTTCTTCCACCAGGGCCAGTTTGGGGATGCTCAGGGCGTCGTGGTGGGTGTCGGTGGTGATGCGCACCTTGGCGAAACCGCCCACGCGGGCCAGGCCGTCCGTCCCATCCATCAGCAAGGTCAGGCGCACGGTGCTGGTGGCGGGGTCCACCACCGGGCTGATGCGCTCCACCGTGGCCTCCAGATTCTCCGGCCCGGACTCCGGGGCCACCAGCACGCGCTGGCCGGCCCGCACCTTGCGCGCCACCGCTTCGGGCAGGTTCACCCGCATGCGCAGGGGGCTGAAATCCCCCAGCGTGAAGGCGGGGGCCCCTTGGGTCACCTGCTGTCCCAACACGATCTTGCGTTCGGTAATCTGCCCCGCGAAGGGGGCCCGCAGCAGGGTCTCCTCCAGGCTGATGCGGGCCAGATCCCGGTCGGCCTCGGCCATCTTCCAGCGGGAGTGGGCGTCATCGAACTCCTGTTGGCTGATCAGATGGGAAGCCACCATCTCCCGGCTGCGCTCGAGCAGCCGCATCTTGTCCTCCAAGGTCAGTTCCGCCTGGCGGAGCTGGATCTTCTCCCGCTCGTTCTCCAGTTCGGCCAGGATGTCGCCCTTCTCCACCCAGTCGCCCTCTTCGACCCGCAGCTTCTGAACGCGGCCGGTCTTGCGGCTGGGCAGATCCACCAGCCGATCGGCCTCGATCACCGAAGCCGCCCGGTAATAGGCGCTGATGCCGTGGGCCCGGGCCTGGGCCAGTTCCACCGGTACGGGCATGACCTCGGGTTCTTGCTTGCCGTCTTTGTCCTTGTCTTTATCCTGGCGCCTGTCCGCGCCCGCGGTGCCCCCATGCCCGGTGCCGGTGCCGGTCGGCGCCCCATCCGCGGCCTGCCCCCAAGGCAGTTTCCCGCTGAAATGCAATCCCGCCCCCGCCCCTCCCAGAAGGACGACGACAGCCAGGATGGTGAGTAGAATTTTCCGGGTGCTGGGCATGACAGTGGCTCTCTCCTTGAGCGGGCAGAACAGGGTGGGCCGCATCCGGCCCTGATCTAAAGAAAACGCACGACGGCCCGTATGGTTGCATGAGTTGTGGAAAAATTCCACTTCCGGACCGGGCGCAGGCTGGAAATCCCGGCGGCGGCGGCGTATTTTTGCGGAGAAATTGGCCCACCCGGAATGCGTTCCCAATATCAGCGAAGGCCGTGACCAGGGTGTCATCGACGCGGTGACGGCGGTCATCGAGCAGGTGCCCGGCGTGCACCTGCTGGACGTGGATCCCGGCGCGGACACCAACCGCACCGTCATCACCTTCATCGGCGAGCCCGAGGGCGTGGCCGAGGCCGCCTTCCGCGTCGTCAAGCGGGCCGGTGAACTGATCGACATGAGCAAGCAGAAGGGCGCCCACCCCCGGCACGGCGCCACCGACGTGTGTCCCTTCGTGCCCGTGCGCGGGGTCAGCATGGAAGAGTGCGCCGCCATCGCCCGGCAGGTGGGGCAGCGCATCGGCACCGAGCTGGAAATTCCCGTCTACCTGTACGAAGAAGCCGCCACCCGGCCCGAGCGCCGCAACCTGGCCTACGTCCGCAAGGGCGAGTACGAGGCCCTGCCCAACAAGCTGGGCACCGAGGAATGGGCCCCCGACTTCGGTCCCAACGAGTGGAACGAGCGCAGCCAGCACACCGGCGCGACCAACGTTTCGGCGCGTGGCTTCCTGGTGGCCTACAACGTGAACCTGAACACGCGCAACAAGAGCATCGCCAGCCAGATCGCCCTGGACATCAAGGAAGCCGGCCGCGCCAAACGCGACGAGAAAGGTGTCCTGGTCAAGGGCCCCGACGGCAAGAACATCCTGGTGCCCGGTCCCTACAAGCTGGACGCCTGCAAAGCCGTGGGCTGGATCATCGAGGAGTACGACCGCGCCCAGGTCAGCATCAACCTGGTGAACACGGCCATCACCAAGCCCCATCAGGCCTTCGACGCCTGCAGCGCCAGCGCCACCGATCGCGGCGCGCGTGTGACCGGCAGCGAACTGGTGGGCCTGATCCCCGAGGGCGACCTGCTGGCCGCCGGCAAGCACTACCTGCGCAAGGCCAACCAGAGCGCGGGCATCCCCCGCCGGATGATCATCGAGACGGCCATCCAGAGCATGGGCCTGCGCGAGCTGGGCAAGTTCGACCCCGCCGAAAAGGTCATCGAGTACCAGGCCGGCCTGGTGGACGGCCCCCTGGTCAGCATGACCAACCGCGAGTTCGTGGACGTGCTGAGCACCGACAGCCCCGCCCCCGGCGGCGGCTCGGTGGCCGCCCTGTGCGCCGCCCAGGCCGCGGCCCTGACGGCCATGGTGGGCAACCTGAGCGTCGGCAAGAAGAAGTATGCCGGCGTGCAGGATCGGGTCAAAGACATCGCCGAGCAGGCCCAGGAGCTGAAGGACTTCTTCCTGCAGGCCATCGACGACGACACCGACAGCTTCAACGTGGTCATGGACTGCTTCGGCCTGCCCAAGGGCACCGAGAAGCAGAAGAAGGCCCGCGGCCTGGCCATTGCCGACGCCACCCGCGGCGCCACCCGCGTCCCCCTGTCCGTGCTGGAAAAGATTCCCGGCCTGCTGGAACTGGCCGACGAGATCGGGCGCATCGGCAATGCCGCCAGCCTGTCGGACGCCGGTGTGGCCGTCCTGACGGCCATGACCGGGGCCGAGGGCGCCTACTACAACGTGCTGATCAACCTTGAAGGCCTGAAGGATCTGGACCAAAGCGCCGAGCCGGAGTTCTTCGACGAGACGCTGGCGCGGGCGAAGAAGGCCATGGCCCGGTGCGAGGAATTGGCCGCCGCCAGCCGCAAGGCCGTGCGTCAGAAGTTGGAGCAGGCCCTCGACTAGTGTCCGGGCATACGATAATCTGATCAAGCCGGATGGGCCCGGCTTCATGACCGGGCCCATTTTTTCCGTTCCCAACCTCCGAGAGGCATCACCATGGCCGTAGCTCCGTCCGACAACAAGCAGAGTCCGCTGGAACAAATTATCCAGCCTTTCATCGATCTTGCTCATGCGCCCCGTGCCCTGTGGGGCATCAATCTGGCCTACTTCCTGGAAGGATGGGTCTATTTCGGCATGCTTGGCTACCTGGCCATGCATTTCTCCGATTTCATCTTCCATGGCGTTCCCGATGCGGATGTGCACAGTCACCATATGGTGATGATCCTGACCGCCGGGATCACCATCAGCATGTTCTTTTTCGGGCAGGTGGCCGACAAGAAGGGCGTGCGCGTTACCCTGATATGGGCCTTTCTGTTGCTGCTGGCCGGCCGCATTGTCATTTCGGCGGCGCCTTTGTTCTTCGAACCTGACGGACTGGACTCGCCGCTGCAGTTCATGACCATGGGCGGTATCCTGCTGGTGGTCATCGGCTACGGTATGTACCAGCCCGCCGCCTATGCCGGGGTCAAGAAATTCACCGGCCCCAAAACCGCCGCCATGGGCTTTGCCATGCTCTATGCCCTGATGAACCTGGGCGGGTATCTTCCCTCCTGGTCCTTCCTGCTGCGCGACAACCTGGGGCTGGGCATCACCGGGACCTTCTGGTTCTACACCGGGTTGACAGCCGTAGCCCTGGTGGCCACCCAGATCATCCTAACCAAACGCGTGGCCCTGGAAGCGGCCGAGCGCGCGGAGAAGGAACGGATGGAAGAAGAAGGCGAGAAAAAAGAAGAGCCCAAAGCGGTCCCCTCCGCCCACGAGCCCTCGCCCGATCTGTTCCAGCGGCTGACCAATTACATCAAGGGGCATCCTTTCCAGGATCTGCGTTTCACGTTCTTCATTTTCGCCCTGATCCCCGTCCAGACCCTGTTCACCTACAACTGGTTGATCCTTCCGCAGTATATCAACCGCTCCTATACGGGCTGGATCGGCGACAAATTCGAGATCGCCTCCAACGCCAACCCTCTGATGATCTTCGTGGCCGTGCCCATCATCACCGCCCTGACCCAGAAGAACGAGGTCTATCGGATGATGATCCTGGGCACCCTGATCATGGCCGCACCCGCCTTCCTGCTGGCGGTGGGCACCAATGGCTGGCTGCTTTTCGGCTACCTGATCATCATGACCATTGGCGAAGCCATGTGGCAGCCCCGCTTCCTGCAGTACGCTGCCGAGATCGCTCCCGAAGGCCGGACCGGTGAGTACATGGGGGTGGCCCAGCTGCCCTGGTTCCTGACCAAGATGCTGGTGCCCCTGTACAGTGGGCATATGCTGGGGCGCTACGTTCCCCACGAGGGGCCCATCAATCCCCAGGGTATGTGGCTGATCTTTGCCCTGGTGGCGATGGCCACGCCGGTCCTGCTCATCGTGGCCAAGGGCTGGGTGACCAAGGACTTCAAGACCAAGGCTTGATCCCCATTCCATATCGGGTAGGGTGAGGCCTCGCAACCTCACCCTACCACACCACTAGAAGGCGCGTCCGGCCGGTTGGTGAGTAGCCCGAAGATCTATCCTCGCTGGGCGGTCGAAAGTGCATAAAATATGCAGCCGGAGGCCAACCAGAGATAAGTCCCCAGTCCCTGACCCGGTCCCTGCAATTTTCAACTGACCAGAGGCAGCCACTTGGGCCGGTCTTCAGGCAACGCCTTCAGACTCTGACCACCCCCGCAGGACATGGGTTTCTAGGCATCAGTCAATGTGCTACAGAATTCGTGCCCTAACACACCAAAAACTATTTCTTCTTTCCTTTTTCATAACCATAGTACTTCTGGTCATAATAGTAGGGCAGAACCTCGGCCAGGTTGTTGGCCACCACGCCCAGGATATTCGCGCCCGCGCTGTTGAGGATATCCACCCCCCGGCGGGAAAGCTCCTTGGGCGTTTGCCCCGCCATGACCATGTACAGCACCCCGTCCACGGCGTCCAGAAAATGCAGGGGATCGCTGACCGGCACCACCGGCGGAGCATCCAGGAGCACGATGTCGTACACCTCGTGCAGCTTTTCCACCAAGTTGCGCACCCTGTGTCCGCCAAAGAGCCGGCTGGGGTGGCCCCCAGGCCGCCCCGCAGGCAACAGATCCAGATTCTTGACCTGGGTCTTGGCCACGGCGGCCTCGATCCCCGCCCCGCCCCGTAGCATGTCCGCGAAACCGGGCTCCACCCGGGTGCTGAACACGGTGTGCTGCACCGGGCGCCGGATATCGGCATCCACCAGCAAGATCCGGCAGGGCAGGTGATAGGCCAGCACCAGCGAGAAATGCAGGCTGAAAAGGCTTTTGCCTTCCCCCCGTTCCGCGCTGGTGATCATCAGGGCCCGCTTCCGGTCCAGATCCAGATTCCGCCCGATGCGGATCATGATCCGGCGCAACTCGATGGCCATGGGCGATTCGATATCAAAAAGCCCCCGACTGCCTTGATTCCTCTTGTTGCTCATGATATCCTTCCGGCCTGCTCTCAGCTCAGCCTCGGGTAAATCACCAGGAAGAACACCGCCGCAATGGCGATGATCCCCAGCACGATGGTCACCCAGCGCAGGATTTTCAGCTTGCGTTTCCGCTCGAAGATGTCGTCCTGGATCACGGGCAACGTGCCGATGACCTTCAGCCCCAGCGTCCCCTCAATGTCCTCCACGGTGGTGAAGCTGCGGTCCAGCAAAATGGCCAGAACCACCAGCCCCAGCCCAATGGCCAGACTCAGCCCCAGGCCCAGAACCATCAGTTTCATCTTGTTGGGCTCGACGGGCGAGACCGGCATCTCCGGCTGCTGCCGTATCTTGATCTGGAAGCCGATCTCCGACTGGCTGGCCTCCAGATTCATGTTCTGCTGGATGATCTCCCTTTCCAGGGTCTGCACCAGGCTGGCGGCCTGGGTCACCGCGTCATGCAATTCGGCCACACGGGCGGACTGTTCCGGCTGGTTGGCCGTGAAGGTGCGGAAATCGGTGATCCATCTTCCCAGGGTTTTGGCCACCTGGCCCAAGTGGCTGCGGAAGAGCCCGAAATAGATGTACTGGCTCACATGGTTGCGCTCCAGGGAACTGAGGTTCGGATAATCCGCGGCCACCTTGGTTTCCACCAGCGTGTTGAGCCGTATCCGTTTGCGAACCAGACTCTGCTCGATGCTCTCGAAACCGCGCTCCGTCTGATCGATGATGGCGCGGGAAAGGGACAGATCAACCATCTCCCGCAACACATTGGAAATGGACGGATCGGACTGGAAACGCCTCAGCTGCGGCAGCGGATCCATGACCGTTAGGGCCTCCCGTTCCAGACGAGCCATTTCCGTGCGGTCGCTACCCCGGCGCCGCTCCTGCATCTGCCCCAGGGTCACCTCGGCAGAACTCAGGTTGCGGGAGTTGACGGGATTGTCCGCCAGGGTGTTGGACGCGATGCCGGACTGATACTCCGTCAGGGCCTTTTCCGCCGCCACCAGATCCTGGCGGTAGGTTTCCAACTGTTTCTCCAAAAAGTCCCGCGTGCTGGTCCGAAACGCCACTTGGCTGGCCCGGTACTCTGCCAGGAAAGAATCCAGGATGTGGCTGATCAGACGGTAGGCCTGTTCCGGATCCGTATCCCGGATCCCGATCTGGAACAGGTGCATGCCCACCCCTTCGATGCGCAGCATGCCCTTCAGACGATCGCGGGCAATGGCCAGAGCCTCCGCCTCGCTGAGCGGGGGCTGCCCCTTGCGGGCGCGGTCCTGCCGCAGTGCCAGATCCAAGTGCAGCTCCCGGACCATTTTCTCCAGGAAAGCCGGGCTGGTCAGCAGCATGTCCATCTCGGCCTGGGCCTGACGGTCCACATGCCGGGGTGAACCGTAGCGGCGGCTAGGGTTATTCAGCAGATGGGTTTCGGTATTGTTCAGAATGATCCGCACCTGACCACCGCTGTAGTAGATGGGCGTCATGATCTTGATGGCCACCGCGGCCATCGAGAAACAGAGGATAAAGGGAATGATGAAGAGCCATTTGCGTCGCCAGAAAGCGCGCAACAGGCCCATCAGATCAAATCCGGAAGCTTGCGATTGAGGTTCATCCAGGAACGGATCCATCGCAGACCTTTCACTTTCAGCTGGCCAGGGACATAGGATTTCAACCCGATTCAGGCTAATTCATGGGTCTCCCGTTCGCAAGTTAAAGCTAGGGTTCACGGTACCATCTGTCACCCACGGGAGTCAGGAATCATCTTGCCGTCACCATTCGTTGTCGGCCACTGGAGCGTTTCCCATAGCGATATTTCTCCCCCCACCTCCACACAACGCCCTCCAAACAGCTCTCCCGCACGACTTGCCATACCAAACCACGCCGGCGGCAAGCATCCTGCTACGGAACAGGGCCATCCCTCCCGGAAAGCGGGTAACCGTGCGGCGAACCCTATTATCCCTGTTTTTTGCGCTGTTGGTCCTGCCCTTGGTCTCCGGCTGCCTGGAGGCCCCTCGGCCCGAGGACACCCTCACCCGGCGGACACGCCTGTGGGTCACCTCCCTGGCCGAGGATCTGGGCTGGGAAGCGGGGCGCTGGGGCTGGAAGTGGGCCACGGCCACGCGGGACAGCGCCGGCCAGGCGACCCTGGAACTTCGGCACCATCCCCGAGGGTGGTGGATCGAATGGGTTTTCGATCCGGCCCCGCCGGCGGATCCCATCACCCTGGAACCCTGCCGCCCCGAACGCTGGCACACCTGGCACGGCCAGGCCCTGGCCGAGGAAGTCCCACTGCCGCTACCCCGAGTGGCCGTGGATACCGACGCCTATCCCCACCTTCTGGCCCTGGTGCGGGCCCTCACGGAAGAACGCTTCTCCGCGGTGGTCACCCACTGGCCGGAAGAGGTGGTGCCGGTGCGCCTTTTCCCCGCCATGAACAATGACCTGGACCTGCGGGAAATCCTGCGGGAGGCCATGGCCATCTGGAACGCGGGCCCCGGTGGCCCCTTCTTCCGGGCCGACAGCCTGGCCACTTGGGGTCTGCGCCTGGTCCATTTTCCCGATCGCAGCCTGCGCCCTCCGGCGGCCTCGCGGATCACGCGGCTGGATTCTGAAGGCCGCCCCCTGCGGGTGCACATCGAAGTGGGCAACGACTACAACCACCCCTGGCACCATCGCCCGGCCTTGCGGGCCATGGTCCATGAGTTGGCCCACGGCCTACTGCTGTGGGGGCACAGCCTGGACAGGAACCACTGCCTGTGGGTGGCGGCCCCGCCCCTGGTTTCGGCCCCCTCCCTGGACGAAAGGAAGGCCGCGCAATGGTGGCGCGGCCTGCCTCAAGGTCTGGATCTGAAACGCTACGGGACGGTCAACGCACCTTGAGTCCGTACGGCAGCATGGCCACCGGGCGGCCATCCATCAAGTCCACCGCGGCCAGCAGGCCATCCTGGCGCAGGCTGGTCAGCACCGCGCCCAAGGGCAGGGAATCGTCCGCGTCAAGGCCCAGCCGGTGGCCGATCCGGGCCAGACCGCCCCCCTGCCGCAAGGACTGCAGGAGCATCCTTTGCAGGGGGCTCATCTCCTCGCCGAAGCTGACCACATTGACCGGGTCCTCCGGGATCAGGCCCAGGCTCCACTTGGCCGAATCCAGAGCGCGGTACAGGCCCCCCAGATCATCCACCAGGCCGGCCTGCAGGGCCTGCTGACCGGTCCAGACACGGCCCTGGGCCACAGCATGAACGGCGTCGGGAGCCATGCCCCGGCCCTCGGCCACCTTGGCCAGGAAACGCTTGTAGAAATGGTCCATCTGGTTCTGGAACAGCTTCCGCTGGGCATCCGTAAAGCCGCCCTCGTCGCTGAAGAGCAGGGCGTTGTCGCCCCGGGTGATGAACTCCCGGTGGACGCCGATCTTTTCGTACAGCCCCCTGCGGCTCATCTTGCCGGCGTAGACGCCGATGCTGCCGGTAAGCGTACTCGGATCCGCGAAGATGCTGTCGGCCCGGCAGCTGATATAGTAGCCGCCGCTGGCCGCCATGCCGCTCATGGACACGATCAGGGGTTTGTTTTTCTGCACCTGGCCCACGGCCTCCCAGATCAGATCGCTGGCCATGGCGCTGCCGCCGGGGCTATCCACCCGCAGGATGACGATATCCACATCGTCATCATCGGCCATGCTCAGCAGCTCCTCCACAATGGTCTCGCTGCCGGCGATCTTGCCCTGGAAACGGTCCCAGCGGCTTTCCCCGGGCATGATCACGCCGGTGGCGTAGACCAGGCCGACGGTGTGGGAGCTTTCCTTCCGCTTGGGCTTGTCCAGCACATAATCGTCGAATTCGGTGGTCTGGTCGTCGGAGAAATGGCGATCCAGCACATCATCGAAGTAAAGGGCTTCATCCACCAGGCCATCTTCCAGGGCCGTCACGGCATCGAACATGCCACGATCCACCCATGCCTGGGCCTGCTCGCGCGGGACGCCGCGCCCCGCCGTCAGCATGCCCAGCAAGCCCTCGTAACGTTCATCCACGATGGCCCCGATCATCTCTCGATTGGCCGCCGTGGCTTCGGTGCGGGTCATGCGCTCGGGAGCGCTTTTGTACTTGCCCACATGGATGAAATCCGCCTCCATGCCCAGCTTGTCGAGCGTGTCCTTCATGAAGCTGAGCTCGGCGGAGATACCCAGAACCATCAGGTTGGCCTCGGGGGACATGTAGATCTTGTCCGCCTGGCAGGCCAGGGCGTATTCGCGGGTGCCGGCACCGTCGAAATAGGCGTAGATGGGCTTGCCCGACTCGCGGAAAACAGCCAGGGCCCGACGGATTTCATCGATCTTGGCCCAGTCCGTCTCCACGGCCCGCATATCCATGACCAAGCCCGTGATACGCTCGTCCTTGGCGGCACGGCGCAGGGCGATGACGGTCTCGCCGAGGGTCGTCTCAGCCCCCCCCTGCAGCTGTCCCACGAAGCTGTCATCCGTCTCCTCGGGGAATGCCCCGCCCACGTGCCATATCAGAGCGCCCCCGTCGATGGCCACGGTCTGCCCCATCTGGGACAGCGACATCCACAGCAGGCCGAAACCGCCGCCAACCAACACGGCGATCACCAGGAACACGATCCAGAACTTCTTCATCAATTTTCTCCCCGACTGGAGGACACGGCGTTGCAGTAGGTGGCCAGGGCCCGCGCCGCCCGGTCAATTTTCCGGAAAACAGGAATGCCCGCCTTTTCGATCATGTGGCGCATGGGCTCGAAGATTCTTCCGGAATCGACCGCGATGACCGCGGGTTTAGAAGAAGCCTGGCAAATGGCAATCATGCGGCTGGGCTGGGAGTCCGCGGCCGCCATGTCTTCGCGATGCCTGCCCTCCGCATCCGCCGGCAGATTGTTCAGCGCCGGAGTCACGGGCACCGAGGACAGGATGGCCACATCCACCGTCTCGCTGTCCATGAGGGCCTGGCAACTGTCGCAGAAAGCCCCTGTGGCCGTTATGGGTGTGCAATCAATGGGGTTGGCGCGGTGGGTGTAGGAGGGCAGCACCTCATCCAGCACCTTCTGGCTCGGGGCATCGAAGGTCGCCAGCTTCAGCCCCTGCAGTTGGTCCATCACCGCGCTGCACTCGAAGCCGGCGTTGCTGATGATCCCCACCCGGTTGCCCCGGTAGCGCTTCCCCGCCAGCAGGGTGAAGGTTTTGATCAGGTCCTCGAAATCATCCAGGGTCTCGGCCACCACGATGCCCGCCGATTCCAGGCAGGACTTGGCCACGGCGTAATCCCCGGCCAAGGACGCGGTGTGGGAGGCCGCCGCTTTGGCGCCCAGGGCCGTCTTGCCGGCTTTGAAAATGATGACGGTCTTGCCCGCCTGCCGAGCCAGCCGCGCCTTCTCCAGGAAGCGCAGCCCGTCTCCGCTGCGGAAACCCTCCACGTAGCAGGCGATCACGTTCACGCCCTCGATCGCGGTGAAGTGCTCCACGAAATCGCTGACCGTCAGGTCCATCTGGTTGCCGAAGCTGATGCTGGCCCGCGGGTTGATGATGCCGTCATAGTTGCTGGCGAAGGTCACGGCGTAAGCGCCTGACTGGCTCACCACGGCCAGGTTTTCACCCGCCCCCGGATTGAAGGGCAATTTATAATGGGGCAGGAAGAAGGTGTTGTACTGGTTGCGGCTCACAATGCCCAGGCAGTTGCCCCCCACCATGACCGGCCCGCCCCCGGGTTGGCGATGGCCTTCCAGCAGAACGTTCTCGATGCGCTCGGCCAAGTCCTTTTCTCCCGCCTCGGCAAAACCGCCGGGGATGAGGATGATGGATTCCGCCTTATCCTGTTCCACCAGTTGATTGATGGCCTCCAGGGCTCCCTGGGCGGGAACCGACACCACGGCCAGGTCGCATTTTTCAGGGACGGCGGCCACGGAAGCGAAACAGGGAACCCCGGCGATGGAACTTTCCTTCGGATGCACCACGTACAGTCGCTGCGAATCCACTCCGTCACTGCGCTTGAGGTTCTCCAGAATAACCCGCCCCGGGTTGCTTCCCTTGGCGCTGACGCCCAGAATCACCGCGCTACGGGGATTCAACAGAGGCTGAATTTTCTGCACCGGCCGAGGTTCCAACCGCCACTTGCGGCGGCTCACCAGGCCCACCCCGTCCAGGGCGGTCAGGCCCTTTTCCGTGGCCACGGCCGGGTTGATTTCCAGTTCTTCCAGGGTGTATTCCCCCGGACCACCTGGTCCGAAATAGGCCCCCAACTGTCCCAGGGCCATGATCCAGTGCACCAAGTCCCGGGTCTCGAGGGGCGCCTGGCGGTAAAGACGAGAAGGCACACACAGCAAACTGAGCAGCGGATGGCTTTCCAACGCCTTTTCGACGGTTGCTTCTTCCATGCCCGACGCCGGCAGAATCAGGGTGCTTTGACCCTGGGTTCCCTTGCCGTACCATTCGGTCAGGGTGCCGCCCACGCCCACCACCACGCACGGCCCGAAGGCCGGATCCTGCTTCAGACTCAACAAGACCTCCTGCCCGGGCGTGTTGGGGCTGTGGGGCACAAACTCCCCGGCCAGAAAACCCTCCACGGAATCGGCCAACCCACCATCGATCAAGGTTTGTCGCATTTCCCGGACACGCTGAAGAAGGTCGGAAACCGTCATGCCTTCCACCTTGAGGACGGCCACGCCCCCCACGTCGGTCTTGTGCAGGATCTCACGCCCCACCACCTTCAGAAGCATCCGCCCGGTGGGTTCGGCCATGGCCAGGGCCTGTCGCGCCCAGTCTTCACCCTGGGATTCTCCTTCCCCTAGGGGCAGAAAAAAACCGGCACAGGGTTTCAGACCCGCCCGGTCCATCAGTTCATACATTTCTATTTCGTTGAGACGAACGGCCTTGTCATCCTGGAGCTGGTGAGTACGATTTTCCGCCCCGAGCAGGCACCGCGTCACGGCCTGGAAATCCATGCCAACCTTCTTTCTTTTCAGACCTGAATTGAACTGATGAAAGCCCTCTTCCCCGCGCCCAAGATAAGCCCCCAGACGCGCACACCAAAAAAAAAAGGCCCTGAGCATATGCCCAGGGCCTTTGAAGAATCCGGCGGTTACCTACTCTCCCACAGGGGCGACCCTGCAGTACCATCGGCGCAACAAAGTTTCACTACTGGGTTCGGAATGGGACCAGGTGGTGCCTTTGCGCTATCGCCGCCGAAAAGACGTTATTGTCCTTTTGACAACTGAATATGGAGAGTAGCGTGAGACACGCTCTTTGCTTGGCGAACATCTTTTCCCGAAAGAAAAGAAGATGATTAAGCCGCACGGCTTATTAGTACTACTCGACTGAACACATCACTGCGCTTACATCTGTAGCCTATCAACGAGGTCGTCTTCCTCGAGCCTTCAGGGGGCTTGTGCCCCGGGAGATCTTATCTTAGGAGGAGCTTCACGCTTATATGCTTTCAGCGTTTATCTCTGCCGTACGTAGCTACTCTGCAATGCCTCTGGCGAGACAACAGATACACTAGAGGTACGTCCATTCCGGTCCTCTCGTACTAGGAACAGGTTCCTTCAAATCTCCTACGCCCACAGCAGATAGGGACCGAACTGTCTCACGACGTTCTAAACCCAGCTCGCGTACCACTTTAAATGGCGAACAGCCATACCCTTGGGACCTTCTCCAGCCCCAGGATGTGATGAGCCGACATCGAGGTGCCAAACCTCCCCGTCGATGTGGACTCTTGGGGGAGATAAGCCTGTTATCCCCGGCGTACCTTTTATCCGTTGAGCAACGGCCCTTCCATTCGGGACCGCCGGATCACTATGACCAACTTTCGTTCCTGCTCGACTTGTAGGTCTCGCAGTCAAGCTACCTTATGCCATTGCACTCGTCGCGTGATTGCCAAACACGCTGAGGTAACCTTTGCGCGCCTCCGTTACTTTTTAGGAGGCGACCGCCCCAGTCAAACTACCCACCACACACTGTCCCCTGCCCGGATAACGGAACAGGGTTAGAATCCAAATATTACCAGGCTGGTATTTCAAGATTGGCTCCACGAACACTAGCGTGCCCGATTCACAGCCTCCCAGCTATCCTACACAAGCAATACCTAGACCCAATGTGAAGCTGCAGTAAAGGTGCACGGGGTCTTTCCGTCTAGCTGCGGGTAGGCGGCATTTTCACCGCCAATTCAATTTCGCCGAGTCCCTGGTGGAGACAGTGCGTCGATCGTTACACCATTCGTGCAGGTCGGAACTTACCCGACAAGGAATTTCGCTACCTTAGGACCGTTATAGTTACGGCCGCCGTTTACCGAGGCTTCGATTCAGAGCTTCGCCGAAGCTAACCCCTCCTCTTAACAGATCGGCACCGGGCAGGTGTCAGACCCTATACGTCCTCTTACGAGTTCGCAGAGCCCTGTGTTTTTAGTAAACAGTCGCCAACGCCTTTTCACTGCGGCCACTTTTGGCTTCACGAGCGAATCGCTTCACCTACTTGTGGCGCTCCTTCTCCCGAAGTTACGGAGCAATTTTGCCTAGTTCCTTCACCAGGGTTCTCTCGAGCACCTTAGGATACTCTCCTCACCTACCTGTGTCGGTTTACGGTACGGTCTGACAAGGTTCTCCAGTAACGAGGTTATTTCTCGGCAGCCTGCTTAGGTAGAATTGGCTCCCCCGAAGGGTCGTTCCTCCGTCACGTCTCGGAATATAAGAGGCCCGGATTTGCCAAAGCCTCAATCCTACGCGCTTGGACCAGCATCCATCAGCTGGCTCTACTTTCACTTCTGCGTCACCCCAACTGTCAAACAAACCTTACCAGGTTCCGGAATTTTCACCGGATTCCCATCGACTACGCTTTTCAGCCTCGCCTTAGGGGCCGACTTACCCTGAGCGGATTAGCCTTCCTCAGGAAACCTTAGGTTTTCGGTGTGCAGGTTTCTCACCTGCATTATCGCTACTCATGCCGGCATAAGCCCTTCCGATATGTCCACCGCATCTCACGATACGACTTCACACACCTACGGAATGCTCCCCTACCAGATGCGTGCAAGCACGCAAATCCAAAGCTTCGGTACAAGACTTGAGTCCCGATTATTTTCGGCGCCTGATCACTTAACTAGTGAGCTGTTACGCTTTCTTTAAAGGGTGGCTGCTTCTAAGCCAACCTCCTAGCTGTCTGCGCAATCTGACATCCTTTCACCACTTAGTCTTGATTTAGGGACCTTAGCTGTTGGTCTGGGCTCTTTCCCTCTCGGCCACGGATCTTATCACCCATAGCCTGACTCCCGTGTTAATTTAAACGGCATTCGGAGTTTGATTGGGGTCGGTAAACCTTGTGGGGCCCCTAACCCATTCAGTGCTCTACCTCCGTCAAACATCACACGAGGCTAGTCCTAAAACTATTTCGGGGAGAACCAGCTATCACTGAGTTTGATTGGCCTTTCACCCCTAGCCACAGCTCATCCAAGCCGTTTTCAACCGACCCTGGTTCGGACTTCCACGTCATGTTACTGACGCTTCCTCCTGGCCATGGCTAGATCACTCAGCTTCGGGTCTACCGCATGCAACTCAACGCCCTATTCAGACTCGCTTTCGCTACGGCTCCGTGCCTACGACACTTAACCTTGCTTCACACGATAACTCACCGGCTCATTATGCAAAAGGCACGCCGTCAGATCCGAAGATCCTCCGACTGCTTGTAAGCGTATGGTTTCAGGTACTATTTCACTCCCCTTCAGGGGTACTTTTCACCTTTCCCTCACGGTACTGTCCACTATCGGTAGTTGCCGGATACTTAGCCTTAGCAGATGGTCCTGCTAGATTCCCGCAAGATTTCACGTGTCCCGCGGTACTTGGGATCCCTTTCGGAAGATCACGACATTTCGTCTACGGGGTTATCACCCTCTGTGACCGGACTTTCCAGACCGTTCGACTATATCATGATTTTGTAACTTCCTGGAATGATTACGGCCATTCCTGAAAGGTCCCGCAACACCGACTACGCAACGCCCGTAAGCTTTAACACGTAATCGGTTTAGGCTGAATCCCGTTCGCTCGCCGCTACTAGGGATGTCATTGTTATTTTCCTTTCCTGTGGGTACTAAGATGTTTCAATTCCCCACGTACGCCCCATACGACCTATGTATTCAGTCGCAGGTACTGCAGGTTTGCCCGCAGTGGGTTTCCCCATTCGGAAATCCCCGGATCAACGCATGTTTGCTACTCCCCGAGGCTTAACGCAGCTTACCACGTCCTTCATCGCTCGACAACTCCAAGGCATTCACCATACGCCCTTTCTAGCTTAACCAAAAGTCAAGCTTAGAGTGTATCTCAATGTGCTACTCTCCATATTCGGTTGTCAAAGAACAATAATTCTCATGCCAGGCCATCAAATTGGTGGAGATAATCGGGTTCGAACCGATGACCCCCGGCTTGCAAAGCCGATGCTCTCCCAACTGAGCTATATCCCCATTGAGCTGCCTAAAAAGCTGGTGGGCCTAGGAAGATTTGAACTTCCGACCTCACGCTTATCAGGCGTGCGCTCTAACCAACTGAGCTATAGGCCCAACAAACCAGCGACTGAACCAAAGTCCAGCCTTTGGCAAGAGAATAGCGTGCGAGTGCCAACAATTCCGTTCTACCGTAACCAGATCCAGGCAAGGCCTGGTTGGTTTACTCCTTAGAAAGGAGGTGATCCAGCCGCACCTTCCGATACGGCTACCTTGTTACGACTTAGTCCCCCTCGCTAATCACACCTTGGGCACCTGCCTCCCTTGCGGGTTAGCTCAGCGACTTGGGGTGCAACCAACTCGGTTGACTTGACGGGCGGTGTGTACAAGGCCCGGGAACGTATTCACCGCGTCGTTCTGATACGCGATTACTAGCGATTCCAACTTCACGTAGTCGAGTTGCAGACTACGATCCGAACTGAGGCCGGCTTTTTGGGATTCGCTCCACTTCACAGTATTGCAGCCCATTGTACCGACCATTGTAGCACGTGTGTAGCCCTAGGCGTAAGGGCCATGATGACTTGACGTCGTCCCCACCTTCCTCCGGTTTGTCACCGGCAGTCTCTCTAGAGTCCCCAGCATAACCTGATGGCAACTAAAGATAGGGGTTGCGCTCGTTGCAGGACTTAACCTAACATTTCACGACACGAGCTGACGACAGCCATGCAGCACCTGTACAAGAGTCCGAAGAAGGGGGTTCTTCGCGTTGCATCGAATTAAACCACATGCTCCACCGCTTGTGCGGGCCCCCGTCAATTCCTTTGAGTTTCAACCTTGCGATCGTACTCCCCAGGTGGGGTACTTAATGCGTTAGCTGCGGCACTGAAGGGGTAGAATCCTCCAACACCTAGTACCCATCGTTTACGGCATGGACTACCGGGGTATCTAATCCCGTTCGCTCCCCATGCTTTCGTGCCTGAGCGTCAGTTCCGGACCAGTAGGCCGCCTTCGCCACCGGTGTTCCTCCTGATATTTACGCATTTCACCGCTACACCAGGAATTCCACCTACCTCTTCCGGACTCAAGCCTGACAGTTTCAGGGGCAGTTTGACGGTTAAGCCGTCATATTTCACCCCTGACTTACCAGGCCGCCTGCGCACCCTTTATACCCAGTGAATCCGAACAACGCTTGCACCCTCCGTATTACCGCGGCTGCTGGCACGGAGTTAGCCGGTGCTTCCTCTGATGGTACCGTCAAACCATACGGGTATTAACCGCACAGCTTTCTTCCCAATCTGACAGAACTTTACAATCCATAGGACCTTCTTCGTTCACGCGGCGTCGCTCCGTCAGGCTTTCGCCCATTGCGGAAGCTTCTCGACTGCTGCCTCCCGTAGGAGTCTGGGCCGTATCTCAGTCCCAGTGTGGCCGGACACCCTCTCAGGCCGGCTACCAATCGTCGCCTTGGTAGGCCATTACCCCACCAACTAGCTAATTGGAGGCGGAACCATCCTTCAACGACAGCTTCAAAGAGAGGCCATCTTTCATATTTCTACCATGCGGTAAAAACATCGTATGCGGTATTAGCAGCCCGTTAGGACTGTTATCCCCCATTGAAGGGCAGGTTTTCCACCCGTTACTCACCCGTTCGCCACTGTACTCGCTTCCCGAAGGAAACTTTCTCGTTCGACTTGCATGCCTAATCCACGCCGCCAGTGTTCGTTCTGAGCCAGGATCAAACTCTCCGTTGTCAAATATAACAACAGGAAATTTCCTGTTTTTTTCGCAAAGACATCTCAGTGCGTTTCCGGTTCGAGACCCGAAGGCCGTCGCCCCATCCGCGCGTTCCGAGACGCTCTCAGAATTGCTTAAAGGCTCTCGCACGCTATTCTGTTGTCAAAGATCTGAACCAGTCAGTCGCTGCCGCTGGTCCCCTCCGCGAGGGGAGAGGTAAAGTACTCAAGGTCTGAAAAAGTGTCAATGTTTTTTTTCACTTTTTTCTGACCCTCGAGCCGCTTCCCTGTTCACCTTGATCTGGCGGAACCATTTCGAGGCTTTGAGAGAAGCGATTGCCCGATGAGCGTCCTGCCGATGCAGTGTTGTTCACTCGGGCAACGGGGACGCAATCTACGCTCCCACCCCCCAAGTGTCAAAAAGAAATAGGCATTTTTTTTATTTTTTTTGAAATCGCGCCAAATCGCCCATTAGCGGCTATTTTCAGCCACCTGCATGACACATTCAAGAACAGCTGGACCCTCCCGACCACCGGAAACCCATCTTTTTTGGGCCTCGCCACCGGCCTCTGAGCCCTTTCCTATCCCCCGAATCCCCACAAAAGCCCCCGCCCGCATGGCCCTCCTCCCTACCCCGAGCACTCCCGGAGGGTGCCCGGCCGGACATGCGGACCGCGTCAAGGCCCCCCGTCTTTCCCGGATTTGTCGGCCCGGGCGACCCGCCACTTCCCCTTTGGTAACCCCGCGGGGCCTGTCTGGACTGGCATTCTTTTCCCCGGACGGGTTATATTAGGCGGGAATTCTTCACGACGGAGCCCTGCCACCACGGCCTGGAGGAGCCATGCGCCGCTTTTTGAACCTGACGATCCCCACCACCTTCGTGCGAGCCTTTCTCGTGCTGGTCCTGTTGCTGGTTCTGGGATCGGTGGCCGCCACTATATATGGTGTCGAATATCTCAGCCGAGATCTGCCCAGCCTGGAATCCCTGCAGACCATCGAATCGCCCGTGAAGACCATCATCTTCGCGGCCAACGGGGACACCCTGCGGGAGTTCTACACCGAGAACCGGACCCTGGTGCCCCTCAGCCGTATTCCCCGGCGCCTCCAGGAGGCCGTCATCTCCATCGAGGACCGGCGCTTCTACGACCATTACGGCATCGACGCCCGGCGCCTGGCCGGGGTCATCTACTACAACATCGTGCGCGGTCAGCGGCACGGGGCCTCCACGCTGACCCAGCAGCTGGCCCGCAACCTCTTCCTGACCCTGGAAAAGAAGTACAAGCGCAAGCTGCAGGAGATGATCCTGGCGGTGCAGATCGAGCAGATCTACACCAAGGACGAGATCCTGGCCATGTACCTCAACGAGATTTACCTGGGCAAGGGCGCGTACGGTGTGCAGGCGGCCAGCCACACCTTCTTCGGCAAGAACGTCTGGGATCTGAACGATGCCGAGGCCACCATGATGGCCGGCATGATCCAACTGCCCGAACGCTACAGCCCCTTCACCCATCTGGAGAACGCCTACCGGCGGCGGGCCACCGTGCTGGAAACGATGATCGCCGCGGGCTACCTGTCCCGGGATGAGGCCGAGGCCATCGGCGCCACCGAGGTGCACCCCCGCAGCGTGGATAGCGAGGCCATGGTCAGCGCCGGTTTCGCGGCCTACTTCGTGGAGGAAGTGCGCAAGGATCTGGAGCGGGAGTTCGGAGCCACCAAGCTCTACAAGGAAGGGCTGAAGGTCTACACCACCCTGGTGCCCCAGTACCAGATATGGATGGAAGAAGCCCTGGAGAAGCACCTCAAGACCGAAGAGGAAGCCCGCGAATACGAGATGACCAAGGCCATTTACGACAGCCTGCGCGTCATTGGCGAAAAGCCCGAGACCATGGAATACCTGCAGGGCGCGGCGCTGCTGCAGAACGTGCGCACGGGCGCCATCCTGGGGATGGTGGGGGGGCGCAGCTTCGAGGACTACAAGTGGAACCTGGCCATGCAGGGTAATCGCCAGCCGGGATCCATCTTCAAGCCCTTCGTCTACCTGACGGCCCTGCAGCACGATTACATGCCCTGCAGCATCCTGATGGACACGCCCTTCGTGCTGGACACGGGCGTCAGCCTGTGGCGCCCCAAGAACTTTTCCGGACGCTTCCGGGGGCCGATGACCCTGCGCTACGCCCTGACCCGCTCCGTGAACACCCCCACGGCCAAGCTGTACCTGGACTTCGGCCTGGCCCCGGTCCTGGAGAACGTCAAGCAGCTGGGGTTCACCACCCCTCTGCCCCGAGTGCCGGCCCTGTTCCTGGGCGCGGGCGAAGTCACCCTCAAGGAGGTGGTGGCCGCCTACAGCACCTTCGCCAATCACGGCGTCTACACGAAGCAGCATCTGATCACGCGGGTGGAAAGCGCGGACGGAGAGATCCTGTACGAGGTGCGCATCCAGCAGCGGGACGCCCTGGACCCGGCCGAGGCCTACCTCATGACCAACCTGCTGCGCACCACCATTCTGGAGGGTACGGCCCGCAGCGCGTCCTGGCGCGGTTTCACCAAGACGGGCGCCGGCAAGACCGGCACCACCAACGAAAGCACCAACGCCTGGTTCTGCGGCTTCACGCCCAGCTACTGCGCCGGAGTGTGGGTGGGTTTCGGGCAAGATCACCGACGAAAAAGGGGACGAACCTTTCGTCCGTCCCCCGGGAATCCTGGAAGAGCAGGTCTGCCTGCGCACGGGCATGCTGGCCACCACGGGCTGCGACAGCACCGCGCTGGAAGTGTTCCTGCCCGGCAGCTACCCCCAGAAGTTCTGCGACGTGCACGGCGGCCAGCTGCACGACTTCCAGGGCGTGGACAAGGGCTTCCAGACCCTGGACGAGGAAGAATCCGAGTTCTGACCCGGGCCGCAACCCGAGGCCGCGAATCTATTCCTCCGAATTTATTCCACCGAATCTCTATTCCACCCGGCCCATGATCAGCTCGTGGGCCGGGACCTCGGTTTCGCTCAGGCGCAGGGCCGCCTCCAGACGCTTGACCGCCACACGGGCCTGGTCCTTGCGGGCACAGTAGACGCGCGCCAACGGCTGCCCCTGGGCCACCGCGTCGCCCACCTGGGGCAACCAGTCGATCCCGCAGCTCAGGTCCAGGGGATCTTCCACCCGGCGGCGGGCACCGCCCATGTCCGCCAGGGCCAACCCCACCTGACGGCAGTCCACGCCGGCCAGCCAGCCGTCTCGCGGGGCTTGCAGTTCCACCGCCAACGGGGCCACCTCCAGGCCGAAGTCCGCTCGGTCCGGATCCAGCCGGCCATCCTGGGCCGCGACCCAGTCCAAGGCCCGCCGCAACGCGCGGCCGCTATCCCAGACCTCGCGCACCCGCTGCAGGCTCTGCCGCCGATCCGGGCACAGCCCCGAGACCCGCACCATCTCCGCCACCAGATCCTCCGTCAGGGTGACCAGATCCTGCGGCGCCGTGGTCCGCCGGCCGGGTCGCAGGGCATCCAGGGCCTCGATAGTTTCGTTGGCATGCCCCACGGCCACGCCCAGAGGCTGATCCATGTCCGAAAAGACCACGCTCATCCGGCGGCCGTAACGGCGGCCGGTGGCCACCAGCAGGCGGGCCAGTTCCCGGGCCTTGTCCAGGTCGCGCATGAAAGCGCCGCTGCCGGTCTTCAGGTCGATGACGATGGTCCGCGGGCCGGCGGCCAGCTTCTTGGACATGATCGAGGCGGTGATCAAAGGGATGCAGTCCACGGTGGCCGTCACATCGCGCAAGGCGTAGATGCGGCCATCGGCCGGGGCGATGCTGCCGCTCTGGCCGATGATGGCGCACCCCACGCGGTCGGTCAGGGCCAGGAACCGGTCGGTCTCCATGTGGATACGGTAACCGGGGATGGCCTCCAGCTTGTCCAGGGTGCCACCGGTGTGCCCCAGGCCGCGCCCCGAGAGCATGGGGACTTTCAGGCCGCACTCCGCCGCCAGGGGCGCCAGCAGCAGGCTGACCTTGTCCCCCACCCCGCCGGTGCTGTGCTTGTCGGCGCTGGGGGCGTCCATGAAAGAGGTGTCCAGCTGTTCGCCGCTTTCCAGCATGGCCCCGGTCAGGGCGGCCGTCTCGGCATCGGTCATGCCGTTGAACCAGGTGGCCATCAGGAAGGCGCTCATCTGGTAGGCGGCAAAGGTGTCGGCGGTGAAGCCGTCCACGGCGAAGCGGATCTGTTCTTCCGTCAGCTCGCGGCCCCGCTTCTTGGCCTCGATGATTTCCAGGATGTTCATCAGGATCCTTCCGGGTTGCGGAAATCCACGAAGGCGTCCGGCACCAGGGCGCCGACGGTGGTGGCGCGCACCGGCCCGTCCGGCCCCTTCTCTCCGGCCAGGATCACCTCCATGTCCAGACCGAATTCCACCAGCACCTGCCGGCAGGCGCCACAGGGCGCGGTGGGCTGAACGCCATCGGCCACGATGGCGATGGCCTCGAAATCCCTTTCCCCCGCCGTCACGGCGGTGAAGATGGCCGTGCGTTCGGCGCAGTTGCTCAGACCGAAACTGGCGTTCTCCACATTGGTGCCGGTGAAGATCCGGCCGCCGCGGGTCCGCAGGGCCGCCCCCACGCGGAAGCCGCTGTACGGGCTGTGGCTGTTCAGGCGCGCGGCAGCGGCCTGCCGGATCAGCTCCCGGGTCTTGTCGTTCGTCACAATCTCTCCTCAGTTGCGCAGCAGGGGCAGGAAGCTGCTGCCCTTGCGCGGCGCCGGGGCCCCGAAGAAGTCGCAGAAGGTGGCCCCCACATCCATGAAACCTTCGCGCACGCCCAGATCCACCCCGCCCGCAACCTCGGCCAGGACAGCCAACACGGGCACATGCTCCCGGCTGTGGTCGGTGCTGGGCGTGGTGGGGTCGTTGCCGTGGTCGGCGGTCATGATCAGCAGGTCGCCCCGGGCCATCCGGGGCAGGAAGTCGCCCAGCCAGGCGTCGAAAATCTCCAGGCCTTGCTTCATGCCCCGCGGATCGTTGCGGTGCCCCCAGAGCATGTCGAAGTCCACCAGATTCAGCAGGATCAGCGTGTTGTCCCCCGCGGCGCCGTAGTGCTGCTCCAGCATGGCCATGCCCTCGCCGTTGTTGCGGCTGGGGAAGGTCTCGTCAATGCCCGTGCCGGCGAACAGGTCGTAGATCTTGCCGATGGACAGCACCTTCACGCCGTGCTGCTGCAGGCCCGTCAGAACGAGGCTGCCCTGGGGCGGTTCCACGCTGTAGTCGTGCCGGTACTCCGTGCGCTGGTAGGCGCCGCTGGGCCCGGTGAAGGGCCGGGCGATGACGCGGCTGACACGGTGCCGGCCGTCCAGCATCTCGCGGGCTATCTCGCAGACGCGGTACAGCTCTTCCAGGGGGCACACCTTGTCGTGGGCGGCAATCTGGAAAACGCTGTCCGCGCTGGTGTAGACGATGAGCTTGCCGGTGGCGATGTGCTCGTCCCCCAGCTCTTCGATGATGGCCGTGCCGCTGGCCGCCTTGTTGCCCAGCACGCCGTAGCCGGTGCGCCGGGTGAATTCGGCGATGACATCGTGGGGGAAGCCGTCCGGGTAGGTGGGGAAAGGCTGCTCCGTGACCAGTCCCATCATCTCCCAGTGACCGGTGGTGCTGTCCTTGCCGGCGCTGACTTCCTGCAGACGCCCGTAGCCGGCGGCCGGCGCCTCCACCGGGCCGGCCCCTTCCAAAGGCTGGATGTTGCCCAGGCCCAGGCGCCGCAGATTGGGGATGTTCACACCGCCCACGTTGGCGGCCATGTTGGCCAGGGTGTTGCTGCCGGCGTCGCCGAAAGCCTCGGCATCGGGAGCGTGCCCCACTCCGAGCCCGTCCAGCACGATGAGGATGGCTTTGGCCATGTCCCCTTCCTTCCATGGTGAATCTTTTGGTGACCGTATATCCCGTCACAAATTGGGGCAAGCTGGAAAAAACGCAACGGTCGGTTGTTTCCCGGTGTATTCCCGTTAATATATCGCCCATGAATGGTGATCTTTTCCAACCCGAGGGCCGCTCCGCGCCCTCTGCCACACCCAGCCCGTCGGCGGACGCCGCCGCCCCTCTGGCCGACCGCATGCGCCCCACCCATCTGGACGAGGTGGTGGGACAGGAAGATCTGCTGGGACCGGACGGCGCGTTGCGCCTGTTGCTGCAGGGAGACCGGCTGCCGTCGCTGCTTCTGTGGGGCCCTCCCGGCTGCGGCAAAACCACCCTGGCCCGGCTGGTGGCCCGGCACACCAGCGCCCGCTTCCTGGAATACAGCGCCGTGCAGGTGGGCAGCAAGGAGCTCAAGGCGGTGATGGGCGACGCGGCCCGCCTGCAGCAGGCCACCGGGCAGCGCACCATCCTCTTTCTGGATGAGATCCATCGCTTCAACAAGGCCCAGCAAGACGCCCTGCTGCCCTGGGTGGAAAAGGGCGCGGTGACCCTGATCGGGGCCACCACCGAGAACCCCAGCTTCGAGGTCAACAGCGCCCTGATCAGCCGCACGCGGTTGTTCGTGCTCAAGCCCCTCAGCAGCACGGGCATCGTCACGCTGCTGCGCCGGGCCCTGAGCGACGCGCGCGGCCTGGGCCCCGACCCTGGTTTTTCCCTGACCGATGAAGCCCTGGAGATGATCGGCGAGATCAGCGAAGGTGATGCCCGCGCCGCCCTGGGGCTGCTGGAAACGGTGGCCGCCGCCTGGCAGGCCCGCGACCCCCGGCCGGGCGAGGAACTGGACGCCGAAGCCTTCGCCCAGCTGATCCGCAACCGCGCCGCGCGCTACGACAAGGGCGGCGAGGAGCACTTCAACATCATCAGCGCCCTGCACAAGAGTCTGCGCAACAGCGACGTGCAGGCCGCCATGTATTGGTTGGGGCGCATGCTCGAAGGCGGCGAGGATCCGCTGTACATCGCGCGGCGGCTGGTGCGCTTCGCCAGCGAGGATATCGGCCTGGCCGATCCCCACGCCCTGACCCAGGCCCTGGCCGCGCGGGACGCGGTGCATTTCATCGGCCTGCCCGAAGGGGCGCTGGCCCTGAGCCAGGCCGTGGTCTACATGGCCCTTGCGCCCAAGAGCAATGCCCTGTACAAGGGATACAAGCAGGTGCAGAAAGAAGTGGGGCGCGGGCACAACCCGCCCGTGCCCTTGCACATCCGCAACGCCCCCACGGCACTGATGAAGGATCTGGGCTACGGGAAAGGTTATGCCTACGCCCACGATCACGCCGCGGGCATCACCGAGATGACCTGCCTGCCGGACAGCCTGCAGGGGCGCGTTTTCTACGAACCGGGCGGCCGCGGTTTCGAATCGGAGCTAAAGCGCCGGATGCAACGGATCGACAACTGGTTGAGAGAGAAACGGAAGAAATCCGCTCGCCCAAAAGGAGATGGGGAATGAAGAGGATCGGTGTTTTGACGGGAGGCGGCGACGCCGCCGGTATGAATCCTGCCCTGCGCGCGGTGGTGCGCATGGCCTGCCAGCACGGGGCCGAGGTCATCGGCTTCGAGAAGGGCTGGCTGGGCCTGGCCGAGGGCGCCTACAGGAGCCTGTGCCCCCACTCGGTCAGCGGCATCCTGGACAAGGGCGGGACTATCCTGCGCACCTTCCGCTACCCCGAATTCGCCACCGAAGAAGGCACCAAGCCCGTGGCCAAGACCCTGGAAAAGCTGAAGCTGGACGGCATGGTGGTCATCGGCGGTGACGGTTCCTTCCGCGGCGCCAGCAAGCTGATCCGGGAATTCGACCTGCCGGTGGTGGGCGTGCCCGCCACCATCGACAACGATATCCCCGGCACCGACATCAGCATCGGCTTCGACACGGCCTTGAACATTGCCATCGACGCGGTGGACAAGGTGCGCGACACGGCCACCAGCCACGGACGCATCTTCGTCATCGAGGTCATGGGGCGCGAATACGGCCTGCTGGCCGCCCAGACGGCCATCGCCACCGGCGCCGAAGAGGTGCTGGTGCCGGAGATCCCCTTCACCATCAACGACGTGGCCCGGCGCATCAAGGACGGCTACGCCCGGGGCAAGAAACACGCCATCATCATCGTGGCCGAGGGCGCCGGCAAGGCCAGCTACATCACCTTCGAGCTGCAAGAGCGCCTGCAACGCGGCATCCGCACCACGCCACCGAGCTGCTCTTCGACGGCCAGCACGGCGTGATGGTGGGCATGGTGGCCAACAAGCTGACCACCAGCAGCCTGGAGAAGAAGACCAAGATCTCGCCCAAGGCGGTGCTGCGTGACGCGCAGCTGATGGAGACGCTGGTTTAGCCTGGATAGTTCATGAAGGAGCTTCGGGCCCCGTAGCCGCGCGGCTGCGGGGCTTTTTTATCCTGCCGGGTATTCCCCACCGGGGAGTGTTTTTCTGGTATAATAGGATGGATTACGTGGCCTTAATTCCCCTCCCCCGAGGCTTCCCATGCGACACTTCATCCCCGCCCTAGTCTCCGTTCTCACCATGGTCTTGGTCCTGATTGCCCCGGCCGGCGCCACGGAGATCACCGTGCGCTCCTCCTATCCCGCCATCTTCGAACTGGACCCGCCGGCGGATACCGATTTGGAAGGCTCCGTCACCGTGACCGCCTACGCGGACGGGCCCCTGGAGCCCCTGGAGAGCTGGCCCTGGCTCGAGGAGATCGCCGTCGACACCTGGGCCACCACCTACGCCTGGAACGACACCACCGCCCGCCAGGCCCGCTTCCTGGACGCGGCCCTGGACACCCACACCGTCGTTTTCCAACGGACGCCGGTCATGCCCTACGACCTGTGGGATCCGGACACGGGCCTGTACGTGTGGGGTCTGCACGACAACTTCCTGCAGCGGGGCGAGCAGTGGGAACGCCCGGCCACCGTCACCTACCTGGACGCCACGGGAACCGAGGTTTTCAGCGAACCCATCGGCCTGCGCATCAACGGCCAGTCCAGCCGCGCCTACGACCAGAAAGGCCTGCGCCTTTACTTCGATGACTACGGCAGCGGCGACACCATGACCTATGACTTCTTCGGCGACGGCCCCGTCACCTGCGAGCGCCTGGTGCTGCGCAGCAGCCGCTACGCCATCTTTCCCATCAGCTCCGGTCTGAACGAGCCCCTGCACCGAGAGCTGGGCCATCCCGGCAGCCGTCTGGATTTCGTTTCCGTGTACCTGAACGGAGAGTACTGGGGCGTCTACAGCCTGCGTGAGCGCCTGGACAAGAAGTGGGTGGAGACGACCCACGAATGGGCCGATGACGGCTACGTCCTGATCAAGGATCACGGAGCCGAGGCCGGCGACTACGGCCGTTGGGAAGAGGTGCTGGCCGGCTGCCGGCCGCCGGGGGATTTCACCTCCCACGCCTGGTTCCAATGGCTGGCCGGCAACCTGGACCCCATCGCCTACATCGACTGGCTCATGATCAATCTGTGCGGCGAGACGGCCGACAACATGCACGGCAAGAACATGGCCCTGCTACAGATCGGCGGCGCGCCCTTCACGTTCATCACCTGGGACCAGGACCTGCTCTACCAGAGCCAGAACCGCCTGGCGGACCATCTCAGCTTCTACGCCTCCGGCGACGGCGCCGA